>Ga0075154_10002912_pt1 | contig 11008 bp, 6 predicted proteins | sample JI71714BDNA_FD_70965 | JGI IMG/M metagenome (GOLD analysis project Ga0075154, IMG submission 70965) | Wastewater effluent complex algal communities from Wisconsin, to seasonally profile nutrient transformation and Carbon sequestration -... | ecosystem: Engineered > WWTP > Effluent > Algae... | reverse complement strand
TTATACGCGCTTGTATCCTTTTCGCATCAATATCAAAATCTAATGTATTTTGTAATTTTTTGCTCTTGGTCGCAAAGCTGGGCAATATGTAACCGCTCGCGTTGATGCTATCAATCATCTGGCTGTGGTGCTGGAAAATGATATTGATGGGCGATTTTAAACTATCAGCCTGTACGTTGATAACCGACTTGCCCCAATCGTCGCCATTCATAGCCAAACTATCCACGTAGATATTCGCCGAAAGGCTTTTTTGTTGGAAAACATCTTTTATCCTCAAGTCGGCGGAAAAAGTGCCTTTCATATCAATTTGGGGCAATTTTACCAAATCATACAACCAGCCCAAATCCATCTGTTGCACACAAAGCGCAAGCCCCCGCGTACCCAAACTGCTTAATTCTACCAGTTGGTTTTCATTCGTTAGGCGGATATTTCTAGCTTCCAACTTACCCGCACCCACACGCAGGTAATTATCCCCGCGTATAGACCAAGGTCGGTCTAAGACCCGCAAATGCGCACTATCCAAGTTGATTTCCAACATTTTGGAGGTGAAAGACATTTGCCCCTCTATGCCGATATTGGAGGCAACTTTGCCATTGCCGATTTTACTCAATCGGGTAGAAAATTTTAACGTATCGCCTTGTGCGTCCAAATCCAGAGAGAAAGCGGGTAAAAAAGCTGAATCGCTGAGGCTAAGGTTGGCAAATTTGTTGTTGAGGCTTAAATTACGCTGCCGTCCTCCCCCCTCTATATCAGCCCCTTGTATCCCAATAACCCCATAACGTAGCGCACCCACTTTGCCGTAAGTGTGAACTGTGTCGTATTCGCTGTTGAAATAAGCGTGGACATCCAACCCGTTGACATACTGAAAATTGGTATCCAATAACTGGGTGAAGTTTCTAGACGAGTCTATTTTCACCTGCAAACGGTAGCGTTGTTTAACCTCAGGGCGCAGACTATCCACAGCCGCCAAATCGTCTACATTCAACCCTTCCACTTTTTGCAAATTCTTGAACAGATTAGGGTAGAAATCCTTAACATAACGGGACAAAGCACGGGGCAAATTCACCATATCGTACATACCCGCAATCCGCACATAGGCAATATCAGAGTATAATTTGATATAATTAACCCGCTCCATACGCGACGAATCAAACTGGTTGGTGAAATTAATCCGCGCTGGTTTTAACGTATCTGTAGAGGTGAGTAATAAACTATCCAGATGGAATTTTCTATCAAAACGGCTGATATTCAATTCGTCCAAATAAGCAGCCCCTTTCAAATTGCTCAGGTTATCCCCTATAGCTTTAATATCAAAAGAATCCAAACTCAAACTAAACGCTTCATCGCTCAGATTAAGTTGTTGAAAATCAACTTTTTTTATCTGCCCTTTGAAATCTAATTTGGGTAAAGTATCGCGTATATCAAAGCTGCCTTTGAACAAGACATCGCAATTTTTGTCGTTGGAGACAATTTCCCCGCTGAATTGTCGCGGTTGTATTCTGCCATTTACCAGCACATTTTGGTAGCGGTATTTTTTAAACTCAAAACTATCCACTCGCCCACCCGTCAGCAACAAATCCAAATTTTGAGCGGTTAGCCCCTGCCCATTTAGCTGGCTTTGAACCCCAACTTTGCCAAAGTTTTTATTATCTAATAACTGCCCCAAATCAAAATTCATCAATTTCAACTGCCCGCTATAGGCTGCTTGCGCTGCGCCCTTGCGTAGGTTCATTTTCAAATCGCTTTCTGCGCTGCCTATAGCTGTGTTGAGTTTGCCATAAGCTACAAAATCGTCAAAAAAGCCCGTGTAGTTGCCCGTGAATTGCATATTTCCCAATTTTTCCAACTGGCGGGGAATTTTCACAAAAGGCAACAACTTACATAAATCGCCATAATTGGACTGCAAATCTTCAAAACTCAAATCCATAAACCCAGCTGCGGGGATGGTAATATCGGTCAAACTAATGTAACCTTTCGCGACGGTTCTATCCGCTATTTTTAGGTTTAAATCTCTAATTTTCAAGTTGTTGATAATCCCCTTGGCGTTACCCTCGATAAAAACGGGGGTTTCGTAATTGGAATCAAAAAACTTATTCTTGCGCAAAATGGGCGCGAATGCTATAATATCCCTTAGCTTAATATCCGCTTTTTTGAGATGGGCGCGCATTTTGACCTTATTCACAAAATCAAAAAAGTCGCCATAGCGGTTATAATCAAAAAATAGCGAATCGCCTATAACGCTGTGTCGGGTTCGGAGTTGAAAGTTAGTAATCGCCACCTTTTGAGGGCTGACTAAGGCGTGTCCGTGCATAGACATAATGGCAAACCCGCGTCTTTCTTCAGCGCGTAATTGGCGCACGTTGCCACACAGCACCTCTTTGTACATCGAAAAATCATCTATAGCCATAGCCATAGTGTCCAATTTCAAATCGGTAAAATCTAACTCGCGGTCTGGGTTGATAGCAAAACGCTCGTTTCGCATACTGAAAGATACATTTTGCGCCCGCAAACGGTTAGCTTTTATATCCCAATCTGGTACGTTTTTGTTGCTATTGCTGCTGCTATCCGTTTTTGGGGGTAAGGGGATTAGGGGAAATTGGCGCATAGCAATTTGGCAATCGGTCATAAAAACAGAGTCCGCCCGCACAAATTTGCGTATCAAATTCATCGAATCCGAGCTTGAATTGGCGAATAAATGCCCAGCGTGTATGTTCATTTCTACCCCTACGCCCACATCTTTGTAGTAAATTTCAGCGTTGTTGATAATCGCTTGGCTCAAATTCAGCTGTAAGGGTTTGTTCCCAGCTTTGGGCTTATTCCCTCCCCCGTCAAAATATCTGATTAAGAAAAACAGGTTAAAATCTCTCGTTCCTTCAGGGCGCACATAACGCAATCTTCCCCCGTTTATCTCAGCTGTAGCTACGTCTATGCGCTTATTCCAAAGTGCAGAAAAGCTTAAATTTAACCCAGCTTTAAACTCTTTGGCGTATAAAAGTGTGTCTCCGTACAAATCTTCTATGTATAAATCGTTGAGAATGACTTTATTAAACAATTCAATCTCTACAGTGCCTATGCTCACTTCTGTTTTGAGCTGTGATGCCAAAAACGCTGCCGCCTTATCCGCTAACCAATTCTGCACAGCGGGAATTTTGAACAAAAACCAGAACGCGATTAAAAAAATCAGCGTCCATTTGAGCAGTTTTTTCACAAAACGGTAGCAAAACCCAAGCAATCGCCACAACCAAAACCGTTTTATCTCTGGCGGTGGCTGCCCGTTGGGGGGAACTATTGGCTCGGGGGGAATGGATGTGGTGTTGAGGTTGGAGTTCATAATTGGGGTGGAGGGATTTTTAAAATTCCGACGTACAAATATCGTGCTAATTCAACAAAAAGCAAGCTGTTTGGGTAATTTTAACCCTTTTTTAACAAATCGGGGCAAAGATACGAATTTTATACCAATCAACTGTAATTTTTATCATAAAAAAAACCAACAACTTGAAAATAAGCTGTTGGTAATAATGAAGCGAATAAGATTATTTTTGCCGATAATAAACCGTTTCGTAAGGCGCGTGGAAATACCTAGGCAAAGTATCATCAATAGCAAGGAAATCATATATCACAGGATAAGGACCTATGATATTGCCTGCTGTATCAAATCTAAAAGCGGTCTCCCGCCAGTTGGCTGCGTGGGTCGGATACATCAAAATATCCACTTCGTGGGTGCTATTGGCATAAGGGAGGATATACCTCCACTCTTGTATTGGAATAAAAAAAGAATCTTTTTCCCTACTCTCCTCGTTGATATCAATATGGCGAAAATCAACAGGATAATCTGTCTTGTACTTTATGTCTATGCTCCCTAATGCATACTTAGGACTAATTTTAGGCACAGCAAAGCGAAATTTATGCGCTGTTATTTCTTCCAAGTCATCCACGCTAAACCAAAAAGAATAATGACCATAATCTTTATAATGACTATTCCGATAGCCCTCCAAATAAGGCATAGTGTCTACTTTAGGAAAAGGTACAGCTTGTTCATCATTAATGATAGCAGTGATATAAATCCATAAATAACCACGTTGGGGCAAATCTTGCGAAAGTTCTACTTGTATGATAAAACTATCTTGTAATTTATTGGACTGGCGCACAATTATACCATTTCGGGCAGTCCTACCGCCTATAGCCCCGAATCCCACTAACGGCAGATTAGAATATGTATAGGTACTTAAAAAAATAGTATCTTCTAAAACAGACCAAAAACCAGCAGCAGGTACGCAAGGCGAACAAAAATCAGCACTATCTTCAGGAGATAAATCATTACCTTTTTCAGGGTCTTCATAAGACCCAAAATATAAGTTAGGACAATAGTATTCAAAACAAAGAGGATTTCCTAAAGGAGGATTAATTTTTAGCGTTCTACCAAATTTATCCACATAAGTCCCCACTATATCCTTTCGCTGGGGTTTAGGTTGGGGTTGGGGGACTTTTGCAGTTGGCTTGCAAGCTATGTACAACAAAATCAGCAGAATAACGGGTATTACTTTCATAGTTTGTTAGGGTTTATAAGCGCCTTCGTATAAGTAAAATTTGAACAAATTAGCACAAAGATACAAATTTTATACCAATCAACTGTAATTTTTATCATAAAAAAAACCAACAACTTGAAAATAAGCTGTTGGTTTTGGGGTATTTTTTTATGCCATTTATATCAATTTGGATTCAAAGCTGCTAAGAAAGTACTTGGGATAAGCTCCGTGATTAACTTGGGTCGTTTCGGCAAAACCGCCCTTAGTTTTTATAATCTCTACTGCATCCCGTTGGGCATCCCCTGCTGTGTAGTTTGCTTTTTTCTTCGGGTCAGTTCCCCCATAATTTCCCCCAAAAGTCCAAATTGCAGGGCGGCAGGATAAAACCGCTTTGCTGTCTAATATAGCCAAATTACTCCAATACGTGGTGGGGTCGATAAGCCCCACAGCTTTGGTCGCGTTGCTATAATTTCTGTACGCGGCTTGCCCCCCAAGAGAATAGCCGCAGATAGAAATCGTGCCAATACTGCAACCGTGTTGGGTCAAAATGGGATTGGCAGCAGCCACAGCAGACGAATAACTGCCATTGCTTGCCGCGAAAATCAATATCGCTTTTTGGTAATAACTATCGGGGGTGTCTTTCATCAGCACGTTGGCAGCTTGTCCCTTACCCGCGAATAAGACCACCAAAGGAGTAGCACCTGAAGCGTTGGGCGGTACAGACAACCAAGCTGCGCCTATAGGGTAGATTTTATTCCCAACTTTACCATTTTGCCCATTTCCTGTGGGTTTGGGGGGATTGGTGGGGTTATTGTTTGGATTAGGGAGGGGATTATTACCACTCAATTGTTTCCAAGTGTTGCCACCAACATCAATTTTGCCATCAGCCCAACCGTTGAATATGGATTTTTGAAACTGCTCTATAGCGGCTTGGGTTTTGGGGCCTATTTTACCGTCTGTGGATAGGGTTAAGTTGAGTTTTTTAGTCAATAATTTTTGCACCAATTCCACATCTGCGGGTAGATTTGCGCCCCCTTTTCCCACCGAATCGCTTATATTTTGGCTGCTGGTTGGGTTGCTATTGGCGGTGTTGGGGCTGGAGGCGGATTTAAACTCCGCTTGTTTGCTTTGGCTAACGGTTTTATACTCCTCCAATATAGCCTGAAGTCTGGATTTTAGTTCGTCTAACATAAGCATAAAAGGTTAATTTTTTCGTAAAAAAACAACAGCAAGAGCGGGTCTTGCCCTATCTTGCTGTTATAAAACGCGGTTTATTTGAACTGATTGAGGTCAAAATTAGCCAATAATTGGTCTAATCTCCCCTTGAGTGCTTTGTTATCCGTTTTGGCTTTTTGTTTTTCGGGTGAAACGGCAGCCGCTGTAGCGCCGCTTGTACCTGCTTTATCCAATTGTTGGTTGAGCGTGGATATTTGCTCGAACTGTTTTTGGTACTGTGTCTTTTCGGCGGGCAAAGCCTTAGCAAAAGACTCTTGGAATTTGGCAATGTCCGCTTTCATCGCACCCAATACCGCTTTGTCGCCAGCTTTATATTTAGCCAAATTGTCCTGAATGCGTTTGAAATATCCCCCCAAATTCCCAATTTGTGGCTGTTGGGCGACAGGATTGGGCGCAGTTTCGGCTGTTACTTCCTCGTCAGCCATAGCTTCCATAGCAGCTTCAGCGGCAGCAGCTTCTTCTTCTGTCAAAGGGGGCAACAGTTTATACTGTGCGTAAGCAGCGGTAAAAGTATCTTTCATCGCTTTTTTCAACAACATTTCTTTCCCGTCCAACTTACCTTTGGTTGGCGCGAGGCAAAGGGTAGAAACTTGCTTGTCGTCATACTCCACATAAGCCAACCCGTGCAGTTCGGTATTGCCTTTTAAGTCTTTGATAGCAGCCTTGAACTGCTTAATTTTACCGAAAATAAACAAAGGCGCTTCTGTGCCGTCTGGGTATTTGTGGTCTGTTTTGATAAAAAATGGGGCTTTTTTACCCGTAGTGGGGTTAAATTTCGCACCTAATTTGTCGATAGCTTTTTTGTTGACCTCTTTTTGCTCTATGGCAGCCAACGTCTTAGCTTTGGGGTTGAAACTCATATAAGGATACAGTTTAAAATTTTTATAAAAGGGTGAGCCTAACGGTTAAAATCGGGGCGCAAGATAAGCATTTTTTATATTCTGTGCAAACTTTCTGCAAAAAAACAAGCCTTTTATTTAATAAATGTGCAAAAAAAACGAAGATACATCAAAAATTTGACATATCTTCGCTAAAAATGAGCTAATAAAAGCCATATTTTGCTTCTGCATACTTTAATAGCTGCTTGACAACTTCAGGAGGAAGGCTTGTTTTTTGTATTTCGCTAGCGATGTTTTTTATCGTATCCGCACTGTCAGCCACCTGTATTTTTTGCCAATAAGCCAATTCTAATTGCGATTCAGATTGGGAGGATTGCCGCAAAGCCTCTATTTTAAGGTTGATTTTTTGCTTGAGTTGTTCAAATTTGGCATCTAATTGAGTTTTAAACTCTTCAACTAACTCATAGCAAAGTGTTACATCATCCCCTTCCAATAGATAGCCGCTTCCAGCAAGTTTATCCACACAACTACGCCATAGTTTAATATCGTTAGGTTTGAGCCTCAACCAATTAACATAAAAAGACTTCACCACCTCAAAAGGGATATATTCTATCCATTCGTCGCAAAAATCAGCCGCTGTTTCAAAACAAACTGTTTCTTGTAAATTATTGAGTTCAAATATACAAAGTTTTTGGAACTCAGTGATTACCGCAGTTGGAATTTCAATCGGGTTGGGCATTCTTTTGTACGAAAACCATTTGAGCCAATTTAATAAACAAGTTGGTTCATTGGGGCTGGTGTTGGTTGATATTCCAATTTCTATATTGGTTATTTTATGCCGTAATAAATCGGATATTTTATTCGCCATTCCCATCTCCTCATCCCAATCTGTTTTGAAAGCTAAGTTTTGATGCCATCCAACTATCAGATAGTCCTCATCAAAACTTAGAAAAGGTGAAGTCGCCCAAGACCAAAGCGGTTTTAAATTATCACCAATACCCAAAGACCCAGCAAATTTACCCTGATAATTTCCCCATAACTCAATAGCTCGTAGTTTTTGGGTCTGTTGGTCAATCTCTAATCGAATACTATTTGCTATCGTATAGCTATCATAAGAATGATTGCTGCCATAGCTGTATTTTTGGATATATTGGGGTTCTATTCCCCCAATCGCAACCAATACTTTAGCCGCTGTGTCTCCAATATGTAAGTCCCCCAAATTGAAAAAACCAAAAGGGGCATTTAACCAATAGTTTAACATAATAAAAAAATTAAAGGGTTATTTTGTCAACTGTTGCTTTATCATAAAACAAAATCTTAGGCTGTTCTTCTATATCTTTGTCAGAATAACCTGTTCTATCTACTATTTTGATAAGTGGGAGATTAGGTCTGCTGATTTTAATATAGAAAAAACCTGTTGATATTTGTTCAAGCGTTCTTTTATCGTGTCTTCCGCCACCAAAATTGAAAACAACTTCAAAGGTTCCTAACTTATCTATTTTATTAAGTACACGAGCATTTGATTTGCCCCCATACGCCCCCTCTATCCATTCTTTTTGCAATAATTGCCCTATTATTGTGTTGGCATCATTGCTACAAAAATCCTTAACTACATCTTCAATTTTACCATATTGGAGATACTCCGTGTTCCAAAGTTCCTTTGGCTCTATAGTATCTGGTTGAATAGGAGCTTTTTTCACCCTAAATGAGTAAACATTGCCCTGTTCCAATTCTCGAACTGCTGTGTCCAAGTTACCAATCATCCCCTTCTTAACTTGTGGATTCTGAGCCTTCGAAATTTGCCTCAGTAACGCAAGCAAACCTTCGTTATAAGTAAAAAATGGAGACGATAAAATAGGTTTTATTTTATCTTTGACACCCTGAAGTTCGTCTGACTCTACGAGTCTAGTAATTTCAGATATGTCCTCTTCCGAAATTCCCTTTATTTTTTCCGCAAGTTCTTTTACTGTTTTTTCTGGTGAAGGCGCGAGTTCTTCTATTTTCGAGCTATCTTCTACTGCGATAAGCTCTTGTGGGTTAGTTTCCACAAGCGATTCACTTTCTACTGCGTCTTGTGAGAAAATTTTTAATTTGGGAAGTTCTGTTGTCAAATTAAATTTTTCGCTATCATCGCCCTCTTTTTGGTTGATAGTTCCATAACTTCTAGATATTCTGAGACGCCCTGTTACAGCTGATTGTAGCAAATTGGGATTTAATGTACTATATTTCCTCACCAGCTTTGTTGACATTTCATTCACTTGTGGCTTGGTAAAGAGACATTTAGCAATAAAAATACCAGTTCTTTTCATTTTGAGATTATTTTGATGGTTATGAAAAAAGGTTGCGGCTCAAATTATTCCAAAATTGCTTGGATTTCTTGGCTTATTGCTTCTATAAGCTCAGCCAATTCTTGTTTTTCCACCTCATCGCTGCTTTGTTCCAGTAGCTTTTGGGCTTCTTCTTGCGTATCTAAGCACTCATTAATGTATTGATTGATAGCGATGATGCATTGTATATCCTCTTTAATCTCTTCCACGTAAGTTTTGAGCAACCCAGTCGGATTTTCTTGCTCAACGCGTTGGACTTCAGCTTGCATTTGCTCAATAGTTGCGCAAGATTTGAATTTTTCTTCGTAGGGCGCAAGTGTATCGTCTATTTTTTTCAACGCGGCAGCAGCATTTTCCAACGCTTTTTCTATCCTATCATCTGTGTAAGCTCGCCAATTGGGGATTTTTTGCAGCCCTTGCGCCATTGATTGAATTTTTCTCAAAACTTGCTGCTGCGATTGGGTAGTTTTCAAATCTGCCCAAAGGTTTAAAATGCCTTGGGTGTATTGCGCCACATTCGCTTTGTCCAATTTGTTCTCTTCTGTCTCCTTTCCTGCATTAGCCAACGCCGTTATGTTCTTTTCCACCTCATCGGGGGTAAAATCTTTCCAAGTCGGGATGGCGTACAGTTCTGTAGCGAGGGTTTTAAGCTGGTTGATGTCGTTGGGGTTTTTATCCTTTCTTACCTGTTGGATAAGTGCAGCGATTTGTTTGAGTATTTTTTTGGCGCGCACTTCTTCGGTTTCTTGCTCGGGTTCTGTTGTAGAATTGGGATTTGCAGGTTGTTCCTTTGGCGTATCGGTATCCACGATACTTTCCAGCTGATTTTCAAAATCTTCGTTCTCTTCCATTTCCTCGAGCAGATTGATGACGGCTTTTGTTCCCACCAACTTTTTGAACGCTTTGTCCAAAATGGTTTCTTTCCGCATTTTTCCTTTTACGGGCGCAATTTTCAACTCATAACCCGTTTCCTCACTGAATAAGACAAAAGCATAACCTTTCAACACTTTGGCCGCATCTCCACTTACTGCGCTTTTGATATGTGTTTTCCAAGCGTTGAGTTTGCCTGCTACTATAAACATAGCTTCGTCGCCATCTGCGAACTTGTGCTCCACATTCAAAAAGATAGGCACCAAACTCCCAATGTGAGTATGCCCTTTAGCGTACATTTTCTTTACAAACTTAGCTACTTCAGGCTTATAGTCTTTAAATTTAAGTTTAGCCAACTCGCTGGGCTTACATACAGGATTAAAACTCATAGTTTAAATTTTAAGATATACGTAAAAAAGTTCATTATTTAGTGCTATTATTACATCAATTTGGATATAATTGCTAAAAGTTAGCAACTTCAAAACAAATCTAAGCCGTAACTTCAAAAAGTTAAAGTAAAAATTTCAGCACAAGGTAAAACGTTTTTGCACACTGCACAAATTTTAGATAAAAAAATAAGCCTTTTTGTACAAAAATAGCTAAAATTTGCCCCGAAAATAAAAAAAACACTACTTTTGCACCAAATTTCAACCAAATAATGTTAAGCATATTAGACCGTTACATCCTCAAAAAATATCTAGGTACATTCTTCTTCATCATAATGATGTTTTCTATGCTGGCGGCGGTGATAGATTTCGCCGAAAAGGTGGAAGATTTTATGGGCGCGAAAGCTCCCCCGTTTAGTATGGTGATAACTGAGTATTATCTCAACTTTATCCCTTTTATCAACAGCTTATTATTCCCACTTTATACCCTAATCACGGTGTTATTCTTCACCTCTCGGTTGGCTGGCAATTCAGAAATTTTGGGTATGCTCGGCTGCGGGGTGAATTTCTACCGATTATTGAAACCTTACCTTATCGGCGGGCTGATTATTGCGGGATTACACTATGCGGGCAATCATTATCTGTTCCCAACCTCCAGCAAAATACGGGTGAAGTTTGAAAACACTTATATTTGGCGCAATAACTACAAAAGTCCCAGCGATAATATCCATTTTATGCTCGACAAACAGAACGAAATGTACATTCGCAGCTTCAACCGCAAAGATAGCGTGGGGCAAGACGTGTGGATAATGCGATATGACAGT
>Ga0075154_10002909_pt1 | contig 11016 bp, 7 predicted proteins | sample JI71714BDNA_FD_70965 | JGI IMG/M metagenome (GOLD analysis project Ga0075154, IMG submission 70965) | Wastewater effluent complex algal communities from Wisconsin, to seasonally profile nutrient transformation and Carbon sequestration -... | ecosystem: Engineered > WWTP > Effluent > Algae... | reverse complement strand
AAATCCTTGCCCGCCGTTATATTTGCACACTTTTTGATTTAGGCACTAATCTTTTAAGTTAATAGACCTTAAGGCCTTAATGAATGGTTATATTAGCCATATAGATTGGTCACATTAGACTTAGTGATGGCTTATATTAGGCAAATTGAAAGGTCACATTAGGCAAAATGAATGGTTATATTAGGCTTAAAGAAAGGTCATTAAATCAATAGGTAATTAGTCGTTGAGCAAAATTAAAAGCAATCAAATCAGAAATAAAAAATTAGAAATTAGAAATACATCATGTTAAGTGCAAGAAATATAACACTAGCTTATGGCAAAAGAGTGTTGTTTGATGAAGTAAATATAAACTTCATAAAAGGTAATTGTTATGGCGTTATAGGAGCAAATGGTGCTGGTAAAAGTACTTTCCTGAAAATTTTAAGTGGAGAAATTGAACCAAACAAAGGAACTGTTGAAATTGGTAAAGGGGAACGTATGAGTTTCTTAAAACAAAATCAGTTTGAGTTTGATGAGGAAACAGTGTTAAAAACTGTTTTAATGGGGCATAAAAAATTGATGGAAGTTCAAGAAAAAAAGGATGCTATTTATATGGATCCTGAAGCTACAGAAGATGATTACATGAAAGCAAGTGAATTGGAAGCTGAATTTGGCGAAATGGGAGGCTACACCGCCGAAAGTGATGCTGCTACTTTGCTTGGAGATTTAGGTGTTACTGAAAGTTTTCATCATAGTTTAATGAAAGAGATTCCTAGTAATATGAAAGTGAGGGTATTGCTAGCTCAAGCTTTATTTGGAAATCCCGACATTTTATTACTCGATGAGCCTACCAATGGTTTAGATATAGAAACTATTGGTTGGTTAGAAAATTTCTTGGCCGATTATCAAAATATTGTACTTGTTGTAAGTCACGATAGGCACTTTTTAGATGCAGTTTGTACCCATGTAGCAGATGTTGATAGAAGTAAAATAAAAGTGTTTACTGGTAACTATACTTTCTGGTACGAAAGTAGTCAGTTAATGGCTCGTCAGATAAACGATAAAAACAAAAAGAATGAAGATAAGCGTCAGGCTTTATTAGATTTCATAGCACGTTTTTCGGCTAATGCAAGTAAAAGTAAGCAAGCTACCTCTCGTAAAAAAGCTCTCGAAAAATTAACTATCGAAGAAATTGAACCAAGTAATAGAAAGTATCCAGGCATTATTTTTCAACCATTAAGAGAAGTTGGTAATCAAATATTAAACGTAGAAAAACTAAGAAAAAGTATCGATGGTAGATCTTTGTTTAGTGAAGTAACTTTTAGTGCAAATAAAAATGAAAAAATTGCCTTTATAAGTAAAGATCCTTTGGCTGTAACTAGCTTTTTTGAAATAATTAATGAAAAACTAACTGCTGATTTTGGAACTTATGAGTGGGGAACTACCATTACAAAAGCTTATTTACCAGTTGAAAATAATGAATTCTTTACTGAAGGATTAAATTTAATGGATTGGTTAAGGCAATTTGTGCCACCACATATTACAGATGCAGATGAACCATTTATCAGAGGTTTTTTAGGTAAAATGCTATTTAGTGGTGATGATATTGCTAAAAAAACCAATGTATTAAGTGGTGGTGAAAAAGTACGTTGTATGGTTAGCAGAATGATGTTGCAAAACCCTAACTTAATTATATTGGATCAACCAACCAATCACTTGGATTTGGAAAGTATTCAAAGTTTTAACGAAGGTTGTCAAAATTTTCCAGGTATTGTATTAATTACCAGTCATGACCATACATTTATTCAAACAGTAGCCACTAGAATAATTGAACTTACTCCAAAAGGAATAATAGATAGATTAATGACTTTTGATGAGTATATGGAAGATAAAAGAGTAAAAGAATTAAGGGAAGAAATGTATAAGTAGTTTGTATTTACTTTCGGAAAAGCAAAATGCTTTCCGAAAGTTTGTATTAAAATTTAATCATTACCTCAGCAACTGCACCCAACCACCAATGTTTCTAGAGGTTCGCCCATCATTTACAACAATCACATAATAGTAAGTAGCAACAGGTAGTGGTTTGCCTTCATATTTGCCGTCCCACGAAATTCTATAGCCCAAACTTGTATGAACTAATTTTCCATACCTATCAAAAATATTGGCTCGTAATAGCAAAACACCAGCTAAATCTTCTACTACCCATTGATCGTTTACTCCATCTTGATTGGGTGAGAAAACATTAGGTATAAAAAGATTGCTTGCTAATTCAACTCTTACAGTATCTGAACTAATACAACCACTATCACTTACAGCCTCCAATTCATAAGTAATTGATCTGGTAGGTTTGCTATTTGGATTAAGTATTAATGGATTGTCTAAAAAAGTAGTTACATTCCAAGTAAAAGTATTATTGCTTCCACCAGTTATGGCTGCATTTATTTGCACACTATTACCTGCCAAAACACCTAATTTTTTTGGCATATTAATTATTGGTGCTGGCCACACATTTACAATTTTTGAGGCACTTGCATTGCATCCACCAGGTGTATTATAAGTATAAAATATAGTGTTGTTTCCATTGCTGGCATTTGCTGGATTAAAAGTTGTTCCACTTACGCCATTGCCAGTAAATGTTCCAATCCCTGCAACCCCAGTTGTATCACTTGCAATTAAGTTAATAATACCATTGTTGCTACATAAGCTTGGTATTGGTGGAAAAACTAGTTTAGGGGCAGGTTGAATACGCACTCTAAAACTATCAGCAGTAATACAGCCTAAATATCTTGTAGTTAAAAAGTACAATCCAGTATCTGAATAATTTACAGATGGAAAATTAATGTTTGATGTATTGTTTGAAAATCCATTTGGTCCAACCCAATTATACAATGTATCAGGAGGTACAGCTGTTCCTGTGAATCCAGAAAGAGATAAACTGTTAAATCTACAGGTTAATGGGCTATTGTTTGATGGCGTAATTTTTGCTGTTGGAGATGTTAGTAATTGAACGTTAGTAGTTGCTGTACCACTACATCCATTAGCTGTAGCAGTAACTGAATAAGTACCACTATCTTGGATGGTTGTGTTGTTTCTTATTGGGTTTTGTGCAATGCTATTAAAAGCATTTGGTCCAGTCCAATTATAAGTTGCTCCAGGAAAACTGGCAAATAAATTTAGAGTACTGCCTCTACAAATGGGAGAATTGCTAGTAGGGTTTGGTGTGGGTATTGGGTTTACAATTATGGGTAAACTTTTAGTGGCATTTGTACAAGAAAACTTATTGGCGGTTAATGTATATATGCCTGTACCAGCTACACCAATATTATTGATTATTGGATTGGCAACATTGCTGGTAAAACCATTTGGCCCTGTCCAATTAAAACCTACAGCCAAAGCATTTCTAAAGTCTGTAAAAAATTGCAGGTTAGCATTTTCACAAATTGAACCTCCAACTGCATTACTCGTAATGCTTACATCTAATTTATTAAAGTCGCTAAAATAACCATATCTGCAGCCTGTTCTTCCATCACCATGCACAATACTTAAATGAAATTCAATGCCGGTATTTCTTACAATTACACCATTGCCAACACCTAAGTTGGCTAGAGATACTGGTATTGTAGCATATTTCCATTGCCCGCTTGTAAATGGAACATCTTGAAATAATGAGCTAATTATAAAGTTAGGATTTCCATTAAACGTAAATTGGTTTTCGTACCCACTAGGTACTAAAATATTCATAAATAAGTTTTCATTCGCACTTCTTGTAAATGCAACAGAACTGCTGCCAGTACATTCAATTTGGGGCAAAACTGCATGGCCAACTTCACAACCAAAACCAGTTAAATGCAAAGCATATACAGGGTTGCTGGTTTCGATATATAATACTTGATTATTACTGGTTCTCCTATAAGTTTGCCCTGTATTTATAGTAGTTTCCAGTACGCCATTAATAGTAATAGAAGTATTATTTTGTGTAGCCAAAAAAAACACTTGATCTGTTGGTTGTGACAGAGGATCATTTAAAAAACCCGGAAGTGTAATGTATTTTTTGCCAATTAAGTTTAAAGGTATTATTTGGTCGCCAGCAAGGTCTAAGCACCCACTATAACCAGCACCACCAATACTATCATCTTTCAAAGTAATAGCAATTGGTTTAGTACTTGTAACAGTACTGCCCATTAAATGATCGGCAGCATTTCTACCAACTGCTGTAGCACTGTAAACTTGACCACGATTTAGTGTAATGGTAAAAGCAACACCAGCAGGATGGCCTATAATATCTCTTGCAGGGGTAATAGTAATTTGTGTGGTATCTTCTGTCGCAACTATATCAAAACTATTACTTGGTAAAGGATTAGGTACGGCATAAAAGTCCCAATTGTTCATAATGTTTTGCATAGGTATAAAAAAACTTGTGCCTAAAGCATTTCGTCCTTTTAAAACAAACATTTCTGGGTTGGAGCTGGAGTTTTCTTCGTAGTAAGCAGTAATTAAATTATCGCTACTGATTTTTAATCCAAAATTTAAAATTGTGTTTGCAGGTTTACACTCAATAGAATTAATTCTACTGGTAAGGTCAATGGATTGGCTGCTATTTGGTGGTACAAAAAAAGTAATTGGAGTAAATGCAGGATTTGCAGGCTGTGTAATTCTTACGTTTGCTGTAGCAGTAAAAGCTGTGACTCTTAATAAAATTGGTCTATCTGTGTGTGGTTCTGGAATAGGTTTAATATTCTCTGTAATTTCAGGAGCAGCAAACCAAAAAACAGTATCGGCTTGAGAAAATATTTTTTCAAAAGTTAAGCATGCTATGAATAATAGTATAGCTGGCTTTAATTTCATTTTATTTTTTTTTTGACTAAGTAAAAATCATTCATTATGCTTTTCAATTATTAAAGTAACAAAAATTTTAACTTTAGGTTGGAAATTATTTTATATTTTTTACTAATTCAAATACTTCATTTTTTCTGGTATTTACCATATCTATGTCAAAAGAATAACCAAATGCTGTAAAGCATGTATGTACAATGTCTTTGTGTTGCATAGGGTAAAAATCTTCGTTCTTGAGTTTAATGTCATTTACTTCCTCACAAAATTTTTCTATGTCTTGCAATAAAACAACTTCACCAGTATGTGCATCTAGGTAAAAGTGGATATGTTTACGATGATCTCCTTTTAAATCAAAACTATAAAAATCACTGTGGTAAAAAGCAATAATCATTTGACCAGGGATTTTAATAATATTGGCATTAATATCTAGTGCATCGCAAAGTACTTGTATAAGTAATCCAAAGGCATATTGATTTCCTTTTTTTGTTTCTAATAATTTATGAAGCAAATATTCATCGTGTTCATAATTTATTTTTCCAGTGCACGTATATCCTTCAATTTCAAAAAGCATTTTGCATAGTACACTGCATTTTTCTAAAGGTGTAAGATAGTTATTAAGCTCAAGCCAAATTTTTCTTTTCAAAACTTCAAACTGGTTTAAAACAAGCTTTTCGTTTAAATGAGGGTAAGCATATTTACTTATCAGCATACTTCCTTTTAACAAGTCGTTGTAACCATCGCCAGTCCAGTTTTTTATTTCGTTAGATAAATCAGTAAATTCAATTTTATGAACCATACCTTCAATAAACTGTTGGGTAGCCAAATCAAATGTGTTTTCCCAAGCATTTTCTAAGAGTGGAAGAAATGGATTACCAATTTCAATAATTCTTTTTGCTATTGCTTCTTGTACTATAGGTTCTTTATCGTCAAGTAAATTCAGTAAGGCTATCGTTTCTTTATTCAGTTTCATACACAAAAAATTTCTTTTGGATTTTGTGTCTAAAACGATAGAATATTCTAAATCGTATTTGCTGTATTTAAAAAGTGGATTATTAACCATGCTTGCAGGATACTAGATTTTTTCTGTGGATAAAATAAAAGGTTTTTGTGCAATAAGATAAAATTTGTTATTCACATGGCATTACTAACGAGTGTTAGTTTATGCTTCCTATATTTGCAAAAATTTATAATTACATGAGCAATCAAATAGTGTATATAGTAAGTGCAGTTCGTACACCAATGGGTAGTTTTGGTGGTGCATTAAAAGATTTTAGTGCTCCACAGTTGGGTGCAATTGCCATTAAAGCAGCAGTTGAAAAAGCTGGACTACAGCCATCCGACATTCAAGAAGTGTATATGGGGCATGTGATTCAAGCAAATGCTGGTCAAGCTCCTGCAAGGCAGGCAGCTAAGTTTGCAGGCTTACCAGATAGTGTAATTTGTACCACTGTAAACAAAGTTTGTGCAAGTGGAATGAAGGCTATTGCACAAGCAGCACAAACCATTACTTTGGGTGATGCAGAAGTTATAGTTGCAGGGGGTATGGAAAGTATGAGCAATGTACCCTATTATCAAGCAAATTTACGTTGGGGAAATAAATATGGTAATGTACAGTTGGTTGATGGCTTGGCAAAAGATGGATTAACCGATGTTTATCACAATTATGCCATGGGCAATGCTGCAGATATGTGTGCTAAAGAATGTAATTTTAGTAGAGAACAGCAAGATGCATTTGCTATTGAAAGCTATACTCGTAGCCAAAATGCTTGGAATAATGGTAAATTTGAAAATGAAATTGCACCAGTAGAAGTAATTACAAAAAAAGGAACTGTATTAATTTCAAAAGATGAAGAGCCCTTTAATGTACAGTTTGATAAAATACCAACTTTACGACCAGCTTTTAATAAAGAAGGCACCGTAACTGCTGCAAATGCAAGTACAATGAACGATGGTGCAGCAGCTTTAGTTTTAATGAGTAAAGCAAAAGCCGATGCAATGGGTATTAAACCAATTGCAATTATTCGCAGTTATGCTGATGCAGAACAAGCTCCTGAATGGTTTACAACAACACCAAGTTTAGCCTTGCCAAAAGCAGTGTCAAAAGCAGGGTTACAAATGACTGATTTGGAGTTTGTAGAATTGAATGAAGCTTTTAGCGTTGTAGGTTTAGCTAACATGCAAAAAATGAATTTAGATGCCGCTAAAGTTAATGTTAATGGTGGAGCTGTAAGTTTAGGTCATCCTTTAGGCTGTAGTGGTGCAAGAATTATAGTTACTTTAATTAATGTACTACAACAAAATGGTGGCAAAATTGGAGGTGCTGGTATTTGTAATGGTGGGGGAGGAGCTAGTGCTATGGTTGTTGAGTTGGTGTAAGTCATTGGTCTTTGGTCATTGAGTCATAAAAGTCATTTGTAATTTACAAATTCTTAAATTTTCAAATTATTAAATCTGAAATATCAAATATTAAATTAATAGAATGCCCTAGAGATGCTATGCAAGGTTGGAAACATTTTATTCCCACCAAACAAAAAATTGAATACCTCAATCAATTGTTGCAAGTAGGTTTTGATACTTTAGATTTCGGAAGTTTTGTGTCACCAAAAGCAATTCCACAAATGGCAGATACAAAGGAAGTCATTAAGTCATTAGACATTAGTAAAACATCCACCAAGCTGCTTGCTATTGTAGCCAATTTGCGAGGTGCAGAAGAAGCTGTAGTGTATAATGAAATTAAGTATCTAGGTTTTCCATTCTCTGTGTCGCCAACCTTTCAATTAAGAAATACCAATAGTACTCAAGAAGAAAGTTTAAAAATTGTAGAAGCTATTCAAAGTCTTTGTTTGCAAAATAAAAAAGAGTTAGTTATTTATTTAAGTATGGGTTTTGGAAATCCTTATGGAGATGTTTATAATGAAGAAATATTACATTTTTGGGCTAGTAAAATTGCCAGTTTGGGGGTGCAAATAATTTCTTTGGCCGATACTGTTGGTGTAGCAGAGCCAAAGCAAGTTTCTAGTGCGTTAAATACTTTAATCCCTGATTATAAAAATATAAATTTTGGCGTTCATTTGCATAGTACACCAAACAATTGGGAAGATAAATTTAAAGCTGCTTTAGATGCTGGTTGCTCAAGATTTGATGGAGCAATTAAAGGTATTGGAGGTTGCCCAATGGCACAAGATAGTTTAGTAGGAAATATGGATACCTTAAATATGGTTGATTATGCTGCAAAGTTTTTTTCATCTTCAATAAACTTGAATAAAACCGAATTAGAAAAGGCATCAAAAATGGCCGATACCATTTTTAGTTAGTTTTTTTACCTAAAATTTTTTTGTTTAACCATTTATTAATATACACGCTTCCTACACCAATTAAGGCACCAGCAATTACATCGCTAGGATAATGAACGCCTAAATACATTCTTGAATATCCAACAGTTGAAGCCCAAATGTAGGCTGGTATTGCAATATACCATTTGTTGTTAAACTCAATTGCTACACTGGTTGCTAAGGAAAATGCAGTTGATGTATGTCCAGATGGAAAAGAAGCATCTGATTCTGTGGTGGTAATTTGCAATTCATTAGGATAACTAATGTATGGCCTGTCTCTTTTGATAGAATATTTTAAAGCTTGTGTAATTGCTGTATTTATAAGTAATGTTTTGGTGATGTTCCATGCTTTTTTAACGGTAAATTTATTCTGCTTTAAAACACCAACTCCCATTACAATCAAAGGTGTACCTACTGCTAAAGGATAAACACTATTAGTTGTTGTGGTCATTAAATTACTATTGGGTTGAGATGGATTAATTTGTTTTAGTAAATTAATATCCCAGTTTTGACCAAAAGAGGTTACACTAAAAAATAAAAGTAGTGTTGTTGATAGTTTTTTTAAGAAACACATAAAGCTATTTTTGATAAAAATAAAAACATCGCAATATATGCAATCTATAATTTTAGCATCACAATCACCCAGAAGAAAACAGTTATTAGAGTGGGCGAATATTGATTTTGAAGTTCAAGTATCAAATACTAATGAAGATTATCCTAATACATTATCTATAAATGAAATTCCTATTTTTATTGCAAAAGAAAAAGCATTGGCAATTAAAAATAAAATAGCCAATAACTTAAAACCAATTTTAGCAGCCGATACTATTGTAGTTATTGATGATGAAATTTTAGGAAAACCAATTGATAGAAACAATGCCTTTGAAATTTTAAAAAAACTTAATGGAAAGCGGCATAAAGTAATTACAGGTATTGTAATTTTAACAAAAGACGATGAAATAGCATTTGCCGAAACTACTTTGGTAGAATTTAATTTACTTTCAGATGATCAACTTTGGTTTTATATTGATAACTACAAGCCTTATGATAAAGCAGGAGCTTATGCCATACAAGAATGGATTGGGGTGGTAGGAATTAGTAAAATTGAAGGTGATTTTTATAATGTAATGGGATTGCCAATTAATAAGGTTTTTAAGGTTTTAAGCAATTTATAGAAAGTAAACTTTCCGATAAAATGTGCAACTATTTATGGTTGGCTTGTATTAATCGTTCTTTAAAATGATTTTTTATTTCAACTAAAAAAGGCAAAATTTGTTTTAAATCGTTGTAAGTTTTGAGTGAGATGCTATATACAGTATAGTATTTAATACATGTAATGATTAAATTATTGTTAAAATGTAATTTCATTCACGAATCATTTATATTTGACACCAACTCTTAACAAATTGAAATGAAATTTTTCCTTGTGTTGCAAAGTTTATTTGCAATTGGGTGTTTAGTTTTAAAATTCAAATATTGGCTTAAAATTCCTGCCTCAAATCCTTCTTTGCTATTTAGCAGTTTTTTTAAACATTATTCAACGTATTTAGTTTATAATTCCAGAAATAATGAATCTAAAATTTTCAAACAAAAAAGTAACAGAATAAATTTATTTTTTTGGATTAATATTATTTTGGGTATTATCATTTTTTATCTCTACAAGCTCGAAACTGCAAACATGGGCAGTGATATAATTTAATTAAAAAAGCACAGTTTTTACTGTGCTTTTTTAAATTTTATTTTTTAATTCTTATTTCATTTTAAATGTTTCTAAAAACTTTGTTGTAAAGTTTCCAGCTCTAAAATCTTCATTTTTCATTAGTTGTAAGTGAAAAGGAATTGTAGTTTTAATTCCTTCAATTACATATTCACTTAAAGCTCTGTACATCGTATCAATTGCTTCTTCTCGTGTACGTGCTATGGTAATTAACTTACCTATCATACTATCGTAATATGGCGGAATGGTATAACCTGCATAAACATGGCTATCAACCCTTACTCCATGCCCACCAGGTGTATGTAGGTTGGTAATTTTTCCTGGCGATGGACGAAAATCGTTGTAAGGATCTTCTGCATTAATTCTACATTCAATAGCATACATATTTGGCTCATAGTTTGTTCCACTAATTTTTTCGCCTGCAGCTATTTTAATTTGTTCTTTTATTAAATCAAAATTTATTACTTCTTCAGTTACACAATGTTCTACCTGAATACGAGTATTCATTTCCATGAAATAAAAATTTCTATGCTTATCTACTAAAAACTCAATAGTACCAACACTTTCATAGTTTATAGCAGATGCTGCTTTTATAGCAGCGTCGCCCATTGCTTTACGCAATTCTGGTGTCATAAAAGGTGAAGGGCTTTCTTCTACTAACTTTTGATGCCTTCTTTGAATGCTACAATCACGCTCACTCATGTGGCAAAAATTGCCATGTTGGTCGCCTGCAACTTGTATTTCAATATGGCGTGGCTCTTCTACAAATTTTTCCATATAAATACCATCGTTTTTAAACGATGCAGCGGCTTCAGTTTTTGCATTTTCAAATGCTTTTTCAATTTCTTCTTCTTTCCACACAACCCTCATTCCTTTACCACCACCACCAGCTGTTGCTTTTAAAATTACTGGATAGCCAACAACATTTTTAGCTAAGTCTTTAGCTTGCTCTACACTTTCTAGCAAACCACCACTACCAGGTACAACAGGTACTCCTGCTGCAATCATGGTTTCTTTAGCCGTAATTTTGTCGCCCATTTTATTTATCATCTCTGGTGTTGGGCCAATAAATTTTATTCCATGATCGGCACATATCTGACTAAATTTTGCATTTTCTGCTAAAAAACCATAGCCAGGATGTATTGCATCTGCATT
>Ga0075154_10002906_pt1 | contig 11022 bp, 4 predicted proteins | sample JI71714BDNA_FD_70965 | JGI IMG/M metagenome (GOLD analysis project Ga0075154, IMG submission 70965) | Wastewater effluent complex algal communities from Wisconsin, to seasonally profile nutrient transformation and Carbon sequestration -... | ecosystem: Engineered > WWTP > Effluent > Algae... | reverse complement strand
TACTAAAAAGAGTTAGGAGGAGCCGTATGAGGTGAAAGTCTCACGTGCGGTTCTGAGACAGAGGGCAAAAGCCGGATTGCAAAATGCAAAAAGGCATAGTGCTTCCTCTAGTTCTATAACTAACTAATTAACTAAAGTTATGAAAGTAAATTTTAATTATATAAAATTCTAAAAAATTTTTATATTATAAAACAATATTTTTGTTATAAAATCAACATTTATGTCAAATATAAACAATAATAATTCTTTGGAATTTACAATAAAATTTTTGAAAACAGTTTAGCTCAAATGTTTCCCAATTTTATTGTTTTGGAAACCATTCAGTATCAAAAAGTTTTTCTGCAAAAAAATAGGCTTTTTAGCTAACGCAATTATAACGCTTTGGGTTTAAGAGCTAATAAACTAGGTGTAAATCCTAGCCATTCGTATTGGTAGCTCAAGTTGTAGGTATTCAAGGTGCTAAAAATGACTTTCAAGTCAGACTTCCTTGCGTAGTAAATGAGTTTAACAATAGTCGTTGTGAGCTATATAAAACAACTATCAATAATCTGACAAACACTGTTTCAAAAAATATCGTTTTAGGTGCTAATAATAACGTTGTGATCAGATTTGCTATGCAAACAAATCGAAGCAACGCTTCTAAAAAAAACCGATTAAAAAAACCGATTCAAAAAACCGTCGGTTTTTTTTAGAAGCGCTTGGGTAAAACAAGTTTGATTTTTTAGAAGGAGCGAAGCGCTTGGGTAAAACAAGTTTGATTTTTTAGAAGGTTTTTTTAGAAGCGCATGGGCAAAACAAGTTTGATTTTTAATCGGCACCTTTTTACGTGGTTTCTAGTGTCTCTGTTAGCGGTTTTAGTTGTAATGCTAAAATCCAAAACGCTCGTTTAATGTCCAGCCTTGACGAATCATTGTATGATATCCCAAAAAATTAAAACTAGAATGCTGATTCTAGGCAGGATAACGACCCCGTCTAGTCAACAAAATAATTTTTTATTTAAACCTAGGATACTAAAACATAAGAATCAGCTAGCTGATAGTCAAATTATAAATAAAGAAATAATTAATAATCAAAAGAAGAGATATAAAATTCCAATATTAAATAACCAAAATTTCTACTTTCAAAGTCAAAACTTTATTTTTAAAGAGTGCTACAGTCTAGAACAATGGAGCCTATTAGTTAAAAGAAACTACAATTATAAATGTTTATTAACAAATAAACACAATACAGGACTCGATTCACATCATTTGTATTCAAAAAAAAATATTCTAATATTAAGTTTACATCCTCTAAATGGCATCGCAATAAATAGTAATCTACATCAAATTTTTCACAGAGTTTACGGTTATTACATAACAATAAATGATTTTATTTCCTTTTTAAATTTTCTATTTTTAAATAATCAAACTAATGTTTCTGGATTTAATCCAAATCATTTAAATTACTTAAAAATCTACTTATTAAATCTAAAACCAATATTAGACAGTTTTTTAACCACTAAAAATTATCAAGAATAAATTCTTGAAAAAAAATATTCATAATCTATTAAACAAAAAATTTTTAAAATAAAAAAAACAAGTTTGGGGGAAACAAGTTTGGGGGAAACAAGTTTGGGGGAAACAAGTTTGGGGGAAACAAGTTTCCTTTTTTAATCTCGCTCTTCTTATAAACAAAAGGAACCAACCGATACAAAAAAAGGTATTTTTTTTACTAAAAAAAGCCTGGGTAAAAAGAGTTTGATTTTTAATTTTTTTTAATATCTCTTTCTAAAAAAGGAAGTTTTTAATTAAACACCGAAGAAAACTTTACAGTTACTCATTTTTTATAAAAAAAAATTAATCTATGGCTTTTAGTGCAAATTTTTGTGAAAATCTGGATATAAGAATGGTTCCAAATAATGAATTAATTCCAGCTTTTTCGCGTACTTTTTCCATACCTTTTTTTTTTATGGAGTATATAATTTAAAAAATGGTAACTTAAAGTATTTTATTTTAGTTTTAAAAAAAGTATTTTATTTTTCTTTAAGCTATTCTCCTAGAATTAAAATAAAGAAAAAAATATTACTTAATTAGAATTAATGAAAAGTTTAACTTAACGAGAAAAAAGAGTGCTGCACCCTGTAGGAGTTGAACCTACCTAAAATCGATTATGAGTCGATTGCCTAAACCGCTCGGCCAAGAGTACAAAAAATTTAAAATTAATTCTTTTTAGGCTGGCATTACTACAATGCCAGTTTTTTTCCTGACTGAGTAAAAAAATCAGCTTTTTAAAAAGGGGTTGTGAAAAAGGGGGTAGCTAAACAGAAAGAAATTTTTTTTTAAGCATATTTTTTTTTGCAGCTTAAAAAATGAACAGTTTCCTCTATTTCTTAATTAGCTTTTATTTTTTTATGGAAATAAGACGGAAATTTAATTTTGTTAAATAATTTATTTAAATGATAGCATAAAAGAAAATAGATAACAAATTTAACAATATATAAGGATGAGCGATAGCCTGATTTTTTTATTAAAAAAACTATAGGAGCGCAGCTTCCCCAGGGCAGCTTCCCCAGGGCAGCTTAAAAATTCTTAAGCTACAAAAAAAAATATGCTTAAAAAAAAAAAACTTCGTTTTTTTAATTGGTGAGTTTAGCTTTGCTCATATACCTTTTTTTAACCGCAACTCCAGTGAAAGTTAGGCTTTGTTAAAAATAATATTTAATTACGCTTATTAAGGTGTATAAATAAAATTAAGTATTGCATTTTTAAATAAATTATACTATAATTTAAATTTAATGTTATGAAAAATTTTTAAAAATTTTAAAATAAAGGCCCATAGCTCAGTTGGTAGAGCGCCTGCCTTACAAGCAGGATGTCATCGGTTCGAGTCCGGTTGGGCCTATCTGTGTGAAGTCTACTAGTTTTTAGTTAGTTAAAACTAAGGCTAAAAAAGCCGAGTAAAACACGATAGCTGGTTTTAGCTTTGCTATTGTATTCTGTAACACTTTTGTAAAAAGTATTACAGAATACAATAGCAAATATTTTTTACACGGATATAGTTTTTTTAAGTCTTTTTTTACTCTTTTTCAAAAAAATAAAAGAGTGAAACGGGAGGATGTATGTCAGAAGAATTTGTAAAAAAAATAATGAAAGTTGTACATAGTTTCAAAAATATGAAAACTAGACAATAAAAACTAAATAATCTATAATTATTAGACTAAAAATAAATTATTTAGTCTACAAAAATAAAGTAATTAATACTTATTTCAAAAAAAAACTTTAAAGGCGAGCGTAGCCAAGTGGTAAGGCATCGGGTTGTGGTTCCGATATGCGCGGGTTCAATTCCCGTCGTTCGCCAATTTGATAGAATAATCATTCTAAGTGTTACGTGGAAAATTGAGAATTGTATAGTAAAATTTTTTTAACTTATATTTATATATATAAATAAATTCAAAAATTTTTTTTTATTTGTTTAAGTAAGCTTTTTAAAAAAAAGATTTTATCTTTATTAGCTCTGTTCTTATTTATTTTATAGATTTTATCTATATTTTTTTCTCTAAAATAAGCTAAAAAAACCAGATTAAATATTTTTTAGTCTAAAAAGAATAGTCAGAAAATATACATATAGTTTAGTATAATCATACTCTTTTTAGTTTATAATCTTAGAAAATTAAAAGTTTTATTTTTTTCTTTTTTTTTACTAAAAAAAGTGCTTTTTAGTTAGGCTCAATTTTTTTAGTAAAAAAATATAAAACTTGTTAAGTAAAAAGAATCTCTACCCTTGAGTAAAAAGAGTGTCATTTTTACTAAAAAAATCACTAAACAAAAAAGGAAACTATAAATATTTTTTTTTACTAAAAAGGGCCTGGTTGCTTTGATTTTTAATTTTTTTTTTTAATATCTGGGGAAAACAAGTTTGATTTATTTAGCAAAAAAGCTATATACTAAGAGTCTACATTTTTTGAAGGTTATTTATTCCATTAATTTAAAATGACAAAAAGATATATTTCTATAATCTATTTATTATTCTGTAATGTATATAAATATATGCTTTTTTTAAAAAATTTCTATGATTGTAGTAAAAAATTCTATTATCATAGGAGCGCAGCTACCCCCAGCGCAGCTCCTCCCAGCGCAGCTTTGTGGTCAAAATTATTTTAATTCAAAAAAATCTTTAAGATTGTCAAAATATTCAAAAAAATCACTTGCCGTCGCTCCTTTACTTCTTTATTTAAAAGATAGTTATCTTTCATCATTTCGAATGAGTTCTGTGAAAGAAGCACAAAGAACTGAGAAAAATTCTAATTCTTTTAGAGATCCAAATAAATTTAGCGAAGTTAAAGCAATCACACTTCGTCTAGCATCACCAGACACGATCCGTCGGTGGGCAGAAACACTATTACCAGATGGAAAAACTTTAGGTATTGTATATAATGCAAATACGTTGCATCATAATACACTAAAACCGCTAAAAGGTGGCTTATTTTGTGAACGTATTTTTGGGCCAACAAAAGATTTTCAATGTGCTTGTGGTATTCAAAAACAAAAACCTTTAATTCGGACTAATTTAAGTAAAAATTTTTGTTCAAAATGTGATGTAGAATATACTTGGTCTTTGAAACGTCGTTATCAACTAGGTTATATTCGACTAGTTTCTCCAGTCACGCATTTATGGTATGTAAAGGAAAGTCCAAGTTTTATAGCTGTAATGTTAGATATGAAAAGAAAAATATTAGATTCAATTATTTATTGTTCAAATACATTAACTATTGATTCTTGTTGGAAACCAGGTATGCAGACTTTGTACTATTTTGGACAACCTATAGTGAAAGAATTAAATACTTCTCTTTCTTTCAATACTAGAAAAAAAAGAGGAAACTTGTTTTTTAAAAATCAAAAAGAAAAATTAGCAGTTTGTACTAAGTATGATCTTTGGTGGCGTTTTGGAAATCTGTCAAAACAAAAAAGTTCAATTAACGTAACTGATAGGTTAGATTTAAAAAGGTTTAAATCTTATTATAATTTTTTTTTTTCTCTTTATTTTAAAGACTTTTTAGTCTGGATTAGTCAAAAGACACATTCTATCGACCATACACTAAAAAATTTTAGTGTGGATCCTCCTTTTAATAGCTATAGTACAATATTTAATGAGACTTCAGTTTTTTTTAAAAGGATAAAAAATACTTTTAATAAGAAAGAAGTGTTATATAGTAAAAAAATAGGAAACTTGTTTCTAAAATTAAAAGAAAGGAAGCAAAAAGAACTCCATATTTCTAATAGTTTATATAGTCCTAGTGCTCAGAGAAACACTCGTAGCTATCCAGCAGTGTTAGCAGATTTTTTTATAAAAAAAGAGCTTTTAAAAAAAAACGAAGTTTTTTTAAACATGAAACTATTTTTATTTATGAGAGAAAAGGTGCAAAAAAAGCCGAAAAAAGACTATAGCTGGAGAGATTTTTGGAAATTTTCTTATAGCCTTTGTATTCGTTTTTTATGTCCTTTTTACGGTGTTTACTCTTTTAAAAAAAGAGAGAACTCTAAGTTTGAAAAAAATGAAGAGCTTTTTCGCTCATTTTATGAATTAAAAAAGAATAAGCTTTTTTTGTCTACTCTAAATAAAAAAAGTTTAATACAAACTGATAAAAAAAAGTTCCATTTTTTTTTTCCGCCGAACTTTTTTCCGGCCTTTTCCCCAAACTTTTCCCCATTTTTTCTATTAAAAAATGGTAGCTCTGACTTTGTTACATATACCAGTTTTTTAAAAAATTATTTTTATTCAGTAAAAAAAAAGAAGAGCGTAAAGAATAGAAATAATTTGACAAAGTTTTCAAATTCTTATTTTTTAAATATTGTTAGTTTTAGTTTATTTATATATGTTATTATGTATTTTTTTAACTACGGTCATTCTGAAAAGATATATAACAATGGTAATGATAGCTTAAAGCTATACGATAAGTATTCAATCAAGACTATAAAAAAAAATAAAACAAAATGGACATTAGCAGCTTATAAGATACAAAGAAAAAATTTATTATTTGTATTAATTAAAAAAATAAAAGATGTTAGTCAATATTGGAGACTATTTGGTCAATTATTGAAAACTAAGCATCTATTAGCTAAAAATTGTTTTATATTAGAAAAAAATTATACTTTAATTAAAACTGAGCTTTTTGATAAAAAAAAGGGTAGCTCTCTACCCAACCCTCGATTGGGTAGGTATATAAGCGGAAAAATAAATATATATATTTATTTTAATAAACTATATAAAATTTTTTTAAGATATTTTAGTTTATCTTCTAGTTTTAGTCTAGGATCTAATTTTGTAGGAAACTATTTTAGACTAATTAAAAATATTAAAGCTGACGAAAAATTAAAGTTCAGCTTTTCAAAGATTCAGAAAAATCTAAAATTTTCTAATAGTCCTACAAACTATTTTTATTTAGATGAGCAGAGTTACAACCAGCGTATTGAAAAAAATAAATTTTTTGTTAACCATGGTAAAAAATTTGCCGTTCTTTATGAAAAAACTTCTTTTTGGTATAGAGAACAATTTTTATTTGATAAAAAATTTTTAAATTACAAAAATAGTTATAGTTCTTTATTTTTAAATCAATACGGTTTTTTTAACTGCGATAGACTTTTAGATTTTTTATTTGTTGAAAAATTTTTTTTAATAATAAAGTTTTTTTTAAAGTTTTCAAAACTAAATAAAAATAGAAAAATAAAAAAAAGTAAAGTTTTGAAGAAAAGCCATAGTCAAATTAAAACTTTAATATTAAAAAAAAAAGGCATTAATATAAATCTAATTTTAAAAATTCTTTTTAAAAGAAATTTTTTATTTGCTGCGCTTCTAAAATTATTCCAAAAATTAGATTTACTTAAAAAAAAGAACAGAAATAATTATTATCATAGTAATGTTACTGTAAATAATGATAGTAGTGCTAATAAAAATTTACACAGTTTTTTTGTTTTTCCTTCTCTGTATTCTAGAAATATAACTCTGAACAATAAGCATCTGTTAAAATCTGAATTTTTTGGCCCTTTTTTTGACAAAGTGCTAGGAAAAAAGCTTTTAAAAAAACAAAGCACCACACTTTTTCCTGTTGGTTGTTACGAGGTTGATGCCATTTTTCTTGTACTTTTAAAGTTTAAAAATACTCTTTTAAAGACTCTATTTCATCGTAAACTTTTAAGCAGTTTTGTCTATAAAGGTTTATTTTATTTGTCAAATTTTAGAATAGATAAGCTTAAAAAAAATAGTATACAAAAAGATGCTTTAAATTTATTGGTTTTAGACCAATTATTCGGAGGCAATCCAAAACTTGAGCAATTAAAAAAAAATAAGCACTTCTTAACTAAAAATATGAATAAAATAAGATATATTTTTAGGTATTTACTACAATTTAAAAGTTTTGTAGAACAAAAATATTCAGGAGACTATTTGTTAAAATTACAAAACAAATGGAAAAAAGAAGATTCCTTAAATATTCAGCACAAAAAAGAGTTTCCTACTATTAGCTATTCGGAAAGAATAGGTTTTGAAAATAATAAGCTATCAAATATTAGGCCTAGTGTCATTATGGCTAACCCCAGCGGAGTTACACTATCGCGCCAGAGTATTTTTAGTGCTATTAGCTGCCATTTTTTACAAAAAAAAAATAGAGTACAAAAAATTACTAAATTTAGTAATTTTTATATAAATAAAATATTTTTTATAAATAGTAAAATATCTCATTTAGTACATTTAAAAAATAGATTCGCATTATCAGTCAATAAGCCAATATATTCTTCTTTTTATTTTACTAATTTATTAATAGGATTATTTCAAAAAAATTTTTATATAAAGTTATTAGAAAATTATCCTTTTTTCTATAGCTTTTCCCATAGCTTTATAAAAAAGAAGGGCAAAAACAAATTTAAGTTAGAACAAGAGCAAAGCTCTGGTTTATTTTCTTTTTTTTGGAATATTAGCAAAATAAACCAAAATTTTACAGTTAAAACTTATCTTTTAAAAGAATTTAAAGTGAATAGTAGGGATCTACTATTGAATAAAAATTTTGTTTATAAAAATTTTAAAATTAAGAGCGGAGGGCGACAGTTTAAAAAGGCTTTGAATTTTAGGTTTTATTCTTTAATCTATGATTTGTCATTAAATAGCTTTATTGGAATATCTAATAACAGTGTCCTAAAAAGATTTAATTCTAATTTTATTTTAGACAGTGCGCTCGATACTTTACAAAAAAATGGTTCAAAAGAGTCAAAAATGACAAATATTCTTTATAATAACATTTATGTTTTATCTCATCGTTATTTTTGGTCGGCAGAAGAAGACTTAAAAACTTTCTTAAATTACATAACTGTACCATCTAATCCAAATGATATACCGATTCCAAAATATGCTCATCGATTAGTCAAATTTAATTTATTTAGAGATCCACCACCAGTTTTGGGCGGTGGTTTAATTCAAAAATTATTAGCCGAATTTAATCCAAATGAATCTGTAAAAATAATAATGCAAATAGAGAATCAGCTTAAAAAAGTTTCTATTTTATTAAAATATTGTACAGATTTTATAGAAGCTAGAAATTTACGTTTAAAACGTAATTATATGTTACGTAGATTAAAATTTATTCGAAGTGGTAGTTACAAATTTACAGAAGATTTTTTACTAAAAAAAAATGAACCAATAGAAAAAACAACACGGGGTTCTTCCCAGCTGGTTTCCCCATTTGTTAAGCAGCTTATGGCTTTTAATAATATTAGTAAAAATGTAAAAAAACAGAAACAAAATATTGATAACAAAATATTGTGGAGTTCTTCGACTCCTTTTTTGAAAAAAGGGTCAGAAAAAGGAATCAAAAAAAGACCGGGGAATTCATTGAAAATAAATAATTTACGCTCAATATTAAAAGAATCTCGCCCTGAATGGATGGTTTTATCTTTACTACCTGTATTACCTCCAGATTTAAGACCAATTATTCAAATTGGTAATGGAATTTGTTCTTCTGATTTGAACAGATTATATCAAAAAGTTATTTATCGAAATGAACGTTTAAAACGTTTTTTAAAAGATTCAACGAGTACAAATTCGCCACAAATGAAATTTGCGTATCGCTTATTACAAGAAGCAGTAGATAATTTAATAGATAATGGAAAAGGGAAAGGAAATGTTGAAACTTCTTCTCAAGGTGTACCATTAAAATCTTTAACAGAGTTACTAAAAGGTAAAAAAGGACGTTTTCGTCAAAATTTATTAGGTAAGCGTGTGGATTATTCCGGAAGATCAGTTATTGTCGTTGGACCTCGTCTTCATTTACATGAGTGTGGATTACCTAAAGATATGGCAATTGAATTATTTATGCCTTTTTTAATACAAAAAATTTTTCAAAGTGGTAGAGCATCGACTATTTTGGGTGCAAAAAAAATTTTGCAAAATGACCATAATAGTACTTGGGAATTTTTAAATCTTGTTATGCGTGAAAATCCTGTTTTATTAAATCGTGCGCCAACACTACATCGATTTGGTTTCCAAGCTTTTCAACCAAGATTAGTGGAAGGAAAAGCAATTTTATTACATCCATTAGTTTGCCCAGCTTTTAATGCAGATTTTGATGGTGATCAAATGGCTGTTCATGTACCAATAACAGTTGAAGCAAAAGTAGAAGCTTGGAAAATCATGTTAGCAAGAAATCATCTTTTATCATCTTCTACAGGTGAAGCAATGCTGGTGCCGAGTCAAGATATGGTTTTAGGTTGTTATTATCTAACAGCGAAAAATCCAAAATTTTATGATACTACTGGTTCTTCTGTTCCATCATTAAATATGACTAGTGGAATAGCTAAAACTACCAATGTAAACTATAAAAGAAATATTTTCTTTATGGGACCTACACTGCTTTTTAATTCAATTGATGACGTTCTGAGAGCTTATGAATCGCAAAAAATTAGTTTACATTCTATCATTTGGCTTAAATGGAATAATCCATACGAAACACATGAGCGAAGTCACAGATTATTAGAATTACAAATCAATAGAAATGGAAAAATTTTCCAAATTTTTAATGTTTATTCACGTTGTTTAAGCCCTAAAAGAGAACAAATAAATAATTTTATCCAAACGACACCAGGTCGTGTAATGTTTTTTTCATTTTTAGAAAATACTCTATAATTTTTAAAATTAGTTTGTAAAAGTTGTTTTTTTTTATTATCTATGTTAAAATTTTGTAAAGAATATTAGAATTTTTTGTATAGGTATACATCTATATAGAAAATTCTAATAAGATAAAAGCGTAGTTTTGTTTTTTTGTATATTATTCTTAAAAATTTATTGGGCTGTCTTCTCGTAATGTCAGATTGTTAGCTTTGTAAGCTACGTTCAATATTTTTTATCTTTTTTTAAAAAGCTTATTAAAGAACTCTTCAGCTTTTTTAAAAAGTCGAAGATAAAATAATTTATTACTATAGAAAAAAAAAGGTATAACGTACCGATACAAAAAAAATATATTTTTTTTGTATCGGTACGTTATACCTTTTTTTAATATGTTTATTTTCCCATTTTTTTTTATCAAGCTTTTCTTTTAAAAAAGAATGGAAAAATGGTAGGTATAATGAAAAAATAGATGGGAAAATTTAAGGTATTACAGAGAGAAAACTATAACTATATTTGGTAACATTCATTATTTTAATAGTGGTTCAAAATTAAAAAAAAAATTATGCCAAGATCTCAACGTAACGATAATTTTATTGACAAAACTTTTACAGTTGTAGCCGATATTTTATTAAAAGTGTTACCTACTTCACAAAGAGAAAAACGAGCTTTTGCTTATTATAGAGATGGAATGTCAGCACAATCAGAAGGTGAATACGCGGAAGCGCTTCAAAATTATTATGAAGCGATGCGTTTAGAGGTTGATGCTTATGATCGTAGTTATATTTTGTATGTGCGACAGAAGTAGTAGCTAGCACAATTGGTTTAAATCCAATCCGGCATGACGTTGCCGTGAAGCTGTTCGGAAGCGGGGAGTAGCCAAAAGCTCTTAACGTG
>Ga0075154_10002905_pt1 | contig 11022 bp, 8 predicted proteins | sample JI71714BDNA_FD_70965 | JGI IMG/M metagenome (GOLD analysis project Ga0075154, IMG submission 70965) | Wastewater effluent complex algal communities from Wisconsin, to seasonally profile nutrient transformation and Carbon sequestration -... | ecosystem: Engineered > WWTP > Effluent > Algae... | reverse complement strand
ACCGCCTCCCAAGGTTCGCAATGTCCGGGTGGATTCGATCCTATGGCGGATTGAATAGCCAGCGAACTAAGACGCTGCGTCTTATCCGGCTTTTTAAGGAGTACTCGCTCTATTTGCCTGCAGTCAATGGGGTCGAGTTTAGAACCCTCGATGAGCTAAGTGTTGAGACGGTAATCGGTTTTATCAATCGTTTAGATTCACCCATTAAGAAGTGGGAGATGGCATTCGTCTTGATGCAATGGCAAAAGCTTTCTAGTAGTGGATTGCTGCCGCCGCAGTATTCCATCGCAACAGAGTTTGTTGATTCCGAGAAACTTGCCGCCTATCGCACAGCAGCGGACGACGCAGCGGTGCCGTACAAGCCCATTCCACTTGATGACTATGCGGAAATCATCAATCACTGTCTGCGGCTAGTTGATGACTACAGCGAAGACATCATTTGGCTCTATCGAACGTACTACCCCACTCTAGTGGGCAAGGACAGTGGAAGGTTGGAATTCCGACCAGAAGGTCTGTCGACAGGCAGTGCTGAGGGCGTCGCGGTCTTCAGAGCGTATGTGCCGCACCAAGTTGAAGGGGAGTCGTGGTGGACTCTACGCGTGTTGCAGCGTTCAAACCCATTTGACACCGGAGAGTACATTCCATATGGGCTCGTCGCAAAGCACATAGCCTCTCTGATGGACGCTTGTGTTACTTTGGTACTCGCGACTACTGGAATGCGTCGTTCAGAACTTGCGCACATCAAGTCCGGAGCAGTCTCTGCAGACAAAGATGGCTATTGGCTTCGCTTTACTGTTTTCAAAACATCTGTGGCATCGCAGGGTATTTCTAAGCGAATTCCCATACCTGCGATTACAGCCAAGGCAATCGAGGTACTTGAAAATCTATGCGCTGAGTCCCGAACGTATGGAAAGCACGACTTCCTTCTCTCCTCGATCACCCGACAGCACTTCGGAAGGGCAGTCCATTCCGCGTATGCTGAGCGAGCAGTAAAAAGGATTGCAGAGGCGTGCGACGTAGATTCACCCATCCACCCGCACCGCTTTCGCAAGTCCCTGGCAATGTATCTGATATATCAGGACCCCAGAAACATCGAAGTCATTCGGCATCTCTTTTCACACAGCAGCCTAAAAATGACACTGAAATACATCATGTCACTGCCGGGCGTGCACGATGAAGTAAAGAAAATCATCATCGAGCAAAATGTTGAAATTCTGGTTGAGCTTCTTGATGCCGTTTCAAAAGAAAGAATTGGCGGAGAAGGTGGGAAGCGAATCAGAGACAACGTTGCCCAATCTCCGACGTTCAAGGCCCGTCTTCAAGATAAGGGAAGGGAGTCTTTGAATCAGTACGTTGACTCAATGCTCGAACAGGGTATTAAATTGATGCACCGTTCAAACCTCGCTATCTGCCTCAAAACGCCCGCTTTGGCTGAAGCAGCTCCATGCGATGGAAAGAACGAATTGCCGTCGCAAAAGCTGCATCCAAACCTCTTTGCATGCGATCCATTCGGTTGCCGCTTCGCTGTCTTTACTGAATCGCACGTTCCTGCATTGAAGGGCGAGATAGTCTTCCATCAACGTTTGGCTAGGCACCCCTACACCGGTGATCAGCAGCGGGCTTTCTCGGAGCGCCGCATCAGGGATGCCTTCAAACGGCTTGCCGAAGTCGATCCCCTACAGGCAGATGAGATCCGGAGAGAGGTCGCAAATGGCTAGCCCAGACGCGCTTGAGCGTGCATATGCTGCGATTGCTCGACTACGTCAGCAGGGGATTGCGCTTCCGTCCGTCGATGCAGTTGCTGACGTCGCTGGTTTGGCGCGATCTAGTTTCTATCAGAAAGATGAAGAATGGGAGGAGGTCCGAGCTGTCATAAAGGGCAAGGCATCCCCTCGTGTCAGGTTGGTTGAAATTGCAGCCTCCGATGCTCAGAAGGCGAACTCCAGAATTTCTGAAATCACGGGCCGAGTTGCTAAGCTGGAAGAGGATTTGGCCAGCACGAATAAGTTCGCAGAAGAGGTATATCAGCGCCTGATTGATCAGGTGCAGTACTACTTTGCGCGAGCAGAAGAATCACCAAAGAAGCTTGAACAGTCCAGGAAGCAGATTAATGAACTTAAGCAAGCCCGGCACGACCTCCAGATTGCTCAGGCCGAACTGATCGAATTAAGAAGGGAGAGTCAGCGTCCAAATGTCCTCAAGCATCGCGTAATCAAAAAGTTGCTCAAGCTGCCTCCAACAACCAATGCTGCTCGACTTTTCGCCGAGTTCCTTGAAGAGATTGAGCGGATGTTCCCGGACAGCACTTCTACGAAAGTGATCTCTGAGGTCTACGTTGTATGCGGTTATCCAAAGGCAGGGAAATCTGAATGGATAAAGCGGCACGAGCCTGCGCGACCAGGAGTTGCTTTGTATGTCGAGGGTACAAATCATGCAAAGGAAATTCGGAGCTTTCTGCTGGGGCGACTCCGAAAGTTGACATCCGAGAACATTGCCTGTGTGTGGGTCGACGTGGCCGCGGACACCGCCAGGGAACGGTGCAGGAAAGCATATCAAGGTGTTGCCTACACGGAACGCGAGGACGAGATTCTGGCCGTCCAACGCGATCTGGAGATCGTTGACCTGAAGGAGGGGTTCGATCTTATTTATCCCGTTGGACCAAGAACATGAGTCACATCGAAAAATTCAGACAATTCGCCGAAGAGACATTTAAGTCGAAGTCATGGGGACTGTTTCTATCAGACGATTTAAGTGGTCTATCCAAAACTAAACTAGTAAAGACCACTGGAATTCCGCGTAGTGCGTTCTATCAGAATCGCGTGCTAACCGCTGAATTGGAAAGGATCGAAACGAGGCTCCGCAAGGCCGGGATCATCAAGCAGTTCCAACCTGCGACGCTTGGAGGGGCAGAAGCTGTTGACGCGATTGAACACGTAGCGCTGCTTGATCGACTGCACCAGCGGCTGAGTGTCATTGAAGCGGGTCGAGAGGCGTTGCATAAGTGGCTTACTGCAATCGCTGAACAGATAAAGCCGTATGGAGAGGGGATCCGTCCATGAAGCTGGTGCCGGGAAATGGCCTAATGTTTCATCCAGGATATGAGCGACGAGGCATCCCGGTCTTTTTGAAGACGACCATTCGCTCATTGAGCCTGCAACTGCATGGATAATGAGGATCGCAAAGCTGAAGTCTCGTAGTGAGCATACGACGAGAAAGTATGCTGGCATCTTGGCTAGATATCTTCAGTGGCTCGATGATTCGGGGTATGGTGCAGCTTCTTGGGCCGTTATTGATGAAGAGATCTTTGATCAGTATTTATTGCACATATCACGGCCGAGCGAGGGCGCGCTATTCGGGCCTGCGCACGATACCCTACTGGATTATGCAAGCCGCATACATGATTTCTACAGTTGGGCTGAGTCTAGGGGCTATGCGCATTCGTTAGATATTGAGGAAGAGGACCTCGTCGTTAAGATACGTGATCAGTCGCTCCTTGCGCATATCGGCATAGAGCGTAAGGTCACCCAACTTGACTTCAACCTGCCGACTGGCCGGCCTGCACTTTATGAGCAGGAACTAGATAAATTCGTCACTCAAGATGACTATGAAGTAGCTCTGCATCTACTTGAAGACGTCGTCTACAGAATCATGGCTGTGGTAATTCGGATCACCGGAATGCGGCCAAAAGATCTATTGCAACTCCCCTACCGGGGGAGTCATCAGAATGCTGGATTCGTCCCTTATGACGAAGACCAAATTCCGGAGGATCTGCCGCAGAGGAGTATTAACTATACCTTTCAATCTAAAGGCAAGGTAAGGTCGATTAGTTTTCCTGGCAAGCTTTGGGCGGTGATATGTAAGTCATACATACCGCTCCGGAGGGAGCGGGCTCAGCTATACGAGAAGATTCACGGAATATCGCCGCCGAACAATAGATTGTTTCTGACTCCAGATGGAGCGATTGTTAACTATGCGATGCTCTACTATCACTTTTCGAGAGTCCCTGAACTTGCAAAGACAGCTCCTCCTTTGAGTGACGGGAGAACCTTCAAGGGTCGAAGATTTTCCGCACGAATGCTTCGGCACACCTGCGCAACGTACTTCGTGTACGAGGCGTTGAAGCGCAAAAACATGTTGGGCCGCAGCTTTGTCTATGACGCAGCGCTCGATGATGAGTTGAGGAAGATCATGGGTCACACCGACATAAGAACGACGCTCGAGTACTATGTCCATATTGCTAATCGCTTCGCTCATGACGACCTCATAGCTGATCTGAAGCGTTCAGAGGTTGACAAAGGGTTGAATGAGTTGTTGAGGCAGTTGGATTACTCGTAACTAGTTTCCTGGCGCACGTGTGGTAGGTCGCCCCGACTTGGGGTGTGAAGGGGAGCATTAATGACCGAGGCTTTGAGTGGGCAACAGAGTGCCGCGCGCAATCTGGCGCGCTTTCAAGCCTGGGTTGCGGAGAGGCGCAGCAACAATGATTGGCATGACTATGCCAATGGGGGAAAGCTCAGCAGGAAGGACATTGCCGCCGAGTGCGACTTCGCACTCTCTGTGCTACGCCAGAACCCTGCGGTAAGAGATGCACTCGAGAAACTTGAAGTTAAGTTGCGAGACGAAGGCATCCTGTCGCAGTGGTTAGACCGCGCCTCTGGCGTAGGTACCGGCGAGGCGGGCAGCAGTTCCCACGTCGACGTGGCGTCGTCCATGGCAGCTGATGCCCGGTCGGCGTTGTTGGCAGCAAGCGCAGAGAAGAGAGTGAAGGCCTTGGAGGAGAAGAACGCGTCGCTCCTTGCAGAGATTCAGGAGCTGCAAAGGAAGCTAAAGCAGTACGCGCTACTGGATGCGCATCTGGGTGAGACAGGGAGACTGCTGCCTCATGAATGATGTCGCAATCAACCTGCGCGTTACATCAATTCGAAGTCGCGGACACCGTGGCGGCGCGATCTTTTCCGGTGTCACCGCCGAGGATGCTCCGTACGTAGTGGTCTGCGACTACGCGCTCATTCCAGACCTCACCGTTCTAGGGAAGGGGCAGACATGGCGCATCGAAGGCACCAGTCAGAGCCGCTCGTATGAGATCAATGGCTATAGAAAGACGGAGCAGCAGGTCCTTGCAAGGGCTGTCGAACTGCTGGCGCCATCTGGTGCCAATCTGATCGACTGGATTGCAAACTCTGACGAGTGCGTGGGCATCGGGCCGGTTAAGGCGGCCAGGCTCTTTAAGCGCTTCGGGGAAGCTCTGATTGTTCACATAGAGCAGCGAAACTTCGCGGAGCTTCAGCAGTGCTTGTCTAAGGGCGAAGCCGAGTCTTTGTGTGCGGCGTTCGAGAAGCACCGTGTGACGCATACCTTGTTGTGGCTCGATCGAGCGGGTATCCCGAGGCGGATGGGCAGGAAGCTGCTGGACTACTTTGGAGAAACCGCACAAGCCCGCGTGGAAGGGAATCCGTATGTGCTGATCTCCTTCTCCGCGAGTTGGGACCAGGTTGACCGCTTGGCAACCACCAGTTTCGGCGTTTGCCAAGACGACGAAAGGCGCCTCTCCGCCGCAGTGGAGCATGTTCTCTACGATGCCTACAAAGACGGCCATACATGCTTGCCTCGTCGGGCGGCTTGTGCACGCTTGGTCAATTTGCTAGGGACTCGTCAGCTCGCCAATCGTGCTTTGGATGAGGTACGCAGTGAATCCGTTCGTGTTCTTGAAGATGGAAGCTACCAAGCTGAGGGTGGCGCCGTCATCGAGAGTTTCCTGGCGTCTCGCATACGACAGATCGTTGACTGTGAGATGGAGGAAGGTCAGCAGTCCCTTTGGACCAGTACGGTTGTCGAGGCCAGAGCCATCGACGCAGCCATTGCCAAGTTTGAGCGTGCACTGTCGTGGCCATTGGGAGAGGAACAGCGGCGCGCTGTCCACACATGCATCAACTCAAACTTGAGTCTGATCTTGGGCGGTGCAGGCACGGGCAAAACGACCGTTCTGAAGTGCCTCTACGATGTCATGGAAGCAACCAGAGACGGCGTAGTCATCTATCAGATGGCACTCGCTGGCAGGGCTGCTCAGCGCATGACAGAAGCCACCGGTCGACCGAGCATGACGATCGCTGCGTTTCTCGCACGCGTGCAGGCAGCTGACTTGTCGAGTGATTCCGTCGTCGTCGTTGACGAGATGAGTATGGTCGACGTGATACTGGCCTATCGTCTTCTGAGACACCTCCCAATTGGCGTGAAAGTGGTCCTTGTCGGCGATCCGTCTCAACTGGCTCCGATTGGCCCCGGGCTTGTTCTCCATGCACTCGCCGGTCAGAAGAGCGTCCCTCAGGTTGTGCTCAGCCAGGTAAGGCGCCAAAGCAGCACAAGCGGCATTCCAAAGGTGGCCGAAGCTGTGCGGTTGCACCGAGTGCCCGAGTTCGCCGAGTACGCAGGAAATGGTTCGGGCGTCAGTTTCGTCAGGTGTGCTCCATCCCAGCTTGAGACTGCGGTGATCCGCATCTACGAAGAGCTTGGAGGGCAGGGGGCAGACTTCACAGTGCAGGTGCTTGCCATCACGGTCAACAACTTGGGCAGTGCCAATGCCTTAAACCAAGCGCTGCATTCCAAGTTCCGAAGCGATGCGGTTCAAGTCCAGTACTTCCATCCTCAGTTCGGCGTTGTGGGGGCAACCACGCCGGAGAAGCTGCCAATCAAGGTTGGCGACTTGGTCATGTTCGGGAAGTCCGACGACGAACTTCAGCTTCGGAACGGATCGCTTGGGAAGGTTGTCGAGGCGCTTCCTGTAGTCGACGAAGACTCCGATGTGTGTGTATGCGATTTCGAAGGAACAGAGGTACGGCTGAAAGCCCGTCATCTGGACGATCTGAAGCACTCCTACGCGATCACGATTCACAAGAGCCAGGGAAGCCAGTTCAATCGGGTAATCATTCCCGTCAGGGAGTCACGGCTGCTGGATCAATCTCTCATCTACACCGGGATCACTCGTAGCGTGGATCAGGTGGTTCTCGTCGGCGACCTCGATGCAACCATCGCAGCTATCAAGGCACCCGCCAAGGCCGCGCGTCGTCACGTCAATCTCCCTGCATTGCTGAATCTGAAGATGGCCGAAGAAGCGACCGATCCCTGCGAGATCTCAAGTGGTCGGCGAGCATCAACCGGTGTGGCGCAGTGCAACAACCTGGTTGCCGGGCCCCTCTGAACGCAGTTCCAGATCCGGACAGTTCGAAATCACGTAGGCCAAGGAAGGCGTCAGGGTGAAGGGGAACAGCACCGGCAGCGACTGCAAGGTTGGTAGCGACACAGGCCGCCCGGTGTAGCGCACAGAGGCTTCAATGAGCCATGCCGCTAGCTGATCATTGTCGACCGTCGTAGGGGCCAGGCGGATCACGCGTTTACCCTTTTCCACCCGCTCCACGGCTCCCCAGCTGGCCTGACTTTGGATGACCATGTTGGTCATGCGCCGCGTGCCTTCGCGCTCCCCATAAATTTCACTCATCCGGCGATGCACTTCGGCAGATGCGCAGTCGCCTTGCAGGGCCGACAAGCGACCGACCAGCTCGGCCACCTTTCCGAAGAACGGATAGGTCGCGATAGCTACGCCCCAGCACAGCGCAGCCAGGGGAGCATCTGGTCGCGACTTGAAGATGGACACGCCGCGATTGGCGAACTCGACGAGGCTGGCGCGCGGAACAAGCCACAGTCGATTCAGTACGGTGCGGATCTTCTTCTTGGCTTCTACGCTCAGACCGGCTTCGGCGAGCAATGCATTTAGCTGATCCAGCTCGGCGGTGCCGGCGCGAATGTTCAGTGCCGCAGCCGCCCAATCGAGCTGAATGAAGCGATCAAAGCCGATCTGCGGAGCTGTTGTATTCATTCGGTACCAATCGCATAACTGACTCTCACAAAGGGGACGATCAGCTCCTCCACCGAGACCCCTCCGTGGACCACCACCTGGTCACCCTCGGGAACAAAGGCTGTTCGCCCGCCTGCGAATAAGGGCATGAAGTTCGCGGGTAGTCCAGCGATATCCAGCCTCACCGTGCTGGGGTACGCAGCGGCCGAGTCGGCCAATAGCGACTCACTTCGATAGACCCTGACGCGCTCCCCACGCGTCTCCGCGATGACGCCCTGGTTGGGCCTGCCAACGCCCGTGGATTCCACATTGCCGTGATCGGCGGTGAGGTAGATGTGATACCCCTTATCCAGCAGCATCGAAAACAAGCGATCGACGAAGCCGGTCGCCAGCCAGTTCCCGATCCATAGGGCCACGTCACTCTTGGAGCGTTCCTTGTGGAGCCGGTCGTCGACCTCGTCAATGACCAAACCCAACACCTTCTGCCGACGATCCGTCAGGTCCGACTCCAGCGCGTCGAGCTGATCCACCTGTCGCAGAGCACGGCGGTACATGACCTCACTGGGGTTCACGCCTTCGTTCTGCCAGAAGGTCTTCCACAGCGTTTCCTCTTTGTCGGTCCGGTCGATGGAGTCATCGAACTCACGTGGCTTGAGACCCGAGAACAGCGCCTGGCGTGAAACCGAGGTCACTGTGGGAAGCCACGCGAAGGACGTGCCTTCGTCAAAGGCAAACCGCTTCGTGCTGGCGATCAGCCGTTCCCTGATCTGCACCCATTGATCGAACGCCAGGCCATCGAAGACCAGCAAGGCCACCTTCGTCTCGCCCGCTGCGCGTCGATGCCGCAAGAAGCGCGGAATGTGGTGAACCATGACCGGCCCCTTGGTGACCGGCTGAAGCATCAGATCGGCGTAGTGCTTGGCTGCAACCCATGCCTGCAAACGCTCGTCAGTCTGTGCATGCAGCGCATTGATCGACGCGCGCACCTTCGAAAGTTGCTCGCTACCCTCAGCGCCCGGCAGCCCATGAGCGCGGGCCAGGATCTCGCCGTAGCGCTTGGCAAACTCGCTCCAGTCCTTGTGCGACGCAGCGTCCGATGGTATCGATGCGATCAGTCCATCGACGCCCTTGAGCACCAGTGCCTGCAGCGCAGCCGGGTCTTGAACGATCCCTGCCTTGATCCAGCTCGGCATGGCAGCCGGGACGCTGTGGACAGCCATCGGATGCAGGGTGCCATCCAGGAACATCGAGTCGACTAGCACCTGCACGTCGGTGTGGTCAAACGGAATATCGATCTTGGCGACGTAGTCCGGTGGCGGTGGTTCGCCTGTGCGGGAGCCGTCCAAACCAAGACCGGTGAGGTATCGGTACCACGCATCCTGCACGACACGCAGCAATACGCTCTTCGAGGAGAGCCACGCCGCGACGGGCTGATCGGCGAACAATCCCTTGCCTTGCAAGATGCCGGCGGCGTGCTTGGCAAACAATGGCGGCAATGAGCGGTTGGCGAAGTGCATCCGCAACAACTCGCGCCAGAAATCGACGGGCGTGCGGATGGATCGCGGCGTGAGCTGGTAGACGTGTTCCAGGATGAAGTCCTTGGACTCGTTCTCGCCGCGAGCTGACTGCAACTCGGCTTCGTGGGCGTCGAACAGCACCGCCAGGTGTTCCGGGTCGACCTGCTTGACCGCGCTGTAGGCCAGGCGAGGAAACAGCTCGGCCAGGCTCAGTCGCGCCACACGGCCGTGGTGCACGATGTCCCACGGCAATACGTTCTGGTCAGCGCCACACAGGTGCAACACCAGTGACGGAGCGGGGCCAGCTTCCCCACGGTCCCAGGCACCGCGATACCGCTCTTCAAACTCGGCACGGAAGGCGAACGGGTCCTCGTAGAGCATCACTTCGAAGCCTCGGCTGCGCAGCTCGGCCAGCAGCTTCTCATCGAGCAGCACTTCGTCCGGGTCACACGCTACCCAAAGCCGGGTCAGGTCGGCCGTAAAGTGGCTGAGGATTCGATCGGTCCAGTGGCTCATGACTGCAGCCCTCCGGACAGCACATCGCCGGAGACGCGCACCAACATCACCGCGTTCAAGTCCGGCACGCTGGCCTGGGCGTCATCGAGGGATGCCATGCGCGCCTCGTGCTCTTGTTGAAGGCGCTTGCGCCGGTGCTCACGCACAGCAGGCAGGCCGATGCGGCCAATCGCCTGACTCCGGGCATCGAAGGCGTAGCTCGCGCGCTCGCGCTCTTCTCTGAGCCGAGTGCGGTGTTCGTCCAGCAGCTCTTTGAAGATCCGTTCACCTTGCGTCCGCGCAGCGGCTTGCGAAGCCTCGAACCACTTCACTGCATCTTCAGCGCCGCTGACCGCATGCACATCCACGGTCTCGGTCAGCAGCAGATCCCAGACCCGCTTGGCCGTGGGAACAAAGGTGCGCCCGTCCTCAGTCACGAACACTGGCAGGAAGCGCTTTCGGCTGAGCCCCTCGGCGACGAGGCTGATCTCCCACAGCGACCAGATGCCGCGCACGGAATCGGGCAGGCCGGTCACGCGAATCACCGGCAGCGGCTGGCCAGCGACAAAGCGTGGCAGCTCGCTGATGACTGCACGTGCCCGGGGGTCTTCCAGCGTCACCCAGTCCAGCGCGGGGTTCTCGTCCGCCGCCCGCGCGTCGAAGCATGCTTGCGCCGATTCGCTACCGTCCGCCCACTTCACCAGCCACGCCTTGCCAACCCTGGTCGCCGAGCCGCCGCGCGCCGCCAAGCCGCTGGTGATCGCCCGCTCCAACCAGAACTGCGCGGGGTGATCCCGCCACTTGCGTGCGTCGTTGGCGTCCAGATCGTGTGCTTCAGCCAGCAGATCGCTGCTCTTCTTTGACTCGGCTAGGTTCGTGCGGAGCTGCGACACCACCGCATCGCACTCCTGTTCGATCGCGTCCGGGTTCTGCAGGCCGTGCACAAACAGTTCGTCGAACATCGGGTCGGCTTCCACCGAGTCCATCACGTCCGACGCCTTGTCCACGCCGAATTCCTGGGCAATCACTTCGAGCTTCTCCTCCAGCACCTGGCGCACCCGGTGTTCCACCGTGTCTTCCAGGACGAAGTTGATCGCGCGCACGACATGGTGTTGGCCGATACGGTCCACGCGGCCGATGCGCTGCTCGATGCGCATCGGG
>Ga0075154_10002903_pt1 | contig 11032 bp, 12 predicted proteins | sample JI71714BDNA_FD_70965 | JGI IMG/M metagenome (GOLD analysis project Ga0075154, IMG submission 70965) | Wastewater effluent complex algal communities from Wisconsin, to seasonally profile nutrient transformation and Carbon sequestration -... | ecosystem: Engineered > WWTP > Effluent > Algae... | reverse complement strand
ATCATGCCTCCATTAGGATTGGTAAGAGCACGAGCAAACATAGGCACCAATGAGGAAAATGATAGTGATATCACCAACGCCAATGGACCTACCACTACAGATAAGTTTACGGTGTTGTCAGGTCAAGAGAAATGTGACCTTGGTGCTGGATTCTATCCACAGGCTACCGCAGGTAACTTAGTATGGATAGATGCTAACGCCAATGGAGTACAGGAAGCTCAGGAAGCAAGAATGCCTAATGTATTGGTTGAAGCAGTATTGCTATCAAATAATCAAGTGGCACAATCAGCTACTACTGATATGGATGGTACATACATGATCGAAGGATTGGAAAAACAACAATACTTCTTGAAGTTTACACCACCGGCAGGATATTTTGCTACAGTACCGAGAGCTGCTGCGGACCATATGGATAGTGACGTGGATGGTAGTTATGGACCGAATACCACTAGAGCATTTGATATGCAACCAGCATCAGCTTATGAAAACATCGATATGGGACTTTCATTTGCACCACTACCAGTAGAATGGTTAGATGTTACGGCAAGACGAGTTAGCAATACACACTTAATAGAGTGGACGGTAGCACGTGAGTCAAACGTTAGCCATTACGAAGTGGAGAGAAGATTTGGATCAGAGAAAGAATTTTATACCATCCCAGGTAAGGTCCTTGCAAAAGGCAATACCAATGAAGTGACGGCATACAATCTTTCTGATCTAGATGTTGATAAGTCTGGCATCTATGTGTACCGCGTGAAACAGTACGATTTTGACGGTAAGTCAACCTATAGTAAGTTAGTCAAAGTAAGCCACAATGGTGAAAACTCCATAGAGCTTTACCCTAACCCTGCTAGAAATGAGACTAATGTTCAGATTGTAGTTTCACAAGACGCTGTAGTAAGTGTAGAAATGTTTGATGCAGCTTCTAAACTTGTGAAAGTGATCAAAGTGAGCGACGTACAGGTAGCAGGTGACATGATATACAATGCAAACTTACAGGATGTACCTGCCGGAGTTTACAATGTAGTTGTCACGATAGATGGAGTGCAGACTCAGAAAAAACTGATCAGAATAGAGTAACAAGTTTCATATTTGTGAAATATAAATAACGGATTGCCGGTAGATTTTTTCTGCCGGCAATTTTTTTTTTGTTTACCATTGAATAAACCTATTCTTAGTGCTTATGTTACCTTAAGGTATAAGTATGATTCTAAGAAATGATTCCAAATCTAAATTATAAAATTATTGGTCAAGGCCAGCCAATTATCATTTTACATGGGCTTTTTGGTATGCTGGACAATTGGCTTAATATAGCTAAAAAGCTCGAATCCGCTGGATTTATGCCTATTTTAGTGGATCAAAGAGATCATGGTAGATCAGAACGAACTCATGATTTTAACTACAAATTGCTTGCTTCGGATCTTGCTACATTTATGGAAGAAAATTGGATACATGACGCAATTTTGTTAGGACATAGTATGGGTGGGAAAACAGTACTACAGTATATGGCAGATCATGATTCGGGTATATCCAAAAGTATAATAGTAGATATTGGTATAAAAAAGTATCATGGCGGTCACCAAGAAGTTTTCGAAGCTTTGTTTGCGATAGACTTAGATAAAGTGAATACAAGGAGTGATGTAGAAGAAAAACTTTTTGATCATTTGAATGACCACGGCACCGTGCAATTTCTTATGAAAAATCTTACCCGAAAACCAGAAGGTGGATTTGAATGGAAAATGAATTTAAACCTTCTTTTTAAAAACTATCAGCATATTTTGGATGGTATTCACTTTGATCATCCTACAGACACTCCAACATTATTTATTCGTGGTGACCAATCAAGTTATATTTTGGACGAGGATTGGCCAGAAATTTTGAGAAATATTCCACATTCCGAGTTAAAATCTATAAAAAATGCAGGACATTGGGTTCATGCAGACCAACCTGATGAACTATTTCAGATGATAATTGATTATATTTGATACTATTTACAAAGATTTTCGTTTATTAATTATTGTATTTCATTTTAAGTTTCCAACTTACTCACCATTCATGAATAAGAAAATAAAAATATTAATTGTTGCACTTGCCATGTTCGCAGGAACAGCCGCAGTAACCATACAAAATGATAAGCTTTTTGAAATTTCAAAAAATCTCGAAATATTTATTAGCGTTTATAAGGAACTGAATACAAACTTTGCTGACGAATTGGACCCAGGCACATTAATGCGTACGGCAATAGATGCTATGACACACTCTTTAGATCCATACACCAATTTTGTTTCTGAGTCACAGGTAGAGAGTTATTGGATCAATGAAGATGAAAAATATCAAGGTATTGGTGCCAGAATGAATATTATCAATAATAAATTCACAGTGATAGAACCCTATGAAGGTGGTCCGGCCATCAAGGCAGGTATAAAAGCTGGAGATGAGATCGTCACCGTGGATGGTATCAATATTGAAGGGAAAAAAATGGAAGAAGTAAACGCCATCATGAGAGGCCTTCCAGGTACTGATGTTTTACTAGGTGTCAGACCTAATGGAAACAGTATTATAGAAAATAAAAAATTGACTAGAGGTGAAGTAAATATTCCTAATGTTCCTTATTCGGGATTTGTAGCTGATGGGGTAGGCTATATTTCTCTTACTGTCTTTACACAAAATGCAGGTGACAATATCAAAAAAGCACTTAAAGAACTTAAGGACCAAAATCCAAATATGGCGGGTGTAATTTTAGATTTAAGACAAAACGGAGGTGGGTTGCTCCACGAAGCAGTAAATATTTGTAATATTTTTATCCCGCAAAGTGAAGTTGTGGTCACCACGAAATCAAAAATCAAAGAGCGTGATCAGACGTTCAGAACTTTGGCGCCTCCTACAGATTTAGATATCCCTGTAGCTGTTCTTATTGATAAAAGATCGGCTTCAGCTTCTGAGATTGTTTCGGGTGTTATTCAGGATTTAGATCGTGGTGTACTTATTGGTCAGCGTTCCTTTGGAAAAGGTCTAGTACAGAATACAAAAGATCTGCCTTATAACGCTAGATTAAAATTGACTACTTCAAAATATTATATACCGAGTGGCAGATGTATACAAGGAGTCGAGTACGAAAATGGCGAACCGAAGGACATACCTGATCATCTTAGAACCAAATTCAAGACTAAAAACGGAAGAACGGTATTGGATGGTGGTGGCGTCACTCCAGATATCAAAATGCCAGGTAACGAGTTAATGCCAGTTACCCAAGCTTTATTAGACCAATTTCTCATCTTTGAGTATGTAAATATCTATACTAAAGATAAGGAAAAAATAGATCCTGTAGGCACCTTCAAATTTGATAAATATGATGAATTTGTAAATTTTATAAAAAAGAAAAATTTTAAATACGAGACTGAAGCTGAGAAACATCTAAAAAAAGCCAAAGTTGAATTTGAGAAAGGAAGCAACCAAGCATATGCTGAAGAAATCGGAAAGTTGGAAACTCGTATTCAAAGTGCTAAGTCTGAAGATTTAGTCAATGCAAAGTCACAAATCATAAGTGAGATAGAAAAAGAGATTGTAACCCGTTACTATCTTCAAAAAGGAAAGGTACAGCATACTTTGGATAATGATAATGAGGTCAAAGAAGCCATTTCTGTATTGAAGGATACTAATAGATACAAAAAAATCTTGACCAGTAAATAGTGTAAATGCAGCATATATTGCATATTGAGTCTTCTACTGAAGTTTGTTCTGTGGCGGTCAGCAAAGGAGAATCTCTAGTTTCTATCAAAGAATCTTTTGAAACCAACAGTCACACTGAAAAACTGACCCTACTCATATCTCAATGCATAAAAGAAGCAGGGATAGGCATGGGACAGTTGGACGCTATTGCTATCAGTGATGGCCCTGGGTCTTACACATCTTTGAGAATTGGCGCGGCAACTGCAAAAGCAATGTGTTATGCCCTTCATATTCCATTGATAGCCATAGGAAGCCTTACTATTTTGGCTAATGGTATTTCACGTGAACATATTCATCCCAACGATTTGATTGCGCCTATGATTGATGCTAGGCGCATGGAAGTTTATCTAAGGTTATTTGATCAGAGTTTAAATCCATTAAGCAGCCCTGAAGCTGTTATATTGGACGAAAATACCAGAAGTAACTATATACAGAATAACGCAATACTGCATATATGTGGAAATGGTGCTGAAAAGTACTATAACGCCTTTCCCCATCAAAATATCAAACTGCACCACCTTCATACATCTTCAGCTTTTATGATCTCATCTGCTGTTACAGCATTTAAAGAGCAGCAGTTTGTTGATATTGCGTATTTTAGTCCTGATTATTTAAAAGATCCGAATATAACAAAATCTACAAAAAAATTATTCTGATTCCAAGAACTTTATACACTTAAAAATAGTTATTTATATATTGACAAAAATGTCATATAAAAAAAATATTAAATTTATTAATCCTCATTTTATTCTTTGGCAAGGTTATTGAATTATCCTATCTGAATTCCGTGAACTAATAAATCATTTCGCATGAGAAATAAGAAGAACGAAACCGTTACGTTAAAGAAAGGAGGCAAGGAAGTACAGTTGGACTATGCTGACCTAAGAAAGGCAGTACTAGTATTGAGAGCTGTTAATCACAAGCTTCGTCAAAGAATCATCGATCTTTTGGAAGATGGTGAAGCCATGACAGTTACTGATATTTATATCAAACTGAGATTGGAGCAGTCAGTAGCATCGCAGCATCTTGCTATATTAAGAAGAGCGGGTGTAGTGGCCACAGACAGACATGGAAAGTTTATCTATTACTCTCTAGATAAAGAGAGATTAGGTCAGATTTCTACCTTGGTAGAGGACTTAACTAGTTAATAGTTTACTTTCAGTAAAAGTCTTTTATTTAATGATCATCAACCGATTGTGATGCAATAATTTTACCTTTTATAATCTTTTTGAGTTCAAAACAAGCCTAAGGGTGATTTTTTTATTACAAATTAAATATTTTTTATATATTTTCTTTGTCATATTAAAATAACTTGCCATATTTGTGCCAAGGTCTTAAAAATTCAAAATAAGGAACACAAAATGAAAGGTACAAAAGTCACTTTTGAAACCGGCAAATTAAATTATTCGTCGGAATTGATGAGAGCACTAGCTCACCCGTTAAGGTTAAAGATTTTAGAGTTTATTGATGATAATAAATCAATAAATGTAAATAAAATCTATAGTAATCTTGATTTAGAACAAAGTATTACATCTCAGCATCTTAAAATATTAAGAATGTCAGGCGTAGTATCTGTGGAAGTCACAGGCAAATATCACTTATATCAGATAAATTATGATGTGATAAACAAAGCGAGTTTTGCCGTAAATAAGTTTGTCGGTAAAGCTTAACCAAAGTTTCCAACTAAAAAATATAAATTAGCAGTCGTAATATCATTTATTATGACTGCTTTTTTAGTGCCTGTTGTAAATTCAGTTTATTTATCCCGAAGCGCTTTCCAGTAGTGTAGCTCTTTTTGCTTTAGCAGATATTCGTTTTTTGCTATGGTATACCCATGTATTCCATCCAGAATACCTAATTTCAGTATGTAAGTTCTAAAAAACCTGAAACCTGGACCCAGTAGTTGCTTAAATATATTGGGTTGTTTTTTGCTCCTTATCCACTCCGATGCTCTAAGCTTAGCATAATAGTCAAATTTTTCTTGCATATGCAATTCATCTTTAAAACTAAGATGTTTGACTAAGCCATTCACCTTTACGGATTTTAATTTTTGTGAGGAAACTAGCTTTTCATGGACTTGGCTATCATTCCATTTGGTGATGTTTTTATTATACAACCTGATATTCCAGTCTGGATACCAACCACAATAGTTCACGGCATAATCTCCAAAATAAGTTTGAATGTTGAATTCATAAATCTCATTTATATCAGGTGCCAAAGATTTTAAAGATGCAATAAGCTCCTTTTCCAGAATTTCATCAGCATCAGGGCAAAGTATCCAATTGTTTTTGGTGTGTGATACACCATAATTTTTATTTGCGGAAAAGCCCTGCCAAGATAGTTTGTATATTCTGGCACCTTTGGACAGGGCAATATTTTCTGTATTATCAGTTGTTCGATCGTCCAATACCACCACTATATCATTGGTGATTTGAAGTAAACTGTCTAGGCAATCACCAATAGTTCTTTCTTCATTTTTGGCGATAATCACAGCACTATACACATCACTCATGATTTTATTATCTTTCCCGCTGCTATAAAATATGGATTATACATTTCAGCTTTATTATAACTAAGTGGCAGTCCTGTTTCGGCATTTACAAAACTACCGCCTGCTTCTTCTATGATAATTTGGCCAGCCGCCGTATCCCATTCCATGATGTTGATCATTCTGGGATAGTAATCTGCTTCGCCTGATGCAATACTTATAAATTTTAAGGCAGAACCTTTTTCGATGATCTCAGGCTCATTTAAAGCATCAATATAAACTTGGGTTTTTTTGTCTTTATGATTTCTACTAGCTACTACCTGGATGCCTTTTTTATTGAGGTCAAATGTATTTACCTGCAAAGGTGTATGATCTCCATCTGATTGGTAACAAAAAGCACCTAAATCTTTGATCGCAAAATATGTTTTTTCTTGTAGTGGAATATTGATAAAACCCGCTACAGACTTCGTTTCTTGGATCAAAGCCAGATTAATTGTAAATTCTCCAGTCCTTTTAAGAAACTCTTTAGTACCATCTAGTGGGTCTAATAGCCAAAAGTATTCCCATTTCTTACGCACATCATAGGGTGGCAACTCACTTTCTTCTGAAACAATCGGTATTTCAGGGTACAATAAACCTAGCTCATGCATGATGTACTCATGAGATTTGATATCTGCTGTGGTTACAGGACTTTGGTCAGACTTCAGTTCTGTATTAAAATCCTGACTCCAATAAATTTTTTTAATAATATCTGATGCCTCTGTCAATATAGACACTATAGACGAGGCATTATTCAGAATTTCGTGATGGTCCAAATATTGAGTTACTTATTTTATTTGACAGTAAATGTGGCTGTTTTTGTAGAAACGTTGCCAGCTTTGTCTTTTGCAGTAATGGTGATTCCACCTTGGCTTCCTGAAGTGGCTGTTGCTGGTATGGTAAAGGTTACATTTGCTAAAGTATGTTTGGTTGGTGAGTCAAAAGCAGTGATTTTTGATCCGCCTCCAAGGTCTATTTCTGCAAGTTCTGTATCATCCGTAACCGTACCTGTAACAGTATGAGATTTACCTTTCTCTAAAGAGCTACCTTCTGCAGGTGATGTAATCGTAATAACAGGACCTGTAGTATCGTCTTTACTGCAAGAGATAAATGCTAGTGAAAAGGCCATCAAAATGGAAAATAAATTGAATTTCATGTGTTTAAAATTTTACTAATTTGTTGAATTTGGTTTATTTGTATAATTGCTGTATCCATCTTATAGATGAGATAAAGCTACTAACAACACATATAAAAACGGAATAATTTTCTTTTTGTTTTAAATGGTTAATTTTATTGGATTCAAATGCTCTATATTGCTTAAATCATCGCTCCAAACCAACAACATTCCGCCGCCGCCAGCTCCACAAAGCTTGAGATAATAAGCATCATTCCATAATCCTGTTTTCCAAATTTCTTTAAAACTTTCAGGAATCATTTCGTTGAAGTATTCGTATTGTAATTGGCTGATTTTTTTCATGATGTCACGGTTTTTCGCTGCATCGCCAACTATCAATGATGTTGCGATATCTCCATTGAGATGTGACAGTTCATTTACTTTTGTTTGGAATGACGGCTCTTGGTCAAGTTTGGTTTTGAAAATATTTACAAATGCTGATGTACTCCTCGAAATTTTAGTATCCAAAAGAAAAAAAGAGCTTAGTGGTAATGATTGTTCATCTATCACAGTGATGCTTCCACGATCCATCAAAATAGCCTGATTTACCCATGAAACCAAAGGGTCAATGCCTGAGCTTGCGCCATGAAATGCATTTTCCGTTGCAGCAAGTATGTCTTTAAGTAAATTCAGATCACTTGTTTTTTGGGTGGCATATCTGTCATAAACTGCGGCTACCAATACGCCACTGCTACCGAGTCCATAACCTAGGGGCACGTCTGCTTCATATCTAATTCCATTTTTTATATCCTGATCAAGCTTTTGGATGTCATAAAAATCCTTCCATGGAGAATCTTTAATATAGCGATATATGGGTTTCAGGGTTTCATTTTCTATATCGGACCACTCAAATCTACCCTTAAACTTCCTGAATGGTATTGCCAATGCCTTGGATCCTAATGTGACGGTATATTCGCCTGTGAGTAGGACTTTTGAATAAAAAAAATTACGATTTATTTCCAAACAATTTAAAATTTATAATGGAGTATTTGACACAAACATTTACCTTTGCAGGATATTTAAGTAAAAAATACAAAAATAGAACAAGCATATGACTTCTTCAACAGATTCAGTTAAAATATATTGGGTATACACACTATTATCTTTAGTGGGCATATTTTTATTTTTGGTTTTTAAGCCAGAATGGTTTTGGGTGATGCTTCCACCTTTCTTTACCTATTTTGTGAAAGCAAAGCGTTGGATGTAATTTTTTTAAAAAATCACCAATTTTTAAATCCTATTTGCACTAAGATTGTTACTCACCAAAAGGATTTAAAATGGTAATGGTATATATCGCAATCACATTGGCTACTGTGCTTGCTATGGAGTTTGTAGCATGGTCAGCACATAAGTATCTCATGCATGGATTATTGTGGATATGGCATGAAGATCACCACAAACCGCATTATGAAAAAGAAGGATTTTTCGAAAAAAACGATTTGTTTTTCCTTGTCTTTGCTATACCTAGCATGCTTTGCTACATCATAGGATCAGTCTATGCAGAAGATTATTACTTTTTATTTTTTGTTGGTGTAGGCATTTCTATTTATGGATTGATCTATTTTCTGATCCATGATGTGTATATTCATCAGCGTTTTAAGTGGTTCAGACAATTGGATAATAAGTACAGCCGGGCCATACTCAGAGCCCATGGTGCCCATCATGCTAAGACAGGCAAGGAAGACGGAGAGTCCTTCGGACTATTGATTGTGAATCCTAAGTATTTTTCGGGGAGGAAGAAGTAAAAGATTGGAATAAATGAAAAAGGCTTCTATTTATATTTTATGGATTTGTATTTTCTTAAATTGTAAGAATAACGATATTGATGTCCTTAAAAAATTGACATTGAATGAAACGCTCATCAGGCTGGATAAAGGTGACCATCAATTTTATTATGCTGAATATAAAGATTCTACGGGAGGTGATCTTACACCACAATTAAAGCAGGAACTTACCAAAGGGAACTTGAGAAGAGAATTTTATGTCAATAAGCATGATTCTATCAAAGAAATAAGAGTTCGTGTATTAAAAGAAAACGAAATTTTTGATGAAATTCAGCTCAGAGCCGCTATGACATTTCCTTTGAGGAATTTTAAGTATATAGATATCGATTGTGCTGATGTTAAAAGTATCATTGATAAATCAGCCTTTGATGACCAAAGAGTGAGAGAAAATGAAAAAATTGCAAGAGAATCGGCACCTAAAATAGATGCTTCCAACAAAGCTTTGATCCTATCATTAATAGAAAAATGCGGCTGGCAGGATATCGACTCACAACTTATTAATCATGTATTTTTGATAATTCAGCACATGGACTCTGAATTTGTAGCCAGATATTATCCAGTTTTTCTAAAATATCATGAGTTGGGTCATTTGAGCAATTTGAACTATGCCAGATTGATAGATAGATTGTTGATGAACAGCGGTTTTGAGCAAATATATGGTACCCAAATAGTCGATGAAAGCTTTTATGCAATCAAAGATGAAAAATTTGTAAATCAAAGAAGAAAAGACTTAGGTCTTGAGCCGATAGAGGATGTTGCAAAAAAGTTTGGATTTCGGTATGAGATGAGAGAAAATTAGATAGTTTTGTAACTTAAAATCCTTGTTATGAAAAATTATTATTTTTTGTTTTTTATCACAATATTCATTGCTAACATTACAGAAGCCCAAAAGTCTGAGTGGATTTCTCTAGAGCAAACAGGATTGTTTAATCAGAAGCCCTCATTTGGTCAGTCATCTTTAGTTGAAAAAGAAATACCAACAGAGTTACAAAAAAATATACCCATAGGCATTACCCATGTCAAAGTAAGTCGTATAGTGTTTAGTTATACTATGGATAATTATATTGATTACTTAAATGATAAAATCGACAGTACAAAATTATAACAAGGGATCGTACACCAAAAAGGATCATAAATGGAAGATTTATGGTCTTAGAGGTATTCGCAACGAAAAAGAAATACTTATATTAGATGCAAATATGAATAGGGACTTTAGAGATGACCACATTCATGAATTGCCAATACCTAAGTTTATTCAAGGTATGCCAAGAATGGTGAAAATGTTTTATCCAGCCGACACATCATTTTATTATGATATCGAATATGAATTTATCGAAAATGATCTAATTCAAAAACGGAAAGCTAAAATTGCGGCACAAATCTTTTCACAATATCCGACACTCAATGATAGTCTGAAATGTGAGGATGGATTTCGAATAGCTTTCAGAGAAAATTTGAGTGCCCATTACCCATTTGGAGACAGTTTGTTTTCTTTGGACATCAGAGATAGGTTGCCGTGGGAAAATAAATATGTAAATATCCATATTTTAAGCTCATCAGGAATTAAGAAAACTATAAAACTAAAAGATAAATTCCAGATTAATCAAGGCAATTTTTATCATTCTTTTGATTCGCTAGACGTTTTGTACAAAAAAATTCTTATTTCAACCCATGAGAAACCTGATACGTTTAAACTTGTAGCCAATGCATTTGACTACGCCAATTCATCTATTGACTATAAAGACTTACCTAAAGCAAAAGGTTATCGATTAGTCCATTTTTGGGGCCCTTGGTGTGTACCTTGTATACAAAATATGC
>Ga0075154_10002902_pt1 | contig 11033 bp, 13 predicted proteins | sample JI71714BDNA_FD_70965 | JGI IMG/M metagenome (GOLD analysis project Ga0075154, IMG submission 70965) | Wastewater effluent complex algal communities from Wisconsin, to seasonally profile nutrient transformation and Carbon sequestration -... | ecosystem: Engineered > WWTP > Effluent > Algae... | reverse complement strand
ACTAAACGTTGTGGATCTTTATCTAAAGCCAATAAGTCTGCGTCCGGCGCAAGTTCCAGCAGATGTCCAGTTTTACCGCCCGGGGCACAACAAGCATCCAGTAATCGATCGCTGTTCAGCGGTGCTAAAAATAGCGCCGCATATTGCGCTGCGATATCCTGAACGGCGAACCAGCCCTCGGCATAACCTGGGAGCACGGTGACATCTATGGCTTGCTCGAGCAAAATAGCCTGCGGCAGTTCTGACTGCGGTTGAGAGTAAGCGATACCAGCAGCTGTGAATGCTTCGCAAAACTGTTGGATACTACAACGCTGCACATTGACCCGCAGCCACAGTGGGGCTTTCTGCTGATTCGCGTCAATCACTGCTTGCCATTGTTCTGGATAAGCTGTTTGCAATGACTGCACCAGCCAAGAAGGATGATTCGTTTGCACTGGTAATGGGGCCTGACTGACATCAAATAATTCAGGTTTACGCTGCACCGAACGTAAAACACCATTAATCAGTTTGGTCATCGATTCGCCTTTTAAAGCGCGAGCGGCCTCGACCGTTTCACCCACGGCGGCATGATCAGGGATCCGCAGAAACTTCAGCTGATAGATACCCACATAAATCAAAAATTGCAGCGGACGCAGTTTTTTAATCAATGGCTTGGCCATCAATTGCTGGCAGACAAAATCTAACTGTGGCAAATGCCGAAGAACGCCAAAACAAATTTCCTGAAGTAAGGCTTTATCGGCTGGCAAAGGGAACTGAAATTGTGCTTTAGGTAACACGTCGGAAAGCGATTTACCTTGATCCACCACTTGATAACAACAAGTCGCGGCAACTGCTCTTAAATTGGCAGTCATGCGGTGATCCCTACAACAGAGCCAACGGGAAACCAATCCGACCGGCCATTTAGAAAATCAGCGGCGGCCATGGCTTTTTTGCCTGGAGGCTGCAATTGTTCCAGCACCAGTGCACCCTCTGCCGTGGCTACGACAATGCCTTTTTTATCGGCACTGATAATAGTTCCAGGCGCTGCAGGCTGCGCTGTTGCGTCAACCCGAGCTTGCCAAACCTTCAATTGTTGGGTGCCAAGTTGTAGATAGCTCACAGGCCAAGGATTAAAAGCGCGGATTTCGCGTTCGAGTGCGACTGCTGGTTTGTTAAAATCGAGTTGTGCTTCTTCTTTACTCAGTTTTTCAGCATAACTTGCCTGCGTTTCAGCTTGCGCTTGGGCTTGCTGTTGCAAATCGGGTAAATTATCCAAGGCGGCCAATAAAGCCTTGGGGCCAATATCGGCAAGCTTGTCGTATAGGCTAGCTGAGGTGTCAGTATGGCTGATAGCGAGTGAGGCTTTGCTCAGCATGGCGCCGGTATCAAGCCCAATATCCATCTGCATAATGGTGACCCCCGTTTCAGTATCGCCAGCCCATAATGCGCGTTGAATAGGTGCTGCACCACGCCAGCGAGGCAACAATGAGCCATGCACGTTAATGCAACCCAGTTTCGGCGTTTGTAAAACGACTTCTGGCAGAATGAGTCCGTATGCCACAACAACCATGAGATCTGCATTGAGACTTGCCAGCTCAGCCTGAGCTTTAGACTTTTTCAATGATTTTGGCTGATAAACTGGGATTTGGTGTGCCTGCGCCAACTGCTTTACCGGGCTTGCTTGCAATTGCTGACCACGTCCAGCAGGACGATCTGGTTGACTGTACACTGCAATTACCTGATGTTCAGAGTCAAGTAATGCTTGCAAGTGGCGGGCGGCAAAGTCCGGCGTGCCGGCAAAAATAATACGTAATGGAGTCACTTCAAATCCTGTGGTGGCTTAACGAGCCGCATTGCGGGCTTCTTTTTCCAGTTTCTTTTTGATCCGATCCCGTTTGAGCGGTGATAAGTAATCGATAAAGAGTTTGCCAACCAAGTGATCCAGCTCGTGCTGCAGACAAATGGCCAATAAACCTTCGGCCTCCAGTTCAAACCATTCGCCTTCGGTATTTTGTGCTTTTACCGTGACTGCGGCGGCGCGCTCAACATTTGCGTAGCTCTGCGGTACAGATAAACACCCTTCTTCATAGGTGGTGTCGCCACTCTTACTGATAATTTCTGGATTGATGAATACTTGAGGCTGATCACGACTTTCTGACACATCAATCACAACAACGCGTTGATGGACATTGACTTGTGTCGCTGCCAGACCTATACCATTTTCATCATACATTGTGTCGAGCATGTCAGCGACCAATTGACGAATTTGAGGGGTGATTTCGGCGACTGGTTTAGCTACAGTGCGAAGACGATCATCGGGATAATGTAATACTGTTAAGACTGTCATGGGACCTACAAAATTATGCGTTGTTTAACTATCTATGATATGGTCTAATTTTAGCCATTAATCAGCTGTATTAACAGCTTAGTCTGCATTAATTACCACAAGTTCGGGCTCAAGGAAGCTGGCATGCTCAAAATAATAACGACTTCAATCGCCGCTCTGCTGCTTTGTTATACAGGTTTTGTAAACGCGCAGGATTTAACATTAAAACCGGATGCTCCGAAAAGTTATACCGTGAAAGAAGGGGACACCCTTTGGGACATTTCCGGACTCTATTTAGCGCAACCTTGGTTATGGCCGCAGTTGTGGAAATTAAACCCACAAGTTGATAACCCACATTTGATTTATCCGGGAGACGTGCTCAGCTTAACATTTGATGCGGACGGTAATCCGGTGTTGGCAATTAATGATGAAAATCCTGTCATCAAGGTATCGCCAGATACAGACTCACCGGTATCTGAAGCTGAAGTTGTCGCGATCAGCGGTCCTTCTGGGATTAAAAAGTTGACGCCGCAAATTCGTAAAACCATCAAGTCAACTCAGGCGGTGACGACATTACCGCTGAAAATGATTCGTCCTTTCTTAACCTTTGAACAAGCATTAACAGAGGCAGAAATTGCTGAATTACCTTACGTACTTGGGGCGAATGAAGAATGGAAAAATACAATTCGCGAACAGATTTTGTATGTAAAGGGACAATTGGAGCTAGGTTCCAGTTACGGCATTTATCGCAAAGGTAAACCTTATATCGATCCAGTCACTGAAGAATTATTAGGTTACGAAACGATTCTGGTGGCGACTGGTAAAGTATTCCGTCCGGGTAATATCGAAAATAAAACCCCATCATCCATTCAGGTGATTGATGTTAAACAAGAAATAAAACAAGGTGATCGGCTGATTCCAGCCTCTGACGGTCAATCATTACCCGCGTTTTTTGTGATGAGTAAACCGGAAAAAGTGATCGATGGTGTCATCATTGACACGACTTCAGATTTACGTGAATTTTCAAAATGGGACATTGTGGTATTGAACAAAGGATCGATTGAAGATGTTCAGGCCGGTCATATGTTTTCGATCTATCGGAAATCGCCTTCTGTGGTCGATACGAAACGCGGTCCAGTTTACGTCAGTGACGCCAGTAAATACGAGAAACTGACAGGTGGTATTGAAGGTGAAGTATTGGAAATGCCTCGGGAAAAAATAGGTCAGCTGATGGTGTTTAAAGTCTCTGATCGGGTAAGTTTTGCGATTGTGACGTCGACCACTAGACCTATCCGGGTTGGTGATTTGGTCGGAGAAATTTAACTTTAAATCACTTTCATAGTGTAGCCTCAAGGGGACGATCATGGATGATCTCCGCGAATGGCTGGCTTTAGCGTCGGTGCCGGGTATGGATTTACACCGGTATCAGCGGATTTGCCAGTCAATGCCACTGCATCAATTCTTTACTTATTCAGCGAGCGAGCTACAGCAACTGGGGCTTACTGAGTATCAAAGTCAGTTACTCGTTTCACCTAATCATCGTTTAATCGATGCCGCAATCCATTGGTTGCAGCAATCGCCTCATCGCCATTTTGTTCGTTGTATTGACGATGCTTATCCTGTTTTGTTGCGTCAAATTAAACAGCCGCCATTCGCGCTATTTGTCGAGGGCGATTTAGCGTTGTTAGCCCAACCACAGCTAGCAATTGTCGGCAGCCGTCAACCAACCGCTACTGGCAAACAAATCGCTTTTCAATTCGCGGCTGATTTGTCGCGGCAAGGGCTGACGATTACCAGTGGACTGGCTCGAGGGATCGATGCTGCCGCGCATCAAGGCGCGTTATCGGTTCAGGGAAAAACCATTGCGGTATTAGGGCATGGCTTATCACATGTCTATCCGAAGCAACATCAGGCACTCACTGCACAGATTGCCAGTGAGGGCGCGTTGGTGTCGGAGTTTTTGCCCAGCATTGAGCCCAAACCATTATTTTTCCCGCTACGAAACCGGATTGTGGTTGGTCTGAGCATGGGAACATTGGTGGTTGAGGCGGCCGAAAAAAGCGGTTCATTGATCAGTGCCAATTATGCCGCTGAATATAGTCGTGAAGTCTTTGCAGTACCGGGTTCAATATACAATCCAATGGCCGCTGGCTGCCATCAGCTGATTCAACAAGGGGCTAAATTAACCCGTTCCACCGCCGATATCATGGACGAATTGCCGGATTTTGCGGCGACTGGTCTGAATAAATCCGTGAAACGTAAAAATAATTGTCAGCAAGACTTGTTCGAACCCAGCTTGTTGGCTAACGTAGGAGATGAGGCCACTGCAATTGACGTGATCGCAGCGCGTGCGCAGTTATCAGTGGCTGAAGTAACCATTGCCCTACTTCAACTGGAACTCTCCGGTGAAGTAGCAGTTGTACCTGGTGGCTACATTCGAGTGAGGAGGGCCTGATTATGTTTGATATCCTCGTCTATCTGTTCGAAAACTATATTCACAACGAATCAGAAATCTATGTGAATCAGGCAGACTTGACCCGCGAGCTGGTCAAAGCTGGTTTTCATGATGATGATATTTTTAAAGCGCTGCGCTGGCTGGAAAACCTATCCAAGCTGCAGGAAAGTCATGTTAAACCTTACCTTACCAAAACTAATTCAACTGCCGTACGGGTGTATACTGCAGATGAGCAACAAAAGCTGGATGCGGAATGCCGCGGATTCCTGCTGTTTTTAGAACAAATTAACGTGTTGGATTTGCCAACTCGTGAAATGGTGTTAGATCGGGTGATGGATCTGGACAGTAAAGAAGTCAGTCTGGAAGACTTAAAATGGGTGGTGCTGATGGTGCTGTTTAATGCGCCCGGTCATGAAACCGCCTATGCCCAGATGGAAGACTTAATTTTTGAAGAACCGACCGGGCCGCTGCATTAAGCGGCCTGTTGCTCAGTGAAGGGTAGGCGTAGCACAGTATGTTAGATGCTGAAGTCGCTGCGCCCTTCACTCGCTTTTGTGCGATAATCCGGCAATTGCTGATTTTGACGCGTTGTTATGTCTGAAACTCCATTATTTGCCATCCCTGAACACAAACAAATTTGCCCTTTGTGCCAGCACGAGCTGGTGATGAAGTCTGGTAAACACGGGCCTTTTTTAGGCTGTAGCCACTATCCACATTGCCACTATATTCAAAATTTACATCCACATGACAGCACTGTGGTGAAGCAATTAAATGATTCACCTTGCCCAAGTTGTGGTTCGCCCTTGGCGGTTAAAAATGGTCGATACGGCATGTTTATTGGTTGCAGTAACTTTCCGGCTTGCCATTTTATTGTGCATGAAGAAGCGCCAGAGGTGGCTGATGTCCGTTGCCCGTTATGCCACAAAGGCAAGTTACTGGAGCGAACCAGTAAATTTGGTAAAACCTTTTATGGCTGCGACCAGTATCCAGGGTGTGACTTTGTGCTGAACCTTAAACCGGCTCCTGGCAGTTGTCGACATTGTGGTTTTGGTTTACTGGCCGAAAAGCCATCAGCGCAGGGTGTAAAGCTTATTTGCGCCAGTAAAAAATGCCAGTTGCCGCAGGCGGAATAAATGACGTTGCTCTTCTTAAATGTAAAAGGCCCGTCAAGGGCCTTTTTCGTTCTTGCTGGATGTTAATTAGCACTTCGAGCAAGTTTTGCTGCGACTTCAGCCACTTCCGGAAAACTTTGTTCCGGCAAATGTTGGCATAACGCGACAAAACGCTGCGCAAGTTCAGCGATAGTTTCGCCGCTGATATTGATATGGCCCATTTTGCGGCCAGCTCTTTTGCCTTTGCCGTACCAATGCAAATGACAAGAGGGCAGTGCCAACACGTTCGGGTCGACAAAATCTTCACCCAGAATATTCACCATCACCGTCGGTCTCACCAAAGCCGTACTTCCCAGCGGCAAACCACAGACTGCTCGCAAGTGATTTTCAAACTGACAGGTGTCGCTGCCTTGTTGGGTCCAGTGGCCAGAGTTATGTACTCGTGGCGCAATTTCATTGACCAGCAAAGTGTCGCCCACCTGGAAAAACTCCAGTGCCAACACACCGACATAATCGAGCTTAGCGGCCACAGCATCAAACATTTGTTTTGCTTGCTGCTGTAACTGTTGCTCTGCCGGCAATGCTAATGACACAGCTAAGACGCCATTCACATGATGATTTTCTGTCAGCGGATATACAACGGTTTCACCTTTAGCATTGCGCGCTCCGACTAAACTCACTTCGCGGTCAAAACGGACGAACTGCTCAGCGACAATTGCTTGCGGCAATGCGTGATCTGCGCCAGCCATAAAGCTTTCAATATCCGCCCAAATAGCGGCCGCATCGTCGGCTTGTTTTAAGCGCCATTGGCCTTTGCCATCATAGCCTGCCAAAGCACTTTTCAAGACCAGAGGTAATCCTAAAGCGGCAATCGCTGCCTGAAACTCGGTTTCGGTGCTGACAATCCGGTAACCGGCGTTTGCCACGCCAGCCGCATCAAGCAATTGTTTTTCCTGACGGCGATCACCACCGGCTTTAATCGCTGTGCTATTTGGGAAAAATTTACCGCTGGCCTGGCAAACCTGCTGCACCGGGTAAGGAATATGCTCAAATTCAGAAGTCACGACATCGGCATCAGCGACAGCTTCTGCCAGCGTCAGTGGGAATTTTTGCTGAGTCACCGGATGTACCACAGTCTCAGTGTTGACGTCATAAGCGAGGACTTGCAAATTCAGTGGGGCGCCAGCGAGCGCCATCATCCGGGCGAGTTGCCCAGCGCCCATCACCAGAACTTTTTTCATGATGCGTCCTCAGCCGGATTCGGCTGGCTTAATACTGAATCTGTTTGATCCTTGCGGAACTGATCAATCTTGGTCATCAGTTCTGCATCTGAAGTTGCCAAAATTTGAGCTGCCAATAAACCAGCGTTCGCAGCGCCGGCATCACCAATGGCTAAGGTGCCAACAGCCACGCCTTTTGGCATTTGTACGATCGATAAGAGTGAGTCTAGGCCTTTAAGTGCTTTTGATTGCACCGGTACGCCGAGCACCGGCAAACTAGTAAAGGCGGCGGCCATGCCTGGTAAATGTGCTGCACCACCGGCACCGGCGATAATTACTTTTAACCCTCGGCCGGCAGCGTTAGTGGCGTATTCAGCCAACAACTGCGGCGTTCTGTGGGCGGAAACAACAGTGGTTTCGTAAGCGATACCAAACTTATCTAACATATCTGCTGCATTTTTCATGGTGGGCCAATCTGATTTTGAACCCATAATGATACCGACTTTCATTGCTGTTTCCTCAAAACGGCCAGCGACTGGCATAATAGGCGGCTATTATAGCCATCTGGCCGTGGTCAGGAAAATATTTGTGCAGTTTAGCGTGTCTATTCAGCAAATTCGGTAGAGGTAAACAATGCAACAAGTCGATAAAGCCCAAGTAAAAGCATTTTTGCTGGCGCTACAGGAGCACATTTGCGCGGCACTTTCGGCCGCAGACGGCAAGGCTCAATTTGTTGAAGATAGTTGGCAGCGCGCCGAAGGGGGTGGTGGCCGCAGCCGCGTGCTCACACAAGGTGCTGTGTTCGAGCAAGCGGGCGTGAATTTCTCTCATGTATTTGGTGATAAAATGCCGGGTTCTGCCACTGCCCATCGGCCAGAGTTGGCTGGTCGCGGTTTTGAAGCGATGGGTGTTTCTTTGGTGATACATCCGAATAATCCGCATGTGCCAACCAGTCACGCCAATGTGCGGTTTTTTATTGCGGAAAAAGAAGGTGAAGCGCCGGTCTGGTGGTTTGGTGGCGGTTTTGATTTAACGCCGTTTTATCCGGTTGAAACCGATGTGGTGCACTGGCATCAAACTGCAAAAGATTGTTGTGATGCCTTTGGTAGCGATGTATATCCAAAATACAAAAAATGGTGTGATGAATACTTTTATTTAAAGCATCGGCAAGAAACTCGTGGTGTGGGTGGTTTGTTTTTCGACGATCTGAATGAATGGGGTTTTGACGCAAGCTTTGCTTTTATGCGTAGTGTGGGTGAAGCCTTTACTAAGGCTTATCTGCCAATTGTTTCTGCCCGTAAAGACACAGCATTTAGTGAACACGAACGGCAGTTCCAGCTTTATCGGCGTGGCCGTTATGTGGAATTTAATTTGGTATTTGATCGTGGGACCTTATTTGGGTTACAAAGTGGTGGTCGTACCGAATCGATTTTAATGTCGATGCCACCATTGGTGCGTTGGGAGTATGGCTACCAGCCTACACCAGGTTCAGCTGAAGCAACACTTTATACCCGATATTTACAACCGCAAGATTGGCTGGGGTTGGACGCTGCGACTTAATTTTGGCGGGCAGCTTGTAAAATCGCGGTTTAATCGCCGCGATTGATCATATGGCTCGCTAGTTGCCCCAAAGCTTCGCTTAGGCCATCGCGCAACATTTTATCGGTAACCACTTCAGCCAGTGCCTTGTTCATACAAAACATCCATTGGTCGCGTAATTTAGGGTTCACCGTAAAGGGCATATGGCGTGCACGAAGGCGTGGATGCCCGTATTTTTCTTCAAATAAACCGGGGCCGCCCAGCCAGCCGGATAAAAACTCAAAGAACTTTTGTCGGATCAGATCCAGTGGCAGTGGATGAATCGCATAAAGCTCAGCCGCTTCCGGTGCAGTTTCCATAATGTCATAAAAAAGATTAGCGAGGCGCCGAGTGGCTGCTTCCCCGCCAATCAATTCATAAGGTGTGACTTGTGGTGTCGGATGGCGCTTGCTATCGTCTTGATTAAACATTTTTTTCAGCAACTTTATCATGGTGGTTAAGTGGACCGTTACGCTGTATTTGGAAATCCGATTGGGCATTCAAAATCGCCCTTGATCCATCGCTGGTTTGCCGAACAAACGGCTCAGGATCTGCAGTACGAAGCCATTCTAGCACCGGTCGATGGCTTTGCCGACAGCTGGCAGGATTTTGTCCGTGCCGGCGGCAAGGGCGCGAATGTGACTGTTCCTTTTAAAGAAGTCGCGTTTGCGCTGGCGGAAGTGATCAGTGAGCGAGCGCAGCAAGCTGGTGCCGTCAATACACTCTATATAAGTAGTAATGGACAACTTTGTGGCGATAATACTGACGGACTTGGTTTAATCGCAGATTTAGATCGGCTCGGAGTCACGCTTGCAGGTACCCGTGTTCTTCTTCTTGGTGCAGGCGGTGCAAGCCGTGGTGTTGTGGGTCCATTACTTGCAGCGGGTGCTGCGCAAGTGCATATCGCCAATCGTACAGCAGACAAAGCCACCACTGTTGCCGCATTGTTCAATGGTCAGGTGACTGCTTCAGGATTTAACGATATCCCGATGCTGAACTGGCAAATAGTGATTAATGCTACCTCGTCTGGATTGAGTCAACAAAGGCCAGATATAGATGCAAGCCATCTGCAGTCGTGCGAACTGGCTTATGACATGATGTATGGCAAAGAGCCGACCGCTTTTTTAAACTGGAGCCAACAGCATGGGGTTCCTATTTGTGCGGATGGCATTGGTATGCTGGTTGCTCAAGCGGCGGAAAGTTTTCAGCTATGGCGTGGGGTTAAACCTGAATTGGCGCCAGTCCTAGAAAAAGTGACAGCCTTGGTGCGCCTATGAATCAACAGCTGATCTTCAACAATGACTTTGGCCTAAACGAAGATAAGAGCGCAGTATGTTGTAGTGTTTTACAGTCTGGGCTTCGCATCGAGGTGGTGATCAAAATGCCGGATGGCTGGGAGCCGCAAGCATGGTTAGCTCAGATTAAAGAGGATGGTTTTTTCTGGGAAGAACAAATAGAGGAAGCGTTAGCTGCCGACCAACTTGATAGTGATGGGATGCTATATATAGATGGCGCAGTTTGAATCTGCGCCAGCTTATTTTGAAAGACTAGCCTTCTGCCAAGTATTCATCTTTCAAGATCACATAATTTTCAGCGGACAAGGTCAGAAACTTACGCTCTGCTTCAGTAAGTGGTCGCGCCTGTTTTACCGGGCTTCCTACATATAAATAGCCAGAGGCTAATGTCTTGCCCGGCGGCACCAAGCTACCAGCACCAATAATCACATCATCTTCAACAACCGCATCGTCCATCACGATAGCGCCCATACCCACCAGAATACGATTACCAAGGATGCAGCCGTGTAGCATACATTTATGGCCAACAGTCACATCTTCACCGATCAGCAGTGGTGAGCCTGCTGCGTTTTTTGTGCTTGGTCTTGAAACATGTAAGATGGTTCCATCCTGAATATTGCTTCTGGCTCCAATGCGGATAATATTCACATCACCGCGTGCCGCAACCAGCGGCCAAATACTGACATCAGCTGCTAATTGAATATCACCCACTAAAACTGCGCTGTCATCAACATAAACGCCTTGTTCAAGGCTGGGTTTAATACCTTTATAACTACGAATGGCCATACGGATCTCCTGTGCTGTGTGGAAAGTATGCGACAATTGTTGGGAAAAAGCACGGTTCGCGCGAAAAAGAAGCTGTCGCACTCAAAAGTGCAAGTTTTCTTTAAATTGCGCTTGTCACGCCGCTGAAAGTCTCTATAATGCGCTTCATGCCAACGGGGCGGTGCGAAAGCAGCGAACTGAGTAAGTTTGAAGAAAGTGAAAATAGTCGATAAAAAGACGCTTGACACGAACTGAAAACTGACTAAAATGGCCGCCTCGCAGCGACGAGGGGTTGAAAGACCC
>Ga0075154_10002900_pt1 | contig 11036 bp, 10 predicted proteins | sample JI71714BDNA_FD_70965 | JGI IMG/M metagenome (GOLD analysis project Ga0075154, IMG submission 70965) | Wastewater effluent complex algal communities from Wisconsin, to seasonally profile nutrient transformation and Carbon sequestration -... | ecosystem: Engineered > WWTP > Effluent > Algae... | reverse complement strand
CATCTGGTAGAAGGTTTCGGCCGCGCCCCAGTTTTCCTTGCGCTGGTAAGAGGGCAACTCCAGCGGCACCACGGGCACCGGCAGGTTCAGCGCCTTGCACAGGCCACCCGGATCGTCCTGAATGAGTTCGGCGGTGCACGAGGCACCCACCATCATGGCCTTGGGCTGGAAGCGCTCGTAGGCCTCGCGGGCGGCGGTCTTGAAGAGTTCGGCGGTGTCGCCACCCAGGTCGCGTGCCTGGAAGGTGGTGTAGGTCACGGGCGGGCGCTTCTGGTTGCGCTCGATCATGGTGAACAGCAGGTCGGCGTAGGTGTCGCCTTGCGGCGCGTGCAGCACGTAGTGCACGTCGGTCATGGCGGTGGCCACGCGCATGGCTCCCACGTGGGGCGGTCCTTCGTAGGTCCAGAGCGTCAGTTGCATGTCGTGTGTCTCCGTGGGTGCGTCAGGCGGCCAGCCGCAGGCGGCGCACCAGGGGACGGCTGAACAGTTCGGCCAGGTCGGCGGCCTGGTCGTAGCCCTGAATGGGCGTGAACACCAGTTCGATGGCCCACTTCGTGGTGTAGCCCTCGGCCTCCAGCGGGTTGGCCAGGCCCAGGCCACAGACCACCAGGTCGGGCTCGGAGGCACGGCAACGGTCCAGCTGGCGTTCCACGTGCTGGCCTTCGGACAGCACGGTATCGGCGGGCAGCAGGGCCAGTTCCTCGGCCAGATGCTGGCGGTGCAGGTAGGGGGTACCCACCTCCAGCAGCTTCATGCCCATTTCCTGCGACAGGAAGCGCGCCAGCGGCACCTCCAGCTGCGAATCGGGGAAGAAGAAAATGCGTTTGCCTTCCAGCAGCGTGCGCTGGCGGGCCAGTGCGGTGGTGGCGCGCTGGCGGGGTGCGGCGGTCACCCGGTCGAAGGTGGCGCGGTCCACCCCCATGGCCTGGGCAGCGGCCCACAGCCAGGCGGTGGTGCCTTCCACGCCCAGCGGGAATGGGGCGGCCACACGTTCTGCGCCACGGGCTTCCAGAAGGCGGGCGGTATCGGCCAGGAAGGGCTGGGCCAGCAGCATGCGGGTCTGCGGGCCTACCGGCGGCAGTGTGTGCGCGTGGCGCGGGGGAAAGAAGCGGACACGGGCAGGGGCCATGCCCATCTGCGTGAACAGGCGGGCGAACTGGTCTTCCACCACATCGGCCAGCGTGCCCACTACCAGCAGTTCGGGCTCCTGGGTCTGGGCAGCGGGCGCTGGCAGCGTGGGCACCAGAGAAGCCAGACAGGCGTCCTCGCCCTGGGTGAAGGTGGTCTCTATGCCGCTGCCCGAGTAGTTCAGTACCCGCACACGGGGCGTGAAAGTGGCCGACAGCCGAGAAGCCGCGCGCGACAGGTCGAGCTTGATGACTTCGGAAGGGCAGGAGCCCACCAGGAACAGCAGCTTGATTTCCGGGCGGCGTTCCAGCAGGCGGGTCACCACGCGGTCGAGTTCTTCGTTCGCATCGGCCAGGCCGGCCAGGTCGCGCTCGTCGATGATGGCCGTGGCAAAACGCGGCTCGGCAAAAATCATGACCCCCGCGGCAGACTGGATCAGGTGGGCGCAGGTGCGCGAGCCCACCACCAGGAAGAAAGCGTCCTGAATTTTGCGGTGCAGCCAGATGATGCCTGTGAGCCCGCAGAACACTTCCCGCTGGCCACGTTCGCGCAGCACCGGCGCGTTGCTGCAGCCGCTGGCGGCTTCAATGGGAATCACGGTGCCCAGGGCGGTTGCGGTGGCGCTCATGCAGTGGCCTCCTGCTGGGAGTGGCGCCGCGGAGCCTCTTGGTTGGCGGCACGGTCGGCAGCTTCGTCCAGCCGGGCAGCGCGCAGCTTCAGCACAAACTGCACGGCATTGATCACGTAGGCGGCGTAGGCGGCCAGGGCCAGCAACATCAGGGCCTGCGGGGCCAGCGCGCCGGTGGCCAGGGCCAGCAGGTAGGCCGTGTGCAGGGCCAGCACCAGCATGCTGAACACGTCCTCCCAGTAAAAGGCGGGGGCAAACAGGTAGCGGCCAAACACCACTTTCTCCCAGATGCAGCCGGTCACCATGATGGTGTAGAGCGTGAGCGTTTTCACTACCACAGAGGCATTGGCCCAGGCCAGGCCTTCTCCGGTGGCCAGGAAACGCAGTACGAGCACCAGGCTCACCGCAAACACCAGGAACTGCACGGGGGCCAGGATGCCCTGCACCAGCGTCCAGCCCGAGGTGTCCCGGCGCACGCGTTCCTCGGGGGTGTAGAGCGGGGTGCGCAGCCGCCGCGGGGCAGAGCGTTGGGCGCTGCCGGGGGCGCTGGGGGAATTCGCGGGTCTCTGCATGGTTGCAATTTAGTCTGCCCGCGAGAAAGTGTCAACTTAAATTGACGTAAATAAAGCTTGACATCTTTTCCCCATCAAGTACATTTTTTTCCCTGAACCCCAGCGAAATGCTTTGACGTGGCGAACGGGTGGCGTTACAACCGGAACGGAGACTGACAGGTATGGAAGCAACACAGACCGAAGGTCAGACCTCCCACAGTGACTCAACCACCACTGACCGCGCAAGAACGCCACGGCAAGTACCGGGCCCGGTGTGTTTCAGTCCTATCTCGTCCCAGACGAGGAGACAGACGATGAGCGGGTTCAACCCAGATGCCACCTCGGAAGGCGCCGGCAGCCAGAGCCGATTGCCCTTCGATACCGTCCAGCGACGGCAGACCACCAGCCCGGCCAACGAGCGATACACCCGACACGACCGCCCGGCTGCGGACGATCCCGGCGTCATGCACATGGTGTTGCTGGCCAAGGCCATAGAGCACGAGATCATTCCCCGGCTGATGCTGGCACACCGGAATGCCAGCGAATGCCTGGAGCCCCCCGTGCTGGTCACCCAGCGTGTGACCCAGGCCGATGTGCAGGACTTTGCCAAGCTGGTGCTCTCCCCGGACGAGCACCTGGCTCAGGCTTGCGTGGAGGCCATGCGCCAGCGCGGCATTCCCGTAGAGACCATCTACCTGGACTTGCTGGGCCCGGTGGCCCGCTACCTGGGCGACCTGTGGGAGCAGGACCTCTGCGATTTCACCGATGTGACTGCGGGCCTGGGCCGTTTGCAGCAGGTGCTGCGCGAACTCAGCCCGGCTTTCGGCGTGTCCAACGACCATCCCACCAACGGTCTGCGGGCGCTGTTGCTACCAAGTCCTGGTGAGCAGCACACCTTCGGGCTGGTCATGGTGGCCGAGTTTTTCCGCCGTGCTGGCTGGGATGTGGCCGGGGGGCCCTGGGAGGCCGGCGCTGACCCGATAGTCATGGTGCGGCGCGAGTGGTTCGATATCGTCGGTTTTTCCCTGGCCGGCCACTTGCATCTGGAAGAGTTGGCGCAAACGATCAGGAATGTCAGATCTTCATCGGTCAACCCCAAGCTTCGCGTGCTGGTCGGTGGGCCGGTCTTCAACAGCAATCCCGAATTTGCCGACGCCCTCCACGCCGATCTCATCACTACGGACGGCAGCAAAGCCCCCGAACTGGCGGAATTGCTGGTGGGTCGCCCGGCAGCACCTCCCCGGTAACGTAACATAAGCGGCAGCGCATTTTCTATGGCCGGAACCACACAATGAACTCAGAAACTCAGGAACAGCATGGCGGTGGCTTCGGCCGCCCCGAGCGGTTTCTGGCAGGACTTGATGGTGAGCTCGCAGGAAAGCTGATTGCGGCAGCTGCCGATGTGGTCCTGATCGTCGATGAGGACGGCGTGATCCAGGATATGGCCTTCGGCAGCGAAGAACTGCAGGGCCACGGATACCAGGGCTGGCTGGGCAAGCCCTGGCAGGACACCGTGACGGTAGAGAGCCAGCCCAAGGTGCTGGAAATGCTTCGCACGATGCGCGAGGGCACCGCTTCGGTGCGTTGGCGGCATGTGAACCACCCCACCGCCGACGGCGCCGATCTGCCCCTGTCCTATTCGCTGGTTCCCTTCAGAAGGTCCGAAGGAGCCCCACCGGCCGATGCCGACCCGCGCCGCCACGCAGTGGCGTTTGGGCGCGACCTGCGCTCCCAGGTCACCTTGCAGCAGCGGTTGGTGAGCGCCCAGGTCTCCATGGAGCGGGATTACTGGCGTCTTCGCCATGTGGAAACCCGCTACCGGCTGCTGTTCCAGCAGTCCTCCGAGGCGGTGCTCATCATGAATGCCGAGACCGAGCGGCTGGAGGAGGCCAACCCCGCCGCCTACAAGTTGCTGGGCGACCGGCCGCGGCGTTCCAACTGGCAGCTCTCGGAAAGCCTGCAGGAGGCCAGCCGCGCCGATGTGCAAGACCTGTTTGCGCGCCTGCGCACCAACGGCCGTGCCGACCCGGTGAACGTGCGTCTGCTGGAGCATGACCAGCCGGTGCAGTTGGTGGCCTCCATGTTCCGGCAGGAAAACGCCTCGCATTTTCTGGTGCGTCTCACTCCTCCGGAGCTCAGCGCCGAGAGCGCCGATGCGCGGGGTAGCCAGCTGATGCGTATCATGGAAATGGCACCCGATGGGTTTGTCATCACCGATCTGGAGGGCCGCATCATCGCGGCCAACCGCACTTTCCTCGATCTGGCACAGTTGCCGAACGAAGAAATGGCCCGTGGCGAACTCATTGACCGCTGGCTGGGCCGCGCTGGTGTCGACCTCAGCGTGCTGTTGTCCAACCTGCGCCAGCATGGTGTGGTGCGCCTGTATGCCACCCGCTTGCGCGGCGACTACGGGTCCACCGCTGAAGTGGAGATCTCGGCAGTGTCTGTGGTGTCGGGCGATGCGCCCTGCCTGGGCTTCACCATCCGCGACATTGGGCGCAGGCTGGAGGGCGAGGCCAAGCTGGGCAAGGACTTGCCGCGTTCTGCCGGCCAGATGACCGACCTGGTGGGCCGGGTGCCCTTGCGCGACATCGTGCGCGAGACCACCGACCTGATCGAGCAGTTGTGCATAGAGGCGGCGCTGGAACTGACCAATGACAACAGGGTGTCGGCGGCAGAAATGCTGGGGCTCTCGCGCCAGAGCCTGTATGTGAAGTTGCGCCGCTTCGGTATCGGCGATCTCGGTTCCGACGCCCCGAACAGCTGATTTCCCGCCTTACCTGTCCTCTGCAAGCCCCTACTGCCGCGCCCGCAACTCTGCTTCGCTGATACCGAGCAGGCGGGCTGCGCCAAAGACCCCATCGGTGGAGCGTTCGAGCGCCAGCTTGATGAACTGGCGCTCCAGCACCAAGGCCGCCTGCCGGAGCAACTCGGGCAGCGGCGCCTCTCCAATCTGGCGCGACAGCTGGGCCGTCAGATCGGCCAGTACCGCTTGCAGTTCTGTGGCCAGTTCTGTGTCCCGGCCGGCGCTCGGCAGCGGCCGGATAGTGAAGCCTATGCAGTCGTCCTCGCCATTGCTCAGCTGAGCCGCGCTCAGTTCCACCGGGCTCAACTGAGCATCGGCCGATAAGACCCGGGAGCTCTGGCGCCTGGCCACGCCCCGGGAGCGGACCTGTTCCAGCACCTCGCCAAACTGTGTGTCGCCCACGCCTACCCAGTCTTGCAGAGGGCGGCCATGTACCTCGATTTCTGTGGACACTCGGATCAGCTGCAGGAAGGCCGGGTTGGCCACCAGAATGGCGCCCGCGGTATCGGTCACCACCACGCCGTCGTGGCTGCTGTCCACCAGCCGGGCCAGCGTGGCGTTGATTTCGCTGGCGCGCCCCGGCAGTTCGGCGCGCCGCACGCGCAGCAGCAAGCGGGGTGCGGTGTCGCCGTCAAAGGGGATCGCCGTCACGTTCGCTGCCGCCATTTTGCCCAGCAGTTGCAGCCGTGCGTCGGCAGGGGCCGCGCTGCTCTGGGCACGTTCCAGCAGGGCCGTCAGGGCCGCGCGGGAATCGCGCTCGAAGCCAAAGGTGGCATCGCGCCCCTGCAACTGCTCCACGGGCAGTTCGAACAAGTCGGCGGCCGCCTGGTTGGCTTCCAGAATATGCCGGCTGGCGGCGTCTACCAGCAGCACCGCGTCGGTGGCTACCTGGAACAACAGGCGGTAGCGGGCTTCGGCTTGCCGGGCGCGCCAGTAGCCTTGCTCCATCTGCTGGCGCGCCAGCAGGTAGCGTTGTTGCATGGCGGTAATGGCAGCCAGATCGCGCCCCACCACCAGGATTGGGCCACTATGGCCCAACCGCAGTGCGGTGTAGGCCATGGCCACGCTCTGACCATCGGGCCCTGGGTGGTTCACCTCGCGGCGCTTGGCTAGGCCACACTGTTTCACTTCCTGCAGGGTCTGCAGGACTTTGTCGCGGCAGGAGGGCAGAACGGTATCCGCCCAAAGCCGGCCTGTCCATACGGTGGGGTCGGGCTCCAGCGCGGCGTGCCCGGCCTGGGCCACGGAGCACACCCGTCCCGCATCGTCCAGCACCAACGCAATGTCGCTGGCCAGGGTGACGAAGGTTTGGGCCAATTCGGGGGCCCAGGGGGATAGGCCGCTCAAATCGGGTGGCACACGGTGCGTGTCGCTCATGCAGGCTCCCGCACGGCCGATGGCTGACAGAGTGTCAATCTAGTCGTACAAGCATAGTGTAATATTTAATTGACACTTGTTGCACCCCGGTGGGAGAATGAATTTCATGACCCGCGCGCCTTCACTCTCTGCCGTGGCAGAACTGTTCAAGCCCATCACCTGGTTCCCGCCCATGTGGGCGTTTGCCTGTGGTGTCGTGGCTTCGGGCGTGGCGCTGCAAAGCAACTGGTTGCTCGCCGTGGTGGGCATACTGCTGGCCGGCCCGCTGGTGTGTGCCACCAGCCAGGCCGTGAACGACTGGTACGACCGGCATGTGGACGCCATCAATGAGCCCCAACGGCCTATTCCTTCTGGTCGCATACCGGGGCACTGGGGTCTGTATCTGGCCATTGCCTGGACGCTGCTGTCGCTGCTGGTGGGTATGGCGCTGGGTCCGTGGGGTTTCGGGGCCACTGTGGTGGCACTGATTCTGGCCTGGGCCTACAGCGCCCCGCCCATACGCCTGAAAGAAAACGGCTGGTGGGGCAATGCGGCGTGTGGCATCAGTTACGAGGGCATTGCCTGGGTCACCGGTGCGGCGGTCATGGCCGGTGGGCTCATGCCCGATGGCCGGTCTTTGGCCCTGGCGGCGCTGTACAGCCTGGGCACCCACGGCATCATGACGCTGAACGATTTCAAAGCGATTGAGGGCGACCGGCAGATGGGCGTACGTTCCCTGCCGGTGCAACTGGGCGTTCAGCGTGCCGGGCAGGTGGCCTGCTGGGTCATGGGCGTACCCCAGGTGGGCGTGATTGTGCTGCTGTTCCTGTGGGGCCAGCCCTGGCATGCGCTGGCGGTGCTGGGCCTGCTGGGTGTGCAACTGCTCATGATGCGCCGTTTCCTCGCCAATGTGCGGGGCCGGGCGCTCTGGTACAGCGGCTTCGGCGTGCCCTTGTTCGTGGCCGGCATGATGGTGAGCGCCTGGGCGCTGCGCTCTCTGGTCATGGCCGACAGCGCACCCATGGTTATGCCGTCACTGACGTTTTTCGGCACTGCTTCGGGGTGGCTGGCATGAACCGCGTCGCGGCTCCTTTTGGCTGGCTCAGCGTGGCACGCATGGGGCTGGTGCAGGCCGCCCTGGGTGCGGTGGTGGTGCTGACCACCAGCACGCTCAACCGTGTCATGGTGGTGGAACTGGCCTTGCCGGCTTTGCTGCCGGGCATTCTGGTAGCGCTGCACTACCTGGTGCAGGTGGCGCGCCCGCGCATGGGTTATGGCTCGGATGTGGGCGGCCGGCGCACCCCCTGGATCGTGGGCGGCATGGTGGTACTGGCGCTGGGTGGTGTCTGCGCCGCCTTGTCCACCGTTGCCATGGAAACCCACCGCAGTGCCGGCATTCTCGGTGCTGTGCTGTCCTTCATGGTCATCGGCCTGGGCGTGAGCGCCAGTGGCACCTCGCTCCTGGTCATGTTGGCCAAACGCGTGCCCGAGGCGCGCCGCGCAGGCGCTGCCAGCATGGTCTGGGTCATGATGATTGCCGGCTTTGCCATCACCGCGGGTGTGGCTGGGCACTGGCTGGACCCGTATTCTCCCTCCCGGCTGGTGCTGGTGACCGCAGTGGTGTGCGGGTTGGCGGTTTTGCTCACGGTGGTGGCACTGCATGGACTGGAAGGTCCGGTGGGTACAGCAGACGCTTCTTGTGCCGGTAACGCCACGGCCACGCCAGAGCCTGCCCCGCAAGCCAAGCCCACCTTCCGCGAAGCCCTGACCCAGGTCTGGGCCGAGCCCGTGGCGCGGCGATTCACCATCTTCGTGTTCGTGTCCATGCTGGCGTACAGCGCGCAGGACCTGATCCTCGAGCCCTTTGCCGGGCAGGTGTTTGCCTACACCCCGGGTGAATCCACCCAGCTATCTGGCGTGCAGCATGGCGGCGTTTTGCTGGGCATGTTGCTGGTGGCTGCAGCGGGTGCCGTGGCGGCGCGCTGGGGCGCTCGCCGCCCTGCGCTGGCAGCGTTGGGCTCCCTGCGCGGCTGGACCATTGGCGGCTGTGTCGCCTCCGCGGTGGCGCTGCTCGGCCTGACCGGGGCCGGGCTGGCCGGCGAGGGCTGGTGGCTCAAGGCCAATGTGTTCGTGTTGGGCGTGGCCAACGGCGCGTTCTCCATCGGTGCCATCGGTTCCATGATGCGGCTGGCCAGTGAAGGCCGCCACGCCCGCGAAGGCGTGCGCATGGGCCTCTGGGGCGCCGCGCAGGCCATCGCGTTTGGCGTGGGCGGCCTGCTGGGTACTGGCGCCAGCGACCTGGCCCGCTGGCTGATTGCCGATTCGGGCACCGCGTATTCCACCGTCTTTGGCTTCGAGGCCTGCATGTTCGCGCTGTCCGCCGTGCTGGCGTGGCAGCTTGGCCGCCCCGCAGCAGTCGCGCGCTCGGCGGCTGCACATTCTCACCCACGTCCGGAGCGATCCGGGGTTGGCGACACCTTGGTCGTCCAGGTACACACCAGAGGTTGACCATGTCCGCACGTTCCAACGATATCTCCATCGACAGTCCGGTACGCAGTACCCAAGGCACTGCCCACGGCGCCAGCAATACCTCACCCGAGCAGACCGAGATGTTCGACGTGGTGGTGGTAGGCGGAGGCCCTTCGGGCGCCACCGCCGCCGAGCATCTGGCGCGCCAGGGCCATTCGGTGCTGCTGCTGGACCGTGCAGGGCGCATCAAGCCGTGCGGCGGCGCCATTCCACCGCGTCTCATCAAAGACTTTCATATCCCCGACCACCTGCTGGTAGCGCGCGCTACGTCCGCCCGCATGATTTCACCCAGCCGCAACCGGGTGGACATCCCCATCGACAACGGTTTCGTGGGCATGGTGGACCGGCAGGACTTCGACGAATGGCTGCGCCAGCGGGCCGTCTTGCACGGCGCCGTTCGCCGCACGGGCACCTTCGAGCGGCTTTCCCGCGACGAGGACGGCACGGCCGTGGTCCATTACCAGCGCCGCGAGCACGAACACCGCAGCGAAGGTGTGCCCGCCCGCGTGCGTGCCCGCATGGTGGTGGGTGCCGATGGAGCGCGCTCCGAAGTGGCACGCCAGGCCGTGCCCGGCGCCGAGCGCACCAAGTACGTGTTTGCGTACCACGAGATTGTGCGCAAGCCCGCTTCGCCCCCGCCCGGCTACGACGGCAGCCGCTGCGATGTGGTGTACGACGGCGTCATGTCGCCCGACTTTTACGGCTGGGTGTTCCCGCACGGCGACACGCTGAGCATAGGCACCGGAAGCGCCGACAAAGGTTTTTCCCTGCGCGGCGCGGTGGACAAGCTGCGCCGCGAAGCGGGCCTGGCCGATACCGAAACCTTGCGCCGCGAGGGTGCGCCCATTCCCATGAAACCGCTGCCGCGCTGGGACAACGGCCGAGACGTGGTACTGGCCGGAGACGCCGCCGGCGTGGTGGCCCCGGCATCGGGGGAAGGCATTTACTACGCCATGGCAGGCGGGCAACTGGCCGCCGAGGCCGCCCATGAATGTCTTTCCACTGGCAACCCCAAGGCACTGAAGCTGGCCCGCAAACGCTTCATGAAAGCCCACGGCACGGTGTTCTGGGTGCTGGGTGTCATGCAGGCCTTCTGGTACTCCAACGACCGCCGTCGCGAGCGCTTCGTGAAAATCTGTGAAGACCGCGATGTGCAGCAACTCACCTTCGAGTCTTACATGAACAAGGAGCTGACGCGCAAAAAGCCCATGGCCCACGTGCGCATCTTCTTCAAGGACATGGCTCACCTGCTGGGTCTTGCGAGGGTATGAGGCGCGTCAGCGCGCTCAAGCCCGTTCTCGTGGCCGCTTCAGCGGCGCTGTTTGTGGCCGTGCTGGGCGGCCTCATGACAGACATTGGCGACTGGTACCTGGCCCTCAGCCAGCCCGCCTGGAAGCCGCCTGACTGGGCCTTTGGCCCTGCATGGACCCTCATATTCGCGCTTGCCGCCTACTCAGGGGTAGAGGGCTGGCGTGCAGCACCCGACCAGGCCAGCCGGGAGTGGCTGATTGGGCTGTTCGCCCTTAATGGTTTCCTCAATGTGCTGTGGAGCTTGCTGTTCTTCCGCTTGCAGCGCCCCGACTGGGCGCTCTACGAGGTGGGGTTCCTCTGGCTTTCGGTGCTGTTGCTCATGGTGGTGCTGCGCCGTTACTCCCGCAAAGCCAGCTGGCTGCTGTTGCCTTATCTGATCTGGATAGCCTTTGCGGCAGCGCTGAACGCGGCCACGGTGTCCTTGAACGGGCCCTTCGGTTGAATCGGGTCATGGACGAAGCCTGGCTCCTCTGGGTGGTGTATGCGGCCATCGGTATCACCGGGCTGGAGGTCCTGTGGCTGCTGCGCACACGCAGCCGCTGGGCCATAGCGGCCAACGTGCTGGCTGGCCTGTGCCTGATGCTGGCGCTTCAGAATGCCCTGACCCACGGCCCAGCGTGGGTGGTGCTGTGGTGGTTAAGCCTCTCTGGGGTGGCCCACCTGGCGTATTTGCGGACAGCACTGGGTGCTGCACCGGGCCGCCACTGAACGACAACGCCGGCCTGGG
>Ga0075154_10002899_pt1 | contig 11038 bp, 8 predicted proteins | sample JI71714BDNA_FD_70965 | JGI IMG/M metagenome (GOLD analysis project Ga0075154, IMG submission 70965) | Wastewater effluent complex algal communities from Wisconsin, to seasonally profile nutrient transformation and Carbon sequestration -... | ecosystem: Engineered > WWTP > Effluent > Algae... | reverse complement strand
AAAGGTTTTTATAGCAGATGATAAGCCAGATTTTAATAAAGCATTGGGCATCATATTGTGGCTTACAGTTCTCACTTCTTTGCAGCTTTCATCGGTTAAAGCCATTGTTTTTTCTAGCAATGCAGCTTCTTGTGGTGTTAACGAAGTAAGTTTATAAGCAAGGCTAGATAAGTTCATTTTTACAGCACTCATCATTTGTCCAATACCATCGTGTAAATCGCTTGCAATTCTTTTGCGTTCTTTTTCCTCTGCCGCTAAAATAGCCATTGCTGCATTGTTTTTCTCTTTTAAAATTGCAGTGGCCATTTCATTTTTTAGTGCATTTTTTTTACGAGAAAAATACAAGAAAACTAAACCCAAACTCAGTAACGAACAAATTGAAATAGCTAAAATAATCACTTGTTGTTGGTTAATTTTTGCTTTTTGTAATGCCAATTCTTTTTCTTGTTTATCGGCTTCGTAGCCTGCTCTTAAAGCATCTAGTGTTTGTGTTGTTTCAATTTTAATTAAACTGTCTTTTAAAACCATCATCTCATTTAAGGTAGACAATGCTTTTGCGTCATCCCCTTTTTTACTGTATGCCTTGCTTAACAATTGTAAAGCTGATTGTTTATTTAAATTGTTCGGAATCGTTTTAATTGTTTCGTCTAATAAAAGAATGGCTTGGTTGGTTTCTTTAATTTGTAAAAGGTTGTTGGCTTTAATTAATACACTATCTGTCGAAGTTTGAGCTTCAGAAAAATTGAATACAAGAAGAAAAACTATCAGTGTATATAATTTCATGATATTATAAACAGCAAAATAAAACGGTATTGCAACAAATGCAATACCGTCTAGTGGGTAAATCGGTTAATAAACTTGTTATTCTGTAATTATTGTATAATTAAAAGATTAATTTTTTCTCATAGCCCATTGCCACATGGTTTTCCAAGTTGCTTTTTTGCCGTACATCAATATGCCAGTTCTGTAAATTTTTCCTGCCATCCAAGTTGTTCCTAAAAATCCAAGAACCAAACAAACCATACTAGCAATTAATTGAAACACTGTTACACCATCTGGTATGCCATGTGCAACCCTTGCCATCATTACAATAGGAGAGGTTAAAGGAAAAATACTTCCAAAAACTGCAATGCCACTATTGGGATCGTTCACAGCTTTCGTCATAATAACCATTGCAAAAATAATAGGCATTGTAATTGGCAACATTAAACTTTGAGCATCTTGAGGGTCTTCATTTACGGTACTTCCAACAGCTGCAAATAGAGAAGAATATAAAAAATAACCACCTAAGAAATAGAAAATAAAACAACCTAAAATTAGGGGCCAATTAATTTGACTAATACCAGCCATAATGCCCTCCAAAGCTCCACTTTGTTGTACTGCATTGCCAGCACCCATGCCACCTGCCATACCAGGTTGTATGGCACCATTTTGCATTTGCCCCATCATTTCAGGAAAAATTAATGGCAATAAAAATTGAACGCCTATCATTAAAATAATCCAAATAATAAATTGTACCAAACCAACTGTACCAATTCCTGTAATTTTTCCCATCATTAATTGAAATGGTTTTACACTACTTACAATTACTTCTGCAATACGATTTGTTTTTTCTTCCATAACACCTCTCATCACCATACTGCCATAAATAAAGAGAATAATGTAAATTAAAAAACCTGAAATAAAACCAACGCCATAACTAATGCCAGCTTTGGTATCACTGTCTTGCTTGCCTTCGGTAGATGCAAAAGTTACCTCATTTGTTTTTTGTAAACTATCTAATTGAGCTTTTGTTAAACCACTGCTTGCCAGCATTTTCTTTTCTTCAATCGCATTTTTAATTCTTCGCTGAATTTTTTCTCTCGTCATTATACCAATGCTTTTGCCAGATACAATTTGTAGCGAATCTTGTGTGGTTTTAATGTTGAAAGTTTTGGGTACAAAAACAAAAGCATCGATTTTTTTTTCGGTTACTTTTTTGTTGAGTGATTCAACAGTTTCGCCAGTTAGAAATTTAAAAATAATTTCGTTGTCTTTGTTTTCTAATTTGCCATCAAATACATTGGCTTCATCGGCAACAGCAATTGTAAAATTATCTGTAGCTTTTACCGAGAAATAAATAATCAGTGCATAAAAAACAAAAATCAATAAAGGCAGTCCAATGGTAGTAAGTAAAAAAGTTTTCTTTTGAACCCTGCTTAAAAATTCTCTTCTAGCAATTAATAAAATCTTATTCATAAAAAATGTTGTTAGTTGTTGTAATACTTTTTTTGAACCCAGCTTTGTGTTATAATTCAGCTTTAGTTGCCTTGTTGCAAATCCTGCTTTAGCAGGGTATTCTTGTACAATTGGTATTCTATTCAACTGTTTGAAATGCTCTAGTTTTTGCTTTTGTACCTTCTACTAAACCAATAAATATTTCGTTTAAACTTGGCAATATTTCATTAAAAGATTCTACCGCAACTTGTTGATTAATGAAATGCTGCAACACATCGTTGCTGGTAAATCCTGTATTAATTTTTACAGTTAAAGCATTGTCTTTTTGTGCAGTTATTGTAAAAGCATTGCTTTCAATATTTGCAGGTGTTTGGTGTAGTTTAAGGCTAAATTTATTTTCTTTAAACTGTTGTTTTACATCTTGTACAGTTCCATCTAAAATTTTCTTACCTAAGTTAACTAAAACAATATGGTTACAAATTTCTTCAACTTGCTCCATACGGTGCGTACTAAAAATAATGGTGCTACCACGTTGTGCTAAACCATAAATTTCATCTTTAATTAAGCCAGCATTTACAGGGTCCAATCCACTAAATGGTTCATCTAAAATAATTAGTTTGGGCTCGTGTAAAACAGTAATTACAAACTGTAATTTTTGGCTCATGCCTTTACTTAAATCTTCCACTTTTTTATTCCACCAACTTTCCATTTCCAATCGCTTAAACCACCATTTTATTTTTTCCATGGCTTCGGCTTTGCTCAAACCTTTTAGCTGTGCTAAATACAAGGCTTGTTCGCCAATTTTCATTTTTTTGTACAAGCCACGTTCTTCTGGCATGTAACCAATTTTTACAGCATCGTTAATGGCATCAAAAGGTTTACCATCAAAAATAATTTTTCCATTATCTGGATAAAAAATGCCTGTAATCATTCTAATTAAAGTGGTTTTACCAGCACCGTTGGGGCCTAGTAAACCAAATATGCTACCCTTTTCTAAATTAAAACTAATATCATCAACTGCCTTTTGAGTGGCAAAAAACTTTTGCAAATTTTGCAGTTCTAACATGTTGCTCATACTAATTATTTTCTTTTGGTAAAATATTTAATTACACTTGCACTATTGGTAGCAACTTGTACAAAAACATTACAATTGCTTAAATAGCCATTCATAAAATGAAAACATTTTATAAATTTTTGTTGTGCAATGTACTAATTGTTTGCGTATTGTTTTTGTGTAGTTGGGGTTATTTGGTACATAAAACAGTTCATCAGTTAGCAGTTTATCAATTACCTACACCATTGCAAAATTTTTTTTATGCCAATATGGATTACTTGGTCAATCAATCTGCAAGGCCAGATAAGCGTAAACGTTTCGACTCTACAGAAGGTGCAAAGCATTTTATAGACTTTGAATATTATGGTGAAAATGCACAAAATAAAATGCCAACAACATGGCAAAAAGCAGTAAAAAAGTATACAGCCGATACATTGTATAAATATGGTTATGTGCCTTTTGTAGTTGTAGATATGCAAAATAAATTAACCAATGCATTTAAACAATGTAAAAAAGATAGCATTCTATTTTATGCCAACGACTTGGGTCATTACATTGGCGATGCTCATGTGCCTTTACATACAACAGAAAATTATGATGGACAATTAACCAATCAAAAGGGGTTGCATGCACTTTGGGAAACAACAATCCCCGAAATTGAAATCAATCAATTTAATTTGTCAACAACCCATAAAGCCACCTATATTTCAAATGTAGAAGCTACCATTTGGAAAACTGTTCGTACTTCTTATGCAATGGTGAACAATGTTTTAGAGCAAGAGAAAAAAGTATCTGCAACAATGAATGATGCCACTAAATTTCGTACACAAATACGCAATGGAAAAGAAACAAAGCAATACAGCACTACATTTGCTAAAGCATACAATGTAGTGTTGAAAAATACCATTAATGAACGATTGATTACCACAAGCCAAACTATAGCAGATTTTTGGTACACCGCTTGGGTAAATGCTGGCAAACCCAATTTAGAAAACTGTTTCGCAACACCATCTGAATTGCAATTAAAAAATTTGCAAGCGGAGTTGTTGATGTTTAAAAACAATCAATTGATACAAAACAACATGTTAAAAGCAAAAGCTAAGTAAATTCTGTTGCTGTAAACTAAAGCTTTTCTGTACTATATTTTTTATATTTGAAGTGTACCTTAAAATAGTTGTATATGAAAACTTTTTTCTTTGCTTTATTGTGTATGCTTATGTACACAAACGCTTTATTTGCTCAAAAGAAAATTGCTTTAATAGTTGCTGTTGCAAAGTATGATCCCAATCAACGAGATTGGCGAAAATTAAATTCTGATAGAGATTTGTTTTACGTACGTGAAGCACTTCAAAAAAATGGTTTTGCATTTAATAACATTGATACTTTACGAGACGAGCAAGCTACGAAAGCTGGTATGGTTAAAGCTTTAGACAATTTAGCTGCAAAAGCTTCAAAAGGAGATATTGTTTACTTTCATTTTTCGGGTCATGGGCAACAAATTCAAGATGATGCTAAAGATGGCATTTTAGATGAAGCGGATGGGTATGATGAAGCATTGATACCTTATGATGCAAAAGGAAAATGGGACAATGTTGATTATAAAGGAGAGAAACATTTTAGAGACGATTTATTGGCCGAAAAATTATTGACCATTAGAAATAAAGTGGGTATTGAAGGAAGTGTTGTAGTAGTAATTGATGCCTGCCATAGTGGTACAGCAACAAGAAGTGCAGGTGTTGTACGTGGTGATCCTTTTCCTCTACAGCAAAACAATTACAAACCCAATGTGATTATTGATTTAGCCAAACAACCAGAAGTTGGATTGTTAGACAATTTGAATAGCAACACAATGGGCTCATTAGTAGTATTTAGTGGTAGCAGCCCCAATCAAGTAAACAGGGAAACCAAAGATGAAAGTGGAAGAGGAGTTGGGTCATTATCGTATGCATTTGCAAAAGCAATAACAACCTTGCCAAACAATGTTAATTACAATAGTTTATTTCAAAAAATAAAAGCAATTATACAAGCCGATGAACCTAGCCAAATTCCTATGTTTGAAGGCAATGGAGCATTAAAAGTTTTTAGCAATCAATATATACCTATAAAAGAAATTATTACTGCCGATATGTTGTTAAACAACAAAGACAATGGCTTTAACGACACCACATTTTTTATAAATCGAGGTTTATTTCACAACATTCATATTGGTACTACTTTAAAAGTATTTGAGTTAGGCACAAATAATGATTTTGCCAATGCTGTTGTACAAGAAGTAAATAGTTTTCAAAGTAAATGTGTTGCCAGCAAAAAATTAGTCAAGCAAAAACAATATGAAGTAAAAATTGATGGATTAAGTTATGGCACTCTTGCAACATCTTACATTATTCAAAATAAAACAAATGCAACAGCATTAGAAAAACAGTTGTTGAATTTTTTAGAACCTCAATCTTTTTTATCAAAAAACGATAATCCAGATTATACCATCACCATCAATAGCAATGGCAATACAGATTCTATTTATTTAATTGAAAAAAATGATAGTGTTCGTTATGCAATTAATGTACCTAAAGGCGATACTCTTTCTGTTGATGCCATGCAAACTTTATTAAACGATATTCAAAAAGGAATGCGAATTCGTTATTTAAGAAAAATGGAAGATGGAGGAATATTGGCACCATTTGTAAAAGCAGAAATAAAACCAAAAGATAGGGTACAAAATGGTAACGAAATAATTATGTATCCCAATGATGATTTTAGTTTAATAATAACTAGCAATTATGATGGTGAATTGTATTATACAATTTTAGATTTATTGCCAGACAATGATGTGAAAGTATTGATACCAGATACTTTAAAATTTGCTGCAGATTATTCAGTTAGAAAAGGTCAAATTATAAGTATTCCAATGGGAACAGATTATACAAGCTTAACCGGAAAGGAGTTTATTAAAGTTATCGTAAGCAAGCAGCCAATAGACTTGCGTCCATCTTTTGAGCAAACTAGAGTAAGGGGTGGAGTTGCAAAACCTTTTGAAAAAATGATGGATGATTTGTTTCCAAAAGATAAAACAACGCAAACTAGAGCTGGGAATGTACAGTTGGGTGAAATCGGAATTGTTACTACAAGTTTTACATTGAAAAAGTAGAACTTGATTTTACTTCAATTGTAAATTAACTATAAAAAATGCACTCTTTTAAAAGAGTGCATTTTTTATAAAAGTCGCAAATATTTATTGCTTAATTTGATTTTGGGAAATGAAATCTCCAGCTAAATATTTCCGTTCATTTTTTTCTTCATCAATTAAATAAACTCTAAAAGAAATATTGTATTGTTGTTGGTTAGTAGGAAAATCGGAGAACGGAATATAAATTTCATACTCTTGTTTCACCTTATTAATAGACGCTTTTAACCCTGGTTGTAACTTTCCTGATAAGATTCCACAAACGGCTTTGTCTGGGTCATTTTTCTTAGCAACTACATTGCCAGCTTCATCTAATAAATATGCAACCAACACAATTGTTCCTACTCTTCCTGCAGTTGATAAATTAAATGAAGGGTAAATTAATAAACCTTTTCTTTCAACATTCTTAACAACTTTTGTGGGTTTAAAATTGGTTACAATAAATCTTGGAAATTCATTTAATCTAGCTTCTGTTTTCGGGTACAACAATTTCACAGTTGCTTTATCCATTTCTGAAATAGTAAAATTAGATTTTATCTCAACATTGTTGGCTGTCCACTTTGCAGGATAACCATAATGCATGATTGACAATGGATCGTAACTAAAACCATTGGTATACAAACTTTCGTATTGCATAAAAATTTGAAAATCTACCATGTTTTTATCCCACTTGGCTTTATCCCAAGCATCTTTATAAACAGTTTCCTTATTCCATTGAATTTTTCCTTTGTAAGAATGTTCATGCAATAAACCAATTGCATGGCCAAACTCATGTTGAATTGTTTGATTTAAATATCTATCATAACAAATTTTATTTTGGTGAAAAAAATTTGTATCAATATTCATTGTTTTTTCATCAGATTCTTTTGATAATGCATTTGTACCTACAACAGAATTGCATCCTCCTTGGTCTGTTAACAATACTCTAATATTTGCTTCTCCCGATTCAATAAAATCAAATGTTAGGTTAGCATATTTTTCCCATTCTTTTGCGGCTACTTTTATTTTTTCTCTAAGTTTAGTTGAACCGCCTTGACCAATAAATTTTACAGTTAAGGTTTTTCCATTGTCCCATAAATAATAGTTGTCTGCCATTGCTCTAGAAATAGTGGTATCCAATGGCATACTTTTTCTTTCTGGTTGAATGGTGCTACAAAAACGATTTGGGTTTTTAAATGCAGGAGTTTTAGATTTAGCTTTATTCTGTGCTTGCAATTGCATTGTTGTTAAACATACTATTGCAATAAGTAGAATGTATTTATTTTTCTTCATAATTAAAGGGTTATAGATAGTAAGATAAGTAATTTATATTTTTAAAAAAGGAGCAATTAAATAATGCTCCTTTTTCTTGTGTAATATATTGTGTTTATTGAATTTCTTTAGCCACAGTAACCATATTGCTTACGTTGTAAGTATTCAATTGTTTTTGTTCTTCATCGGTTACTAAAACAACTCTAAAAAATACTTTTATCTTTTTATTTAAAGCATTTCTTGGTAGTTCTTCAAACGGAATAAATATTTCAAAATTCTTTTTTACTTTATTCAAAGTATAGGTTTTACCAATTGGTAAAACAATTTGTTTTGCAGTGCCTGCAGCACCATTGATGCTATAAAATTTACTGGAAGAAGCTAAAAATTCATCATCTTCATTTAATAAGTAAGCTTCGTAATTTACAGATGCAGATTTACCTGCACAGCTTATTGTAAATGAAGGATACACACATAGGCCACCTCTTGCAGCATTGCTTTCAGCTAAGGTTGTACCAACATTGGTAATGGTAACTCTTGGTACTTCGTGTTTGCGAACTCCTTTTGGATATAATGCAGCAATTAAAGCTTTATCGCCTTCCGATAATTCTGTATTGTGACCAACAGAATATCTGTTTTTTGTTTCCCATGGAGAAACAGGATAGTGCATAATAGATTTTGGATCATACTGCGTTCCATTGGTGTAGGATGAGTTGAATTTTCTAAAGATTTGAGCATCCGTCATGGCTTTGCTCCAACCAGACATTCTTTTTCTTGTATACACAGCCGCTGAGTCCCATTGTATGGCAGACTTTGGATAAAAATGTTCGTGCATTAAACCCAATGCATGACCAAATTCATGCAGTACCGTACCTTTTAAACTAGCTTCTTCTGTTAAATCAGTCGTGTCAAAATGCATGGTAAAATCAGAAGCACTTCTCTCCAAGCATCTAATACCTAAACCCATTGTTACATGACCAAAATCGCCTTGCTTATCGCCTAAATACACTCTAATTTGTGCATCTCCTGTTTCTACAAATTTGAATTTTATGTTGGCATATTTTTCCCATTCACTAGCATATTTTTTTACTTTATCTTTTAATGTTTTACTACCGCTTAATAGTTTTACTACCAATACTTTTCCATTATCCCAAAGAAAATTATTATCGGCCATGCCTCTATTTGTTTTTGTTGTATCTATTGCAATACTAGGCATTGGGTCTTCGGTATTGCAACTTAAATAAATTTTCTTGGGTGCCGATTTTACTTTTACTTGTGCTTGTAGTTGTACAGAAGCAAAGCAAATGGCAACAATGGCTAAACCAAATTTTATTCTTTTCATTTGAAGGGTTTTTAGACCATAAAGTAAATAACTTAACAAGTACAATACAATACCCGAAATAGGGTATTTATTTCGGGTTTAAAATATCCAAAGCAATATGGGTTTGTTAGAAATTTGAATATACTGTTGCAGTGTTTGTAAAAATAATGGTGCAACCATTGGGCAACCTAAACTATTGCAAATAGGATAATCTTGCTCGGCAGTTGGTACACATTCGTAAGAATGTAAAACAATGTATCGCTTAAAAGCATTGCTGTTACTGCTATCTAGTCCATAGAGTTTAAAAGCTTCACCAAATTGGCCCTTGTATTTGTAGCCAACTTTATATTTACCCAAAGAACTGCATCCACAATCGGGGGTATTAGAAAATTGAGCATTTTTTAAAAATGTAGTATTACAACTTCCATGTGCAACCAAGCCTTTTGCAACAATGCTATCATTTTTTAAATTCACTACATACATTCTATTTTTATTGCTAGGCAATTGCATGTTAATTAAAAAGCAGTATTGGTTGCTTAACTTATTTTTTTCAATATATTTTTTTGCTTGAAGAATTTTTGTAGAAATGGTTACTTCCTTGTTCAATTTAGGGAGTAATGATTTTTTTACATTTTTTGTTGAAACTTTTGTAAGCGGAACTTTATTGTAGTAGTAGAAGAAAGCAAAGCTAGCAGCACCAATAGTAATAATTATAGTTAATACCCATTTTCTCATAAGGCTTAGATGCAGTTGTTTGTTATCCATATAAGCAATTTAAAGAACTGTATAATTTGGGAGGATTTTATAAAATATATTTTGCAATATATATATATATATATAACCTGTTGGCGGAGTTAATTAGCTAAAGCGTGTTTCACTCTACCTACAGGTTGGTTGTTTATAAACTTGTTTAAGAACTGCAAAACTGTAAGTCCTGTAATCTTTGCCAATATCCTAGACTTGAAGCCAGTAAAGGATTTGGCGTAATTACGCTGTATCATAAATTGATCACATAATTGAGAAAAAACAGTTTCAATTCTTTTTCTTACTTTTTTTAAAATCCACATTACAGGTCTTTGTCCCTTCTGATTGTTTCTTAATGGCACTTCCAACTCTATTCCAGCTGTTTCAAACAAATTAATTTGATGTTGCCTACCTATGTACCCTTTGTCACCAATCATTACGCAATTACTAAACAATTCTGTTACATCTTTAAGGTAATGCACATCATGTACACTTGCCTTTGTTAAGTCCAATGATTCTATTACACCAGCAGCCGAACAAACACTGTGTAATTTGTAACCATAAAAATATTTTTTCTGTGATGCACAATAGCCTTTATCTGGACTATGATGTGCAGTTTCTTTTCCCATTTTATTTCTTTGTTCTCTTGATAACTTACAAATTTCTAATGGCATCGAATCGATTGCAAAAACATCTGCTTGCTTGTTAAGCCTTGATGCCATTAGCTTTCGCACCTCTTCAGTTTTCGTAAACAATAATTTTCGTCTATCGTTGTACTGCCTTCTGCTAACCAAATTTTTAAAGTCATTCATATACTCAGTATTCAGTTTTGAGAACAAATAATTCTCACTATCTATTCCTAAACATTCTGCTGTTAAACTTAGTGCAATTACTTCTAAGTCAGAAAATCTTGGTCTTGTTCCTCGTCGAAAATAATTCCCTTTTGAATCAGTTTCAGAGCCGATAATTTCTTTTATTACCTCAAGTATTTTGTCGAAATTTGTTTTGATGTTGTGCATCTTATTTTAGAAAGTTTAGTCACTAACTAAGACAAATGCACATCATCTTTTGCTGTATCAATTAATAAATTAACTCCGCCAACGGGTTAAATATATACTTTAGTATAAATTAACTATACGAAGCTGATTAAACTAGGTTGATGAAACATTCTATAATTTTTCTTTGAATGAAACAAGAGATATTTGTAATTCAATAGAAGAAACAACAAAACATTTAAGTTTTTAAGATGAATAAATTTTTGCAACAAGTATAT
>Ga0075154_10002895_pt1 | contig 11044 bp, 5 predicted proteins | sample JI71714BDNA_FD_70965 | JGI IMG/M metagenome (GOLD analysis project Ga0075154, IMG submission 70965) | Wastewater effluent complex algal communities from Wisconsin, to seasonally profile nutrient transformation and Carbon sequestration -... | ecosystem: Engineered > WWTP > Effluent > Algae... | reverse complement strand
TCATTGCGCACCCCCGTTACTTTTTAGGAGGCCACCGCCCCAGTGAAACTAGCATCCTTACAATATAAAAAAAAACTTTTATTTTTTTTTTAAGAATAAGATTTAATATATACGGTCTAACGAAACTTCTTCCGTACGATATTAAGATCATATAATAATATAAGGTTCTAGTAAAGGTGCATAGGGTCTTTCCGTCCCGCTGTTCTTTTTAGGCATTTTCACCTAAAATTCAATTTCACCGAATTGTGATTGGAGACAGTGAGGCAGTCGTTACGCCATTCATGCAGGACGGAACTTACCCGCCAAGGAATTTCGCTACCTTCGGACCGTCAGGGTTACAGCCGCCGTTTACTGGGATTTAAACCAATAAGCTTCACTTATAGTTTTTTATCTTACAGCACTGGGCAGGCGTCAGACTCTATACATCATTATAAAATTTTGCAGAGTCCTGTGTTTTTAGTAAACAGTCGCTACCTCCTCTTTTTTGACACTAATTGTAGTCCTCCTTCTCCCGAAGTTACGGAGTTATTTTGCCGAGTTCCTTCAATCACATTCTTTCGTTACCTTAGTATATTCTACCCATCCACTTGTGTCAGTTTTGATACGCTATAAAAATTAATTTATTTCTAGTTCCTGAACTAGCTTTTTAGCAGATAACTTTTTTTCTAAAAAACTAATTCAAAAAGTCTGAATAAAATAAAATCCTCTTTAAACATACGATTTTTATCTTTTTTTAAGAGAGCGTTTTTCTAACATCTAGGTTTACCCTTTAAATGAAACTTTAGAATTTATGGTAATAGATTTCTATGTCTATTTTTCGTTACTAATGCTAGCATAATTAATTTTGATTTCTCAAAAAAATTTTACAATTTTTCTTCAATAAAATACAAAACACTCCGCTACCAAGCACTAAGTGCTTTTGAAATTTCGGTTTCCAGTTTAACGCCTCTACATTATCGACAGAAAATTAATCCGTATTTTTCGTCTTAATACTAAACACAACTAGTGAGCTTTTACGCTTTCTTTAAGGAATGGCTGCTTCCGAGCCTATCTCCTAGCTCGTACATTAATTTTTCCGTCTTTTGACTTAACTGTTATTAAGCACCTTAATTTTCAATCTGGGCTGTTTCCCTCTCGACATATCACCTTTGCGCGATTACGTCTGAATTAATATATTTAGTACACTACATTGTAAGCTTCTAGAAACGTCGCGCCTTACGAAAATGCTGTGCTTTAAGATCACTCTACCTTAATGTACTAATCATATTATCATTACTTAAATAATTTTCGCGGAGAACCAGCTATCACTAATCTTGATTAGCCTTTCACCCCTAATTACAAATCATCCCAGAATTTTGCAACATTCACGGGTTCAGTCCTCGGATTTTCCTTCGACTTGTTCATAATTAGATCGATTAGCTTCGGGTCTAATAAAAATAACTTTTAGTGCTTTCGCTTCGCCTATTTATTTAATTAAGCTTGCTATTTTTATTAACTCGCTAGCCCATTATGCAAAAGGTACGTTATAGCTGATGCACTAACAGATTTAACATTAAGTTTCAGGACTTTTCACTATTTTTTTATTATCTCTTTTCACCTTTCGTTCACACTACTCTTCTCTATCAACGTTAAACGACTTAACCTTGGAAATTGATTTTCCCGTATTCAACCGTATAATTACATTCTACAGTTTACTTAAAAACACTATTTAAAGAGACCTCGCGATCTTATATTATTTGAGAAAGCTTTTGAAAAAATTAAAAAGTAGAGAAGCTACTGATTGATAAAAATAAAAAAATCATTTAAGACTAAAAGGATTTCACGCGTTGGATTCGGCGCTAATTACTTTTATTAAAAGGCGAATTGAAAAAACTACAAAAACGAGATACATGAACAAGATGTAAAAATCTCCAGAATCTGGAAGTTCGAACCCGAATTTTTCACAAATTAAAAATCCCAGGAATCCGGCGAAAAGTGCAGCAACGCCGCCTGAAACGATGTCGTATTGGGGGACTCGAGAATATTTTAGTTTGGTATAAATTTTTTCCTTTTTTAAAAAATTAATGTCAAAAATATTTCACAGTTTATCGCTAACATGGCTACCCATCGTTGTTTTATATTTAAAATTAAGAATTTGGCGCTTAAGTAGTTTTTCGTTAAATTTCATTTTAGGATTTATTAAAAAATCATACACTTCCTTGCCAGAATGCTTAGAAAACAAAACTCGAGATTTAACTTTAAACTTAGGGGCGAACAGGTTTTGATAAAACTTTTTTTCGCGAGATTTTAAAAAAATGCTTAAGTTGGACAAACTGTATCGAACGGTAAATTTTTTTTGATTTTTAATTAATTTATTGAGCAAAAGAGGTTCTTTTTTTAATAAAAGGCATCTGTGCGCATTTAAGTTCTCGAACACCACTTCGGTATTTCGCAGATGTTTGGAAATAGCAACGTATTTGTGCACTCAATATTCATTTGAGTGGGATAGGCGTGGTTTAGAAATGTCTAATAGCGAGTGGTTGGGAAATTTCATTAACTAAAATTACAAAAAATGCGAATTTAAGAGAATGGTATCCCCGAGTAGCACAAAGCGGATATTTCAAGTAAGCTCTAAAGACGTTTTTTTTGGTTTTTTAAAAAATAGCATATGTAGATTTGAGTGCGAATTGCGCGCAAATAAAAAAAATAGTACGAGGGCACAAACTCGAAAAATTACTAAAGAAAATTTCAACGCAAAGAACAAGTTAAGCAGGAGTGGATATCGGATTGATTTTGTTAAATTTGCGTAGTGTGAGCGGTTAAAATTTTGCGAAGAGGCGCGGGGTAGCGTGCTAATTTTTAAAAAATGATCGGTTTCGGGAATTAATTTTAAATTTAAACAAAGAAAAACTGGTAAATCTGTGCGAGGCGTTAATCGCAAAGTTGTTTTTTTAATAGCTTCTTTACGTCAAATGGCGGAACAACTGAAATCCGGACCTTGCGCTTGAGTCGACGTAATCGCGCAGCTGAGAAGCGTTCGATTTAATAAAAAAATATGTAATAGAACGCGACGGCGTTTCGGGATAGAAAAGGGGCTGAGTAGATCGTTTAGGGTGAGATTCTTACTATTTTGAAAAATGGTGGCTCATTAAACTCCGTACGTCGCGAGCTGACGGCGAATTGGTAAACTGCGGTTGTTAACTGTTTGCGAGCTCGGCGATTCAACCGCTTTTGTCAAATGAAGCTAATCGGACGTAATCCGCGTATTGTTTGTCATTAATGGTTCACGCGTTGTTAGCGCCGCTTAAAAATATAAAATGAGTGCATCACAAAAAAAAAAGGTCTCTTTTCATAAAATACACAACTATCGGCATTCAGTGATGGTAGCGGCCGCATATTTCCATGCATTGGCCTCAAAAAATTCCGGAAACTAGAAAAATCATTACGCGGTGGGATGAGTAACCCGGAACGCAATCTATTTTTATACCAGCGGAGGGGATCGCTCACGAATGGATAACGTCTTTAGACGAGGCTAAAACTTGCAGCCTAATTTCGATAGGTAGAGCCATCGCGCCTGTAGCATGAAGGCGTATCATGTTAGTAATACCTTTTCGCATAGGTCTATATTGGTTTTTGTATAATTCTGAATTTTCAACAAATATGTTTTTATTTGTATAATTAAAAAGTAAATTAATTACATAGTTTCCGTATTCCGTAAAAGAATTCGTAAAACTCGTTTTAAAAAACATTTGGTTAAAAAAATTTAATGAGTAAAAATACAGATCCCTCGAGTACTCGTTTACAGCAATAATTGGGTCGATAAACTCAAAGCAGGCTTTGATTTCTCTTAAAAGAGGGTTTTTGGGGCCGTTGGTCAAGGCTGAGGGCAGCGAAATAATTTTACCGTGTGAAGCGAGAAGATCGCGGTATAAATATTCACGTTTTGTTAAAATATCGATTAAAGAGGAAACTGAGTAATAGTACGAGGATATGGGGTTTTGCGAGCGAGATGCAGCTCGAGTAAAGGAGCTAATGTTGGAATTAGATGGTAAGAAGAGTTTGGATTTAGTGCTGGGGTTGGACGGGGATTTTCAGTATCACTCCGCGTCCTTTAAAACAAACAACGTGCTGGAGGCGTTATGCTCGAAATCGGCGTTGCGATTAACTAAGTCCCGAGTTAAATTGCTTTTGTACCACACATTGTTTTTAGCGTAAAAATACGGGGTATACGTTCAATTAGGCAAATAGTTTCGTCGCGCTTTGGCAAGTCTAGTTAAATAATTTTCAGTTTCGTTCAGAGTCTCGCCGTTATTAGTAGAAAACTCAAAATTTTTCGAAAAATAAGGCATCCCGTGAATAGCGTAACGGGAAGAAGACGAGGGTTGAACTTCGTAGTAACCTCACTTTGCAAATCAATCAAATCAGAGATATCGAGAAGAATCGCTCTTGAGGGCAAGCAAGAACGGGAAATCAAAAAAGTAAAAATTAATAGAAGTATTGACGTCGTAAAAAGAGTTAAAGAAAGATTTAAAGTTATTTTTATAAAAATTAACAGAATAAAAATTTTCTTTATTTTTCTTTAAAATTGTTTCGTAAGGAGTTCTTTCAGAACTTAAAAACGGTTGCTTGTTATGGAAGTAACTTAAATCGTGTAACTTCGTATGGGACCTGTTTTCATCAAAACGAGTTTTAAAAATTTTTTGGATGGCGTTGTGCGTTACGATAGAACTTTTTGCCGTGTTTCTTAAGTTTACGTGATTCGTAAATCTCGAGTTCTCGTCGTTGGTGATTAAGTCGTTTTCCTCTAATAAGCTAGTTTCGATCGGGTAATTTAAACGCGAAACGGCTGACAGGGTCGTCGCTCGGGAAGTTGAAGCTTCGTTTTCGTCAACATGTCACGAAAACTCATCGAAGTCGGATCTAAACGAGTCCAAAACATAAAAGTGAGAATGAAAAGTTTTAAAAAACGCCGTGTTTAAAGAAAATTTACCGCTTGTATTAAACAAATGATTTGTATTTTTAAAAACGTCGTAGTTTTCATCTAAATTTGAAAAAAAGGTGTTTATTGGGAAAATCGAAAAGTCATTCAAAGACAGATTAGTCGGATTTACTGAAGCCTCCTCTAGGAAGAAAAAGTTCGAATAAAATGAATCACGAGTATAGTCTTTCGCATGGGTGGGCAAAATAATCGAAGTTTTGGCTTTTCCTAACAAGCGGTTTAGGTTATTGAAGTAATTAATGAATTTGTCCGCGTACTCGTTTGCGTAGAAATCCTTACTTAAGGTTAAGTACTCGTCATGATTATAAATTGAATAAGTACTTTCTCAAAAGCAGTCTTCTAAAAGTTCCAAAGCTTGTCAATTTCGAAAATCGTAATCGTAATAAAACGAAAAAAGGGGTAGGTAGAAAGCGCTGTTTAATGAATTGTTTATTCTCGAGTTACTTCAACGTCAGTCTGACGACGAGTTTAGTCAAGAAAAATTTCAATAAATCGAGGAAATCGAAACCGGGATTAACTCCTCTTTACCCTGTAAAACTGATGGCGTATTATCGACAAACGTAAGTTTATGGTTGTCGTAATTCAGGACGTTAGCACCGGAGTTGTTTGACGACACGGGGGCGTAGGGGTAATCGGCGGTAATTCGATTTGATAAAATTTTAGACGACACGGTTGAATCCAGGTTTAACGAATTTAGTTTTTTAAAATAATTAGAAGTGTTGGCGAATGCTTTTGAATTTGAGTTGCGCACGTCCGCGTTTACTTCGTTTAAATCGGAAGTGTAGTTTAAGGGGGTTTGGGTGCGGTTCGAAACTACAAAATTTCTAACGCTTCGGTTTGTAGCGGCAACGGATTGATTTGGTGAAAAAAGTAAATGGGCCTTATAGCTCTTATTTTCATTTTCAAAAAAATTTGAAACGTTGGACGAATCTGTAGTAACGACGAAATCGTTATTTGAGTTTCCGATTTGGTTGACACTATTTTTGGCGAAAAGAGCATTTGACTCATAAAACTTTTGGTCGAAAACAGATAAAAGCGGATTATTAATTTTTTTTTTATCAGAGTCGTCGTTTAGCAAAAAAGCAAAATTTGTGTAGGAAAATAAATTACTAGCTGCGGATGTTTCAAGACTATTAAAGTAACCTTTAAATAGCGAAGACAGGCTGAGAGACCGAAAATTTAAACTAGAATTCGAAAATTTATTAAAAAACGAAAAGGTGTTGTAGAGGGCGACGCTTGATTTTAAATTCGTATTGTTTTGATAATTGATAAACAACAACTTTTGGCAGCTGTTAATGTCTAAAAAAGTGGAGCCGGTATTTAAAAACGAAAGTTTATTTAGATAGTTATGTTGCCGCTTTACGCCGTATAAATACGAGTCGTAGTAACTCGATCGATTGACGTAGTACGAAGAAATTTCTTTGTATTTCGACGCGTAGTTGTTCGGTATAAAATTTAATAAATTTGCGGTATAGGTCTTAGAAAACATTCGAATACGTTTAAATGCGTTCGATTCATAAATAGTATTGGAGCCGATATCATTAAAATTTAAAAAGTTTAAAATTTTGTTGTTATCGGATGGAATTACCAAAAGGTGCGCGGGCGTCACGACATGATCAAAATTCTTGTTTTGATAAAATTTCCACACGTTAGTAGTGTGCAAATTGACATCTGAAGAGCGGTTATATTTTAAAGAATTACCTAAAAAAACAGAGTAGTTCGGCTTTATGTTGTAGCTCAGGTCGATATCCTTCGGATAATAATATTCTCAACCCCATTGGTAGGCTCTAATACCGACTACAAGTTCGGTTGTTCCGAATCCGTCGTAGTAATCGATCGCGTCGGTTGATTCGTTTACTATAATCGAAGTAGCTCAAGAGACTGGAACCGTGGCTGTGATTAAATCGCCGCACTTTGATCGGCTCACACCTCGAGTTTCGCGTCTAGGTCGAATTCGCATATTGCATCACCGTATTGTGGCCAAAAAAGTGATAAAGAAGAACACTATAATAAAAATAAAAACAAACCACAATCAGTACTGATAAATAAGGATATGCACAAATCACAGATCTGAGTGCATAAACGAGGCGGAGGCGATAAAGGGTTCGGGGTAAGCTAGTTTGGTATTAGGTACGGAGTAATGATAAACTGATTTTACATTTTCTAAATTGTTAAAATAGAATATGTCGTTTGTTTGATCAATAAAATTTACAAATTGTGCAGATGTCACTAACTAAAAAATTAAACAACGAAGGAGAAAAGGCTTAAAAATTTTTTTCGTCTGATTTTGTACGAAACCGGACCATAGAGATACTTAGATTTTAAATCTTGTTTTTTTTTTAAGAGAACTACACTATTGTTAAAAAAATGGGCAGAGGAGCCGTCGTTTTTAGAAAGATTGTATTTAACTCGTATTAAAAGCCCGCGGCAGATGTCACCTTTGCGATTAAATTTGAATTTAAACCCTTTATATTCTATGCGCGGTGGTTCCACGGAGCGCGCAGAGCCTTTAATAAAAAAACCGACCGTGGTCGTTTTGCGGCTAAATCCTTTATACAAATGGAATGTTTGTAGCCAGTTTACATTCGTATTGTCCGAGACGTTAAGTCAGGTATTTTTAAAAACCATCTGAGAAGCGAGCTTTTTTTTTCAATCACACCCTGGCACCTGCGGAAGCATTTTGTTGTCGTAAAAAATTCTGGTTTCGAATAAAGAAAATTGAATTAATTTCTTTTAGTAATTGAATGTTCTTTAATTGACTGAAATTTAAAAACATAAACACTTTTCGGATTAGAAAACATAGAATTATGGCTGCAAAAATCCCGTAAAACAACATAAAGTTAATTAAAAAAAAAATAAAGGAGTTATTATAAAAATAGATTTCCCTAAGTAAGTGCAGTTCCGTGATAGCGTACGAATTAAAAATTAAGTAGTAATCGTATCAAGAGACAAAAAAAAACCACGTTTTTTTTAGTTGGTTATTAAAGTCGTAAGACATCGGACTTGCGATTAAGAAGAAGAAGAAGAGTGCGAAGAGGGCGAAAAAGAAGAAGAAGAGAAGATGCCGAGTTGAGACGTCGAAAACGGATTTTTGGTACAAAAAGTTTGAAAAGTGAAGAATAAATATAAAAAAAATTAAACCGACGCCGAGATCGATTACTCATAAAAACCCAACAAAAATATCCGCGTCATCCGTTAGTAAAATCGCGCCCAACGACATCAAGTATATTCCGGCGAGGTATCATAGCGTAATAATGTTAACGGTGGTTAAAAAGTAAAAGAGGGTGAGAAGAGTGAGAGTTTGAAGTATTAAAATTTCATTTAGCACGTTTGGCCACTTTTTAAATTTTCCAAAGGTAATCGTTGTAGGAATTTATTTTTTTAGAAAAGCATACGTAATAAGCGTGGTTTCGTAGGATTCGTAATTTAGGTAGTTTTGATCATTTAGCTTAATAGCGCTAACGCCGTTAAACTTATATAAAAATAAAGCTTTTTGTTGAACGTAATTTAATTTTGCTATTTCATAAATGTAAAAATTAAGTCTAGTGTTGTAGCGGTTAATTCCGAAGGTGTTACGCGTGGCAGCGCGGCTTTGACGTAAACTATCGAAAATCATAATGAAGAAAGCCATCAAGCCCGCGACATTCAGCATGTGTCCAGCCGAAATTACGCTATGTCAACCTCCGAAGGAGGCGGGGTAATCCAAAACACGACGAGGCATACCTGCGTAACCTAACCAAAACATTGGTATTACGGTCATTAATTGGCCGATCAGGTAATATGAATAGTGAAGATACGCGTAAATGCGGCTAAATTTCACTCCGAAAATGGCAGGAAAGTAAAAATAAAAGGCTCCGAAAGAGGCGAACATCGCTCCCCCCGCCAGCATGACGTGAAAATGGCCGATAACGTAGAACGTGTCGTGAAACAGGACATCCATACCGGTGTGGGCTACGCACATACCGCTAATACCGCCGGACACGAAAAAGAAAATAAAGGTGAACGTGAACAGGAGAGGAAGTTCCATAGCAAACGAACTATTAACAGTCGTAACGCATCAGTGCATAATTTTTGTTGCTGCAGGGACGGAAATCATAACAGTTAAAGTACTAAATAGCATTCGCGTAGTATGGGATAAACCAACCATGTACATGTGGTGACCTCAAACAAAAAATCCTAAAAATGCGATTGTATACATGGAGTAGAGCAAACTAGCGCGCGCAGAGACTCGTTTCCTTAAGTAATAAGAGAGCATCGTGTTCGTAAAACCAAAAGTCGGGATAATAATAATGTAAACTTCGGGGTGACCGAAAAATCAAAACATGTGTTGAAACAATACCGTGTCGCCGCCTCCAGAATAATCGAAAAACGAGGTTTGTCAATGACGATCAGAAAGAAGCATGACTATACCTATAACTAGCATAGGATTTGCAAAAATCATCATTCACGAAGCCACCATAACGGCTTCCGTAAAAAATGCGCGAGCGTCGCGCATTTTACGATTATTCAATGTCGAGAGATAGCGGTAGGTTACTAAAAAATTTGCAGCGCTTATGATGGAGGAGTTTAAAACAAGTAGCACGCCCATTAGCCCAATGTCTGTTTTACCTATCGCAGTAAATCGTATACGGGAAGAAAACGGCGTAATCATGGCTCAACCGGGGATCAAATCCTTAGCGTTCCTTTCAATAGATCAAAAAACGCCGTCTTCGTGAACGTATCGCTTAAACAAGGTTTTTTGGTGTCTCGCGGCTAGTAATTTGCAACGTCAAGCTTCTCGAGTAAACTTGAGTTGACGTCAGTTGGAATAAACGCGTTGCTGCATAGAGCTGGTAGTAAACATTCGATAAAATTTTTGATTTAAGACGTTTACCGAAACTCATTTGCTATTAACATTATTTTGGCTATTCGCTAAAACAAAAAAAAAGTTATAGAAGCCGTCAGCAAAGTTAAACTTATTCGACGATCAGGCGTGGATAGAAAATTTTGCGAAAGTCGATTCTTTAGCAACATTGTCAAAGAAATTGAGAAAATTATTGTTAAAGATCTCGATAAAACTATTTGCAAAATATCAAGGCGAGGTGCGAAGGCCGCTAGTAACGTTAACCATGGTGGGGAAGAGGTGAGAATAAACTTCCTTATAGAGTTTGGGAAAATAATCACCCGACTTATAGTCGTATTTAAAAATCGGGTTGTAGAATTTTTGATAACGGGCGGAGGCGGAGCTCTCTTCACTCGAGTACTTAAAAAAATCACTTTGTTGTAAATTAGAAAAAAAATTAGATTTATAATTTAGATTTTTTGCGTACTCATAGATATGGGCAGCGAGGAGACGCGGCGATTTTTCAAATCCGTAAAGATAAAAAATACTTGAATACGCGTGCGTCGATCACAAATTCAATATTGCGCAAAAATAAAGTTTTGTACCTCGCACGTTTTCGTCGATAAGGACAATTACCGACGAGTACAACTCGCCCGATACTACGTATTTGTACATCAGGATAGCCGATTCCTCGAATCACGGATATGCGAAAAACATAAACAAGTCGTATCAATGCGCTAAAAGATTTAAGAGAGACGGCGAAAAAGCGCTAAATTGGCTCGATTCGCAGAATATTCGAGCGACGGCAAACATGTTGTCGTTTAATAGAAGCGGCGCCACTCAACGAACAGTTTCCGTGTAAAGGCCCAGCATCCCGTTTCAGGACAGATAATCGTCATAAGGGAGTATTGCGAAATAGATGCGGGTTGTGAAAAAAAAAAGAAATATCGCCAAATTTTGGAGAGGGTAATAAATAATTAAGCAGAAAAAATTCAAAACTCCCTTAGCCTGCAACTCGAAAGATTCGCTCTTCTCGTCAAAATGGCGGGCGTAGATGAGGGATGTATTTCTAAAATAATGAGGTGCCGTTTCTTTCAAATAGGCAATTTGGAGATTAGCGTCGTTAGCAGTTTTTTGGATACCGCGATAAAACGACATTAACGTTAATCAGTGTTCTTTAATCGAGGAGTAGTAGGTTCGGGCGTATCAATAGCGTTGATCCATGGCGCGTTTTAACGGGTCGT
>Ga0075154_10002893_pt1 | contig 11047 bp, 8 predicted proteins | sample JI71714BDNA_FD_70965 | JGI IMG/M metagenome (GOLD analysis project Ga0075154, IMG submission 70965) | Wastewater effluent complex algal communities from Wisconsin, to seasonally profile nutrient transformation and Carbon sequestration -... | ecosystem: Engineered > WWTP > Effluent > Algae... | reverse complement strand
GCGTCAGGCGCAACTGGCAATACAGAATCAGCAGCCAGCAGGCATTGCCAGGCAGGCTGGCGTCGTCAGACCAATCACCCAGAAAAACCCCGTGATGGGCCTGGGCCACCAGCCAGGCGGACGCAGCCATGATGAAGGCCCGCCCAAAGACGGCGCTTTGCCCAATGGCAGCAACTTGGCTGTTCCCCTGCATTACTCCAATATGGAGGTAATTTTCGTGCGGCACAACCCAAGTATTTGCTAATAAACTATCAACCTAATGCGCCAGAATCGCGCAGCATTGCCAGATCCTGCCGCCCCAGCCAGTCATGCAGCACGCTGTCCACATCCTGTCCGACCAGCGGCGGCGGTCGGCGCATGCTGGCCGGCGTTGCGCTCAGCTTGGCCGGAAAGGCGACACTCGGGATGGTCACGCCGTCATCACGCTGAAATTCATGCACGGTCTGGCGGGCAGCAACGAACGGATCGGCGAACACCTCGGCGATGCTGTTGACCGGCCCGCAGGGCACGCCGGCGGCCACCAGCCGGTCGATCAATGGCAGGCCCGGCTCGTCGGCCACCAGCCGCTGCACCTCGGCCTCGATGGCATCGCGGTTGATCAGCCGGGTGCGCGCCGTGGCGAAGCGCGGATCGTCGGCCAGCGCCGGCACGTCCATTGCACGGGCAAAGCTGCGGAACTGGCCATCATTGCCAATGGCGATAATGATCTCGCCATCGGCCACCTTGAACACCGTGTAAGGCACCACCGTGGGGTGGCGATTGCCCATGCGGCCCGGGTTCACGCCGCCCACCAGCCAGTTCATCGCCTGGTTGGCCAGGCAGGCAATCTGGGTGTCGAGCAGGCTGATATCGATCTGCTGGCCTTCGCCGGTGGCCTCGGCATGGCGCAGGGCCGCCAGGATGGAAATGGTGGCATAAAGCCCGGTGGTCAGATCCGCCATCGCCACCCCGGCGCGCAGCGGCTGCCCGCCCTCCTCACCGGTCACCGCCATGAAGCCACCCATGCCCTGGGCGACAAAATCATAGCCGCCGCGCTGGGCATAGGGCCCGGTCTGGCCGAAGCCGGTGATGGAACAATAGACCAGACTGGGCTTGACGGTGCGCAGACTGTCCCAATCCAGGCCATATTTGCGCAGGCCGCCAACCTTGAAATTCTCAACCACAATGTCGGCTTCGGCTGCCAACTCGCGCAGCAGGGCAGCACCGTGCGGATTGGCGAAATCAACCGTGATGGAGCGCTTGTTGCGGTTGGCCGCGAGATAATAGGCCGAGGTGCCGATTTCGTCGGACCCGTCGGGCCCCTTGAGAAACGGGGGCCCCCAGGCCCTGGTGTCATCGCCGCGGCCCGGCACCTCCACCTTCACCACATCAGCGCCCAGATCGGCGAGCACCTGCGTGCTCCACGGCCCAGCCAGCACCCGCGACAGATCGAGGACCTTGATTCCGGAGAGCGCAGCTGGGGGCAGAGTCGACATCGAAAACGGCATAGCCCCAAACAAGAAACGGTGCCAGTTGCGGACAACCAGCACCGTCCTAGCCCCCGACCGGGGATAGCTCTTGTGACAAGATATGTGTTGGCGAAAACGCGCCAAGAGTCAATCGTGACTCTATCTCATCCGGCCAGTTTGCAATTGTTATGCTTGGGGCGATTCAGCGCGCCAGCTCGAACACTGCCGCCATGCCCTGACCGCCACCAATACACATGGTTTCAAGCCCGTAGCGGGCATCACGCCGCCGCATTTCATGCAGCATGGTCGCCAGGATGCGGCCGCCGGTCGCACCAATCGGGTGGCCAAGGCTGATGCCGGAACCGTTGACGTTCAGCTTGTCCGGATCATGCCAGCCCCAGCCCTTGAGCACCGCCAGCACCTGCGGCGCGAAGGCTTCGTTCAGTTCCACCAGATCAATATCGTTCCAACCGATTCGCAGCCGGGCAAACAGCCGTTCGACCGCAGGCACCGGGCCAATGCCCATCCGCGACGGATCGCAACCGGCTACAGCCCAGCCGGTCAGCCAGGCCATGGGCTCAAGGCCCAGCGGTTCGAGAAGTTCTTCGGCCACCACCAGACAGGCCGACGCGCCGTCATTCTGCTGGCTGGCATTGCCGGCCGTCACCACCCCATCTTTCTCGATGCTCTTCAGCAGTGCCAGACTTTCAGCCGTGGCATCAGCGCGGATGCCTTCGTCGGCCGCAAAGATGGTTGGCGGCCCCTTCTTCGCGGCGATTTCAACCGGCACCAGCTCGGCATCAAATTTGCCCTCAGCCCAGGCCCGGGCAGCGCGTTGGTGACTTTGCGCGGCATAGGCATCGCAGGCTTCCCGGCTGATGCCATAGTCCTTCGCCAGATTGTTGGCCGTCTCGATCATGCCGGAAATCACGCCATAGCGGGCGATCGGCTGGCTCATCACCCGGCCGCGCACCAGCCGGTCGTGAAAGGTCGTGCTGCCCATGCGGGCGCCGCTGCGATGATCGATGGAGTAATATTCCACCTGGCTCATGCTCTCCACGCCGCCGGCCACGACAATATCGGCGGCGCCGGTCTGCACCCGCATGGCGGCATCCACCACTGCCTGCAGGCCGCTGCCGCAGCGCCGGTCCAGCGACACGCCCGGGACGGACTCGGGAAAACCCGCTGCCAACCACGACCAGCGCGCCACACAGGGTGCTTCACCGTTGGGGTAGCCGTGGGCGAACACCACATCATCAACCCGTTCCGGATCGATGTCGGTGCGCGCCATCAACGCCTTGAGGATGATCGCCCCCAGTTCGCCAGCCGGAAGACCAGCCAGACTGCCGCCAAAACGGCCGACCCCAGTCCGGATCGGAGATACAATGGCTGCCCGGCGCATCAGTTTTTCTCCCGCATCATGGCCTTGGCGATGATGGTCTGCTGGATCTGGCTGGTGCCTTCATAGATCCTGAGCAAACGAACATCGCGATAAAAACGCTCGACCTTATATTCCGCCATATAGCCGGCACCGCCATGAATCTGCACCGCGCGGTCGGCGATACGGCCCACCGCCTCGCTGGCATGCAGCTTCAGCACCGAACATTCCTTGGCCGTTGCCTGCCCATCATCAAAGCGCGCCGCAGTACGTTCCAGCACGGCGGCGGTGGTCAGCCTATCCACCTCCATGTCGGCCAGCATGGCCTGGACCAGCTGGAAATCGCCGATGCGGCTGCCGAACTGGTGGCGCTCCATGGCGTAAGTCAGGCTCATGTCAATCAACCGGTCGGCCATGCCCAGCGCCACCGCCGCAATATGGATGCGGCCGCGATCAAGCACCTTCATGGCGGTGCGAAAGCCTTGGCCGGGCACACCGCCAATGATGTTCTCGGCCGGCACCATCACGTCTTCCAGGATCACGTCACAGGTTTTGGCCCCACGTTGCCCCATCTTGCGATCGGGCTTGCCAAGGCTGATGCCGGGCAAGTTGGCCGGAACGATGAACGCCGAAATTCCGGCGGCGCCTTTCACCGCTTCAGTGCGTGCCATCAACGTGAACACGGTCGCTCGCGGAGCATTGGTGATGTAACGCTTGGTACCATTGATGCGGTAATGGTCGCCCTCCAGCACTGCCGAGCAGCGCAGTGAGGCCGCATCAGACCCGGCCCCTGGCTCGGTAAGGGCAAAGCTGGCGATGGCTTCGCCCGTCGCGAACTTCGGAAGCCAACGCGCCTTTTGCGCTGCCGTCCCATCGATCATGATGCCCTGGCTGCCGATGCCCACGGTGGTGCCAATCAGGCTGCGGAAGGTCACACTGGCGCGGCACAGGATGCGCACCAGCTGCGCCTCCTCCGACATCGTCAGCCCCAGCCCGCCAAGGTCTTCCGGGATTGACAGGCCAAACAGGCCCATCGCCTTGAATTCCGACACGATGTCTGGCGGGATATCGTCGCCTTCTTCAACCATATCCTCAGCCGGGATCAGCCGTTCCTCGACATAGCGGGCCAGCTGGTCTTTCAGCAGGCCAAAGGTTTCGCTGTCCATGAGATCACCCCGCGTTTGCGACAACCGCCACCGTGCCGTCACAGCGCAGCGCCTGCAAGCCATCATCCGCCGCCACCAGAGCAATCGGCTGGCCGGCGAACAACGGCGCCTGGGCCCGGAAGGCAAAGCGCCTGGCCGGGCCATGCCGCCGTTCCCAAAGCCCCAGCAGCTGCGCAGCCACCAGTGGACCATGGACCACGAGGCCGGGATACCCCTCCTCCCCGCTTGCATAGTCCAGATCATAATGGATGCGGTGGGCGTTGGCGGTCGCCGCCGAGAACAGGAAGAGCTGCACCGGGCCTGGCGCAAACACCGCATCTGCCAAAGGAGGCGGATTGGCCGGTAGTGGCAGCTGCACGGACGGGCCGTCATCGCGCCAGACGATCGTCTGCAGCTCTTCAAGGGCCTTTTCGCCTTCCTGCCATATCTCGATCCGCACCCGGCCAAGCAGCAAACCGCCGGTCTTGCCGGTCTTGGGCGTCAGGCTCTCCAGCACTCGCATCTGCATGGCCGGCATTCCGGCAATCAATGGGCGGTGAAAGCAGTATTCGGCGCCGGCAAACATGCGGCGCGGCAGGGACACAGGCGGGAAGAAACCACCGCGCACCGGATGACCGTCGGGTCCGCGCGGCCCGGGGGGCGGCAGAAACAGTGCCAGATGGCCCAGCGGCGGCCAGCCCAGCGCCTCCACATCCCATTCAAGCGCTTCGGCCAGACGCAGCACATCCGGACCATGCAGCACCTCTTCACGCCATTCTGGCTTGGCAACCCAGCTATGCCAGTGGGCGATTTCGTCGGGTTTCATGCAACCACCCCTTCATCATGCAGCGCGCCGATGGCGCTGCTGGACAGGCCCAACAGCTCGGCAAGCACGGCATCCGTGTCCGCGCCGAGTGACGGTGCTGGCTGCAAAGGGCCCCGCGGCTCTCCGGCCAGCGTCGCGGCGGGGCCAGCGGCAGGATAGGTGAGGCCGGATTTGTGCTTCATGGTCTCAAACTGCGGGTTGTCGGTGAACAGGCGGGCATCATCATGCACGGCCTCAGCCAGCGTCTGATACGGCCCCCATGTCACGCCCGCCGCATCAAGGCGCGGGCCAAGTTCGGCCAGCGTTTGCGTTGCCATTGCCGCTTCGAACAACGGGAACAGCAAAGCCCGGTGGATGAAACGTGCCCCTTCATCCGCAGCAAAATCAGCGCCGGCTGCAGCCTCCACCGCCGCCACGGCATCGGCCAATGCCAAGGCCCCGACCAAACCGCGCCACTGTTTCGGCGTGATGGCAACCAGGTAAATCCGCTTGCCATCAACCGTGGCGAAATCACGGCCGAAGGCCCCGAACAGATCATTGCCCATTCGGCCCCGGTCGCCCCGCATCAGCGCCTCCGCCGCAAAGCCGAGGTGCGAGAGCGACGTGGCCGCAAGGTCTGACAAGGGCAGCCGGATTTCCGCGCCCTCGCCCGTCTGCCGGCGGCGATGCAGGGCGCTCACCATGGCAAAAGCCGCCCAGCTTCCGCCCAACAAGTCCCATGTCGGCAGTACAGCATTCACTGGGCGAACGTCTCCGGCCGGTCCCGTCATCGCTGGCATGCCCACAGCAGCATTCACCGTGTAGTCCAGCGCCGGCTTGCCGTCGGCCCAGCCCATGATGCGCGCCGTGATGATATCCGCCCGCCGGGCCGCCAATGCGGCATGGGAAAGAAAGCCCTCCACCGGGAAATTGGTCAGGAACAAGCCGGCCTCATCTCCCGGTACGGTGGCAAGCTGAATGGCCAGTTCGCGGCCCTCTGGCCGGGAAAGATCAATCTGGATGGAGCGCTTGGCCTTGTTCAGCCCCTCCCAATAAAGGCTGTGGCCAGCATCGGTCAGCGGCCAGCGGCGATAATCCGGTCCGCCGCTGATCTGATCGATGCGGATCACGTCGGCCCCCATCTGGGCAAGATAGAGGCCGCCAGTTGGACCGGCCACAAATGCCGCCGCTTCAACGACGCGCAGGCCGGAGAGGAGCTGGTACATCAGCCCCTCCCCCGCTTTGCAATCACATGCGCTCGATGATGATCGCCGGTGCCATGCCGCCGGCAGCGCACATGGTGACCAGGCCGCGCTTCAGATCGCGGCGTTCCAGCTCATCCAACACCGTGCCGATCAGCATCGAACCGGTGGCACCGATCGGGTGACCAAGTGCGATGGCGCCGCCATTCACGTTCACCTTGTCACGATCCAGCTTCAGATCACGGATGAACTTTTCGGCGACCACGGCAAAGGCTTCGTTGATTTCCCACAGGTCGATATCATCCACCGTCAGTCCCGCCTTGGCCAGCGCCTTGCGAGCGGCCGGCACCGGCGCGTTCAGCATCAGCGTCGGGCAATCGCCCATATTGGCCATGGTCACGATGCGGGCGCGCGGCTTCAGGCCGTTCTTCTCGGCATAGGCCTTGCTGGACAGCAGCACGGCCGCCGCGCCATCGACAACGCCCGACGAATTGCCGGCGTGGTGGACATGCTCAATCTTCAGATCGGGATATTTGGCGTTGATCAGCTTGCGGAACGTCGTGCCCTTCTGGTCAAGCGGCAGGTCGGCCAGCTTGGCAAAGCTCGGCTCCAGCGCCGAAAGGCCCTCCATGGTGGTCTGCGGGCGCGGAAACTCTTCATGATCCAGCGCCAGCGTGCCGTCCTCGCGATAAACCGGGATCACGCTCTTGGCAAAACGGCCCTCGGCAATCGCCTGAGCGGCGCGCTTCTGGCTTTCCAGGCCCAGCGCATCAACGTCGGCACGGCTGATGCCTTCCATGCTGGCAATGGCATCACCGCACACACCCTGGTGGCTCTGCGGGTGATGCGCTTGCAGGCGGGCGTTGCCGCTACCCATCATCATCGGGGCCAGGCCGGCGGCGCGTTCTTCCTGCGCCATGGTGGCAGTATAACTCATCATTTCGGTGCCGCCGGCGATCAACAGATCTTCCATGCCGCTCATGATCTGGGCAGAGGCCAGGTTCACGCTGGTGATGCCGCCGCCGCAGAACCGATCCAGGGTCATGCCGCTGGCCTTCAGATCATAGCCGGCATCCAGCGCCGCCATGCGGCCAAGGTCGCCGCCCTGCTTGCCCTTCTGGGTGGAGGTGGACCAGATGATATCGTCAACATCGGCCGTATTCAGATGGTTACGTTCCGCAATGGCCTTCAGCACGGCGGCGGCAAGATGCTGCGGGTGCATATCGGCCAGGGCGCCCTTGCCCACTTTGCCAATGCCACGCGGCGTGCGGACGGTATCGATGATATAGGCTTCGGCCATGACAATGCTCCCTTGGATTGCGGGAGCACCCTACGCCGATGCGCGGCGGCGTCGATTACGGTTTTTGGCAGGCGGCCAGCGTCAGATTTCGTTTGCCCGCGCGAATTTCGCGATGAACTCGCCCGCCCGGAAGGCCAGCGCCTCAATGGTCTGGGTCGGCTGGCCGCGACCGGAGGTGACCATGCTGGAACCGTCGCACAGGAACAGATTCTTCACATCATGGGTGCGATGATATTTGTCCACCACGGATGTCTGCGGATCATTGCCCATGCGGCAGGTGCCGAGCAGATGGACGCCGCCGCTGGTGTTGCCAACGTCACCGGGCACGATCTGCACCGCGCCGGCCGCGTCCATGATCTCCACGGCCCGTTCCACCTGCCATTTGGCGTGACTGATGTCATCGGGATGGTCCTTGTAGGTCACCCGCATCGCCGGCACGCCCCACGCATCCTTCATCTCCGGATCGATATCGACCCGGTTGGTCGCCACCGCCAGCGAGGTGCCGTGGCCAGCCACCGTCATCCAGTAGGTGTATGATTCCAGATACTCCTTGAAGCCCGGGCCCCAGCTTGGCGTGCCCTTCGGCACGCTCTGGCCCCACGTCAACGGTCCGCCGGAACGGGCATCGAAACCGCCGCCGCCATAGAATCCGCGCTTGGGGTCACTGTCATAGAAATCGTGCAGGATGCGGGTGACATTGGCGCCCTTATATTCGTTCAGGGGCTTTTCAAACCGCGCCGCCGCGCTGCCACCCTTGTTGAACATCAAATACTTGCCCACCGCACCGCTGCTGTTGGCCAGCCCCTGTTCAAAGCCGTTGGTTGCCGAATTCAACAGCAGCCGCGGCGTTTCGGACCCATTGGCGCACACTACGACCGCGCGCGCCTTCTGAAACTGTTCCTTGCGGGCCGCATCATAATAATGGACGCCCGTCGCACGGCCGGCCTTGTTCATGCCGATGCGGAACACGTAAGAATTGGCGCGCACCTCGCACTTGCCGGTGGCTTCGGCTTCCGGGATCACCGTCCATACCGAACTGCCCTTGGCCTCCACCTCGCAGGCAAAGCCGCCGCACAGGCCGCACTGGATGCAAGGCGCGCGGCCCTTATACTCCACCGAATTGATCGCCATCGGCGCTGGAAACGGGTGCAGGCCCAGTTTGCGCGCGCCGCGTTCGAACAGCACGCCCGATGCCTTCACCGGCAGCGGCGGCATCGGATAGGGCTTGCTGCGCGGCGGATCGAACGGGCTGGCCCCAGCCAGACCCGACACGCCGACTTCCCATTCCACTTTGGTGTAATAAGGCTCCAGCTCGGCATAGGTGATCGGCCAGTCCGCCAGATCGGCGCCAGCAATGGCGCCCAGCCGGCTGCGCTCAATGAAGTCGATCTCGTGCAGGCGCCAGAAATTGGCATTGAAGTGGGAACTGCTGCCGCCCACAACCTGCGCATAGGTCAAGGGATTGCGACCGGCGACCCGTTCGGCCTTCTGCGTGGGATCAGTGCGAAACGTCTGCGGGCTGGTCGCCGGGTTGTTGGTGATGCCAGAAAGATGGCGATATTTCAGTTCGTCATGCTCGAACTCGTGCGATCCCAGCCGCGGACCCTGCTCCATCACCACCACGCTGTTGCCGGCCCGCGCCAGTTCGCGCGCCACAATCCCGCCGGCCGCCCCTGATCCGACAACGATGAAATCGACCGTCTCGCTGGTCTTGTAGGTCTTGCGCGCCATTGCGTATCCTTCAGGCCATGTAAGGCTTGGTGCCGGGATAGGGCTCGAACCCCGGATAATCGATGTCATAGAAACCGAACGGTGGCGCCCAGCTGTGGTTGTTCTCCACCCCCAGCAGGTTCCAGCCTGCATAATCACGGTTGCCGCCATATTTCGGCAAGGCAATCAGGCCGAGCACGGTGAGCCGGCGCACGGCGGCGAAAAACGGTGTCCGGTCCACCTCGTGCAGCCAGGCAATCTGAACCGCGCTGGAGGCGGCAGCGAAGCCCCTGCCGCCATGCGCCTTGGCAAAGCGATTCTGAAACTCCACAAGGCCCTGTCGGAAGGCCGGCAGCTGCTGGCCAAAGAAACTTCCCAGCGCATTATCGATGAAATAAATCACGCCGGCCTCCTTCGCGCCCGGCGTCTTGCCACTCGGCACGATCTGGCCGGCAATGGCCTCGACATCCAAAGCCTCGGCCGCGCTCAACGTGTTCAGCTTCATGGGCGGCGCGTCTTTGGCATCGCCATGCCCGTCATGCTGGGCCGCATTGGCAATCTGCGGCCAGTTCATGGCAATCCAGCCGGCGCTTCCCAGATTGGCGATCGCCACCAGGAACTTCCGGCGCGAGGCAGGTGGCAAATCCATGAAACGCTCCGATCAAGCCCATGCAATCGACAAAGCTTACAGCCCGAAAGCCGCAAACCAATAGGGTGAAGCACGCATGGGGGCCATCAGCAGCTTTCGATCCAGGAAAGGCAGATCGCCACAGGTCAGCAGCGTGTCATGGAAATTCCGCATCGAATGATGCTCGACCATCCGCCGCCAGGGCGAGCCAGCAGACAGCTGAGCAATCGAACCATGAAAGTCCCCAACGCCCCCTCAATAGCTTTTCGGCAAGCCCAGCACATGCTCAGCGATATAGGCGAGGATCAGGTTGGTGGAGACCGGTGCGACCTGATAAAGCCGTGTTTCCCGATACTTGCGTTCAATGTCATATTCGGCGGCAAAGGCGAAACCGCCAAAGGTCTGCACCGCGGCCTCGCCGGCCTGCCAACTGGCCTCGGCGGCCAGCATCTTGGCCATGTTGGCTTCGGCCCCCGCCACTTCGCCGGACTCATAACGGCGGCAGGCGTCCACCACCACCAGCCGGGCGGCGTGCATGCGGGCATGGGCCTGCGCCAGGGGAAACTGGATGCCCTGATTCTGGCCGATCGGGCGACCGAAGACCTGGCGCTCCTTCGCGTAACTGGTTGCGCGATCGAGGAAAAAGCGTGCATCACCAATACATTCGGCGGCGATCAATATGCGTTCGGCATTCATGCCCGACAAGATGTAGCGAAAGCCCTGACCTTCCTCCCCAATGCGGTTGGCCACCGGCACCCGCACATTATCGAAAAACACCGCTGTCGTGCCATGATTCATCATGGTTTCAATGGGTTGGATCGAAAGACCGGGGCAATCCCGCATGTCGAGCAGAAACACCGAAAGCCCTTCGGTGCGCTTGGCCACCTGGTCCTTGGGCGTGGTGCGCGCCAGCAGCACCATCAGATCGCTCTGCGCGGCGCGGCTGGTCCAGATTTTCTGCCCATTTATCAGATAATTGTCACCATCGCGCACCGCCGTGGTGCGCAAACTCAGCGTGTCGCTGCCCGATGTCGGCTCGGTCACGCCAAAGGCCTGCAGGCGCAGCTCGCCGCGGGCAACTGCCGGCAAATACTGGGCTTTTTGTGCCTCGGTGCCATGGCGCAGCAAAGTGCCCATCACATACATTTGCGCATGCGCCGCCGCGCCATTGCCGCCGCTGGCGTGGATTTCCTCCAGGATGGCACAGGCGGCTGACAAGGGCAGGCCGGAGCCGCCAAATTCTTCCGGGATCAACGCCGAAAGCCAGCCTTCGCGCGTCAATGCTTCAACAAATTCAATGGGGTAGGCGCTGTCCTTGTCTTTCGCCCGCCAGTATTCGCCGGGAAAATCCCCACAAAGTTTCGCCACTGCGACGCGAATATCGGCCCAATCCTGCATCCCGGCATCAGGCCCCAAGCGCCCGCCCGCCGC
>Ga0075154_10002891_pt1 | contig 11053 bp, 5 predicted proteins | sample JI71714BDNA_FD_70965 | JGI IMG/M metagenome (GOLD analysis project Ga0075154, IMG submission 70965) | Wastewater effluent complex algal communities from Wisconsin, to seasonally profile nutrient transformation and Carbon sequestration -... | ecosystem: Engineered > WWTP > Effluent > Algae... | reverse complement strand
TTTTTCAATTTCATTGCCTCTGAACAATGAAAACCAACAAAAGATTCTTCGTTTTCTTGGCTATGAGATTTCAGCAATCCTCATCTTTCAGCACGATCAGAATAGACTTGAGAAGAAACATCATTGGGAACCATGCGTCAAACCCATTCGTGGAACCTTTTAGAAATATGCGACACATGAAGACGATATTATTTATTGATCCTCTAGCGAGAGAAGGAGACTGGGCAGCATACTTCGATGAAGAAAACACAGGCTTAGTTTATTACTTTAATGGGCAAACAGGTGAAAGTATGTGGACACCTCCTACTAATACTTTCCCTACAGTGCAGCTTACTAGAAGACAGCTCGAACTTATGCAAGAGCGAAATGGAAATGTTAATCTAATTAATCAAGGGGTAGCACAGCTTGAAGACGTCGCTAAGGCAAGCAAAGGATTCTTTGGGAGTATACTTGAGGCCTTAAAAGAAGGCGAGAGAAAACAAAAGGAGGCTGAAGAAGAACGTGCGGAAGTTAAGGCTGCTGTTGAGGCTGAAAGAGTGCGGAGAGCAGAAGAAGCTAAAGCAAAAGCCATGCTTGCAAAGGAAGCACGGCTTGAAGCCGAGAAAAATGAACAAAAAGTAAGAGCTGAAAGAGAGAGAAAGGATCAGAAATCAAAAGCCGAGGCCTTGAGAATTGAGCAGAATGTTAACAACGACGTACAAAGCGTAAAGATGAATGCCAAGGCTGGCACAGACAGGTTGGATAGAAGTGCTAAAGCAGATAAACCACAACAAGAGAAGACTGCGTCCTCATCAAACTTGGGAATAGGTGGCTTATTCACCGCTAGCAAACCTACATATTCAACTTTATCAAATGCTATGAAAGTAGCTAAAGAAGTTGGTGCAAAAAAGTTCTCCGTACCACCTAGCAAACTTAAGTCGAAGCCATATAATACGACCGATCCAACTTTCGTGTCTGAAGATTTCTTGAAGGATACTGGATTCGCCAAGACCACAGCATCATCGTTTGCAGATGTTGCTTTAAAAGCCCCATTCAAAAAGGGTGTGCCTGATATCATTGTCCCTTCATCCACTCCCTTGAAGTTGGATATAGGATCCTTTGTCATTGCATCGCCTGAAAAAGTTAGCTGGGGAGGCGAGGATGCTGTTTTCGTCCTGGGTCGTTCTTTTGGTATATTTGATGGTGTTTCTGGTGCCGAGAAACAAGAAGGGGTAGAACTTTATAGCAGGTGTTTAGCACAACAGATGAAAGAGCTCGTTGGATATGAAGGTTTAACATTGGCTGAGCTCTCAATTTTACTACTCACGGCAGCAGAAGAAGCCGACGACAAAGCCACAGGAGCCTCTACTGCGCTGATTGGCTCTGTGGGCGAGGATGGAGTGTTGCGAATGTTGAATGTGGGAGATTCAACGGCTCTTGTAATCCGGGAAGGTCGCATAGTCGCCCGAACCAAAGAGATTTCGCACTATTTTGACTGTCCATATCAACTGTCTGTCGACTCTCCAGATAGGCCAAAGAATGGCACGAAGCTGAAATTCGAACTGATGCCAGGGGATATTCTTCTGCTGGGATCTGACGGAGTTTTTGATAATTTATCAGACAACACGATATGCGAAATTGTAAACTCTTCACCTAAAAGATCTTCATTCATAGTTAAAGCCATTGCTGCAGAATCCCGACGGGTGTCTTTGGACAACAAAGCTCCTACGCCTTACGCTGCTTTAGCAAAGCGAAATCGCTACGAAGAATATCAGGATGGGGTTGGGGGCAAGGTTGATGACATAAGTTGCATTGCAGTTGTCTGCAACTGAGCAATTGAAACATCAAGAAGCTAATTTACTCAGACCCATATAAGCATAACCAGTTAAACTTGTTTAATAGAATAAACCATTTAATATGCTAAATTATGTAGTAAACCATAATCCGAGATTGTCTTCAACACAATAAAACACCGCAATAACGCTTACATTATTTAAAACTGATTTTGCAACAAATATCAAATCAAATCTGGCGAGCCTTTTCGACAACTCTTCTACAGTTCGTTGTCAAGAAATCAAACGGATTAGCTTAAATCATTTCATCTTCTTATAGCTCATTTTGCTGACAAATTTGGTTTTCTGCCTTAACAACAATTCCTCGATACTTAAGATGAAAGTAGATTCATTTGCTCTATTAAATATTGGTGGTGTAATCAAATAACACCGCCTGTCACCTCAAGATTTGTGAGAAAACTAAATTATTCAAGGTCGCAACATTATTATGGAAGATTAATCGCCAAATATTTGCTGTTGTAACAACAAGATTGATTTGGCTTGGTCATCATGATGAAAAGAGTATATGCATTATTTATCATTTCAGATTTTGCGACAAACAATTGTAACAAAAAGACACTTATCAAATTTTTTGTTTACCAAGTGCCGTGAACTCATATTTTTTACACCAAACTATGAGCCTTATGATTAGCCACAAACCTTAATTAATAGCGTTAAAGTTTAAGTTTGAAGATCCTCGCTTACCTGCGGTTTGACTGTTTAATGGTAATTCTTCATAATTCTGATCCTTCGTGTGTCAAAAGTAACCAACACAAGAATGGCGAAGTTTAATCATAGAAAATCAATTAGAATACAACACAATCATTCTGAATCCTGTAACTGTCTTAAAACTTGGATGGCTCAAACCTAGTCAAGATAATTTTAATTTTTAAGTTTTTGTGCATTCCAAACTTATACTCGTGTGGTCCATTTCTCCGATGATTGTAAATTAACAATGTGAGATTGGCTCTAAAGATTGAGCAACTAAGTGTCTCACAGTATGAGATTGTGATTATTCTATGAAGCTGTTAAACGGGTACATCAGAAGGGCTCGAATTGCTAGTAAGTTGTAAATTATAATCCCTTTTTTAAAACTATCTAATAAAAGCAAAGAGTTTCGATTCAGGCCAAACCCAAGTGAACCAACCACAGTATAAAATGCTTGATTGATCTCGTTCTAATAAGGGTGTTGTTTTTGGCACCATATGCTGTGCGCATCTTTTGTGCGCTGTGTAATTTTTTACCTCTCAATAAGCGCTCTGTCAGCGCTGTGTGAAAATAACTTTTGCATGTAAGTAGTATGTATACCAAGAATCGCATTCTGATGCTCTTCCCCTAGTTCTCGAATCCTGGCAACACCTCATGCTCCTAAGCTTTCGCCTAAAAATTACAATCTTTCAAGATTCCACAAACTGAGGTGGATCCACCAATTCAAGCTCATGTAAAGAAATCACGAATTGCATCACAATATGATCATACAGAATTTAGAACATGGCGATCCTCCATATGCTCTTGGAATGACTTGATACGAATGCATATTAATTCCTTTTATATTTGATACCATTAAACTTTAGTGTTGTTTTTTTTGCAAATTTCGCTAAGCTCACAAGTAAAAGAACAGAATCACACGACGATTTACTGTTCTAATAAAATTCCGCGAATGTTTTGGTCCATACAACTCTATATGTTTCTCCAATTTTTATTTTGAAAATTTTCTGTTGGAGAAAAGAATCTTGTTGACGCAAAAATTAGAAGTTGACATCACTAAATATCTCTTGTAACATTTTCGTCTGTAAAGTAACACGAAATCGACATGTACGCAACAAATAACATGACCAGGAAAGTTAATCCACGAAACTGCATGTATGACGCATTTGGAAACACGCCATTTTGACGCTACTCATCAAATTGTCAGAAGAAAATGACGTAATATCTCTCAATCCAGCTTTTCAATCTCCACTTGACGTTGGTTTTTTTAGATCAGTAAACTACGTGCATATAATACAGCGCTGATGTCTGAAACTGGGCCAGTATTAAGCCATCAACTAACGGCCATGATTTTTCACGCATCAGGATTTAATATCACACCATTCGCTTTCAACAATGTCTCAGGAGGATAACAAGGTTTACATTGATTCAAAAATAAAATCTCCAGATAAGAAGCGCCAGCTTAGTGATGAAGACAACTCACACAACAAAAAGCAGCTGAAGGAAGGAGTGGGAGAAAGTAGTTCTTTCGCTGAGTCCAGCTCTGATCTAGAGAGCAGTACAGGGGGAGAAGATTCTTCTTCTGAAATGATCGAGTCAAGTGATTCAATTACTGTCTATCCAGGATCAAATTCCTCGTGTAGTGGCCTTCCAAAGGACGTCCCAAGTGCTGAATCTATTTTCAGCAGCATGCACAATGGACCTGTCCCAAATGTTGTCAGAGGAGGCATTTCAAACACAGGGCACGAAATGAAACCGTTACTGACATACTTCGACACTCAAGAAACCCTTCAGCTTGCAGAAGACTGCAGACCTCATTATTGCAATGCGCGACTTTTCCCCCTGGTTTGCAAGGTATCTCATGCTTTGCCGATTCGTGGGTCCCGTGATGGAAACGCTTCACAAGGCGAGAAAAGCAGCACAAATGGACCTCACGAGCTCTCACAAGCTTTCTCCTTCGACAAAGCAAAATCCCCATCTAAGGCCAAGGACGACATCAATAATTTTGAAGTTGATCAATCTTTAACAATCGTAGACGTATTTCCTGAGCGGGAGCCTATAGTTGATATTTCAGCTAATATTCTGAGTGGCATGTTTCTCGCGCCACGGCTCGAAGACGCACTTTCCATTCGTTTTCTTTTATTAGAACAACAGAAACGTAAGGCTGGCCAAGTAATGTAGAATTCCGGTTTTGTTTTAGAGCTGTTGCTTATGGACAAATCTTGACCCACTTGTATTAGGACAATAATAACATCAACAATAAGTAAGTCGGCCTCGTGGGCCTTATATAATTTTATGATTAAAATGGTACATATCTAGACCTGCGACTGTCAAGGATTGCTGAGCTCTCATTTTCTTTGAGGAAAAGTTTCAGCTTGGCTCTGCTCTCCTGAGAAAGCTAGATGATTTTTCTTGAATGCTTTCAATCTACTTGATTCTCGAGTCCTAGCCACAGCTTTATCTTTTGCTTTAGACTTCGCATTAACCTTTTCTGATTTTCGACTAACAGCTCGCTTTTTTTGTTTGTAACTAGGGTTTAATTCAGCCTTGTGGACCCCGTGATGAAATTCTAAGTCATCTTCTTCGATTGAAGTTTCAATGGGCAATTTGCTACTGCTTCCAGCAATTGTAAGTGCAGAACCAGTATTTCGTCGAGTTGTTCGTCCTGTAGCGGAATTTTTTTCGCACAAAAGAGTGGTTCGATTCAACTTGACAATAATGTCAGACTTATTGGGAGCTCCTTTTGATGCATTTGCTTTGCCTGGATTTCTACTAACGATTTCGACTTTAACGTGGGCATGATTAGGTGAGAGTTCAGCTGTTTCAGAGATCTTGCTTGGGTATCCACTCCTTGATGCCTCAGATGAGATTGGCTCTTTTCTTGATTTTCGCGCCTCTAAATCTGGGGAAAGTAATTCAACTGCTTTCTTTCTCTTTCTTTGATTGAGAAATGGTTTGTATTCTTGATTGGGTATCGGAGACAAGTCCCAATCGTCACTTTGAGGTTTCGATATCTGAATATCTGAGTTCCCAAGCCTCTCTAACTTCAAAGAAGCGGGTGACGCCCCAACATGTATTGGACTGTCGTCCTCTCGTTGAATATTGTCTGCATCGATACTGGTGCAGTCGTTAAGTTTTTCTTTCGCGAATGACACACGCGATTTTCGCGCACACTTTGAAGCTTCAGGTGGAAAGTAAAGGTCTGTTACAACAGGAGAATCCGCTTTTATGAAAAGCCCTAAGTGAATTTGAATCGCTCCAGGGTAATTTTTTAAATTGACGTCTTTCTTTACAAACTTCATCAAAACTTCACGAGATGCCACACATACCACCTTGAGCCTTTTAGCCAGATGTGATACATCTTGATTGTCATTTACTGTGGAGGGACGGAAAGATTTACCTAAGTTGTCAGACATTTGGAGAAGGAATGATATATTGTCCGCTTGATCTCCTAGAGAATTAATTAAAGGATCGTACAACCATTTCAGGCGCTTCTTGAGCTGTCCATATCTAGCCTTAAACAAAAAAGATAACGCAAGTAAGTTTATGAGATGAGAAAACCCTGCAACTGAAAGGATTCTTACTTTGACACATTCTTTGGAATCGAACTCGTCATTTTGACCATTTTCTATGTTACTATATCTTCTTTTGCATTTCGGACTGCTTTCTTTTTCTGAAGGCAGCTCAGTTGGTGTTTCTTCGCGATGACTCAAATAATGCAATGCATAAGGAACTGAGTACTCAGGCATAAGTTTCATCTTGAATTTACCCTCCCAGTTTTCTTCTCCACGACGGCCCATAGCGACACATTGGGCTTCGACAACATCACATGTTTTGCGAAGTCCCACAATGGCTTGAGAAGCCGCATCTTTGGCGGTTTTGCTCAAACCGTTTATATGGCCTGCTAATCCATTTGCCATTCTGTGAAGTCAAAGTAAAGCGGTGCAACATCAGAAACAACAAGAGGCAAACAAATAGATGCCGTCGTAATACTCCTTACAGATGATGGTTGTCACTATCAGTGCAGCAGACAGCCATCGCCAACAAAGTCAGACTCGGCGCAAACTTTTTACCGTGGCCATAATTCTCAACACCATTTAGAGCAGCAATCCATTCCTTAACTAAGCAGGATCTGACCTCTGGATCTTCTTCTAAAAGTGACGATGCAATTGCGTGCCAAAACATTGGAGACGAATACTTGTTCTCCAATTGAAGGGCATTGTTACCAATAAGACGAAATAGAGACAAAGAAGCGTTCTTTCGAAGACGGGCGTATGCGTCCTTTGTCTCATTCTCCGATGATCGAAAAGATGATAACGATATATGAGATCCTTTTGCGTTCACAAGATCTACCACGAGATGAAGAAAATTTGATTCATCTTTGAATTCTATGGTGCTCCCAGAAAGTCTTTTGACGTTATGAAGTGCCCTAATATGGCTAGTGAGGAAGGTAATTGCTGCACATAGTTTGGTGGCATGCAGTGACAAAACTGAAGGAATATTTGTGTTGGGTGATGCCGAAGTAGCGTATTTATGTCCGGAACGGATGGTTCTTCTTTTATAGTTTGCAATCTCGCCAACGTCATAATCCTGGTCAGTATTTATTGATCCAGATTTCAACAAATCCATTGCAAGAGTTAAGACCTTTAAAACAGACCCGCTCCCGCTTTGATTGCATACATCAATCCACTGACTACAGAAACATTCAATCAGGTATGAGAGCCCACAAAGTGTAGAAATTGTGTTATAGTGAGAGTTAGACAAGTCTTCGGTAAAATTTTTGAAAAGAACTCCAAAGACTTGATTTGCCGAGCCCTCGTCACACGACAATATTTTCACCGCGAAATAAACTAGATCTTCGTCGTTTACTTCAGTGCTTATCTTCAAAAGCTCATTCTTAACACCATCTTCAAGATCTCCCTTACTATGTGGTACTAGCAATGCTATGATTTTGCACAGCTTTAGTTGAATTTGATGTTTGACCAATTCTTTCGAGACTTGCAAAGTAATGTGCTCTGTGCGCAACTTGAGAAACATTTTTTGCAAGCTGACAAAGCCAAATGACCTAGAATCGTCCCCTTCAATAGACGATCCCTCGGGAGCACAAGCAACTACCATCTTGGGGAAGGTGGATGCCAAAAGTCTCAATGCACACAGAAGCGATTCCAGATTTCGAATGGGAACCTGGACGTCGCTATAATTCTTGGCTTCTATTAACTCAGATAAGCAAGTAGTTGTTAGAATCATCAAATTCCTCGTCATGTCTACGTTTATGGCACCCATGGCACAACGTCTGGCACAACACTTGATCCAAGAGATAGATTCATTAGATAGAGAACAATTTTTCGCACGTTTCGGAAGATCTTCAAAGGCACGAATGCGACTTTTTACACTATGATTTGGCGTTGCTATGGTCGATAGCAGTCGAAATAAGTGGTGATCTCGTGCACCATGAACTTGTTGCAGAATGCGTTCCTTCTCTGTGGCATTGGTGGGAGTGAAGGATGCTACGTTTGTAAGGGCTGAATATGCAGCATTGTTGGCCTTAAGAAACTCTACAGAAGTTGGCGTATGCTTCTTGATCTCTGCACGTGAATCTATGTATGCCATCAAAGCTATCTGTAAATTAGCCCGTTGATTTAACAAAGCAGTCATCCATTTATAGGCATTGGTATCCTCAACTTTGCTTGCAACTAACGCAGAGTCTTTACATTCGACACAACGTATAAGCGAATTCAAAACTAAAGCGAATCCCAAAGCTCGACTGGTTGGGGATAGTGGATGGTCGCTGAAGGAAGCTGATTCACCATCGATAATTTTTTTACCGGGATTGCTCCATAGCACATCATCGATAATTTGTATCACGCGATTCCTCATATCAATGTCCGAATGATCGGTGTACCAAGCACTCTCGAGAACTAATTTTGCAATCCAAAGAAACTTCTCCTCTGCATGTTCAGGACCGTAATAAAACTCCGAGTATTCCGAATTCTTGGGGGAAGATTTCTTGGTGGCAAAACTGAGCACTTCGTCAATACAGCTCGCGTTAATATCTAATTGTTCTAGCAAAGGAGAAGCTGCCTCAGTTGCAGATGATGGCGAAACTTCAATCTTTTGTACAACTTGTAGCTTGGGGCGAAGATAATGAGTATGATACAATTGTGACAATCCTGTTAGAGCATCGATGATTTCGGCTTTTGTGGTCTGTTTGGCCTTGATGCGGTCACCAATCGCACGTAGCAGAGAAGGAGTGACTACTTGAGGTGTGGTCATGCACAGATCGCAGACTTGATGGATTGCTTCATTACGGATAGAGGCATTGGGGTCGCTAGACACCATGCGCTGTAAAGTTTTGGTAGCTTCGTCTCGCAGTTCTTTGGCTTCGTGTCCTTCGAATTTAGAGTAGGTCCTGAGTGTTTTTATCAAGGTCGAAACCATGGTTGATCGTATGGTGATTGAGGTGTCTTGACATCTAGAACACCACTCCTTGAAGCATGTAATAAAGCGAACAGCAATCATGCCTTGTGTACTGTAAAATAAACGACCGAGTAGTTTCACAATCATGTGCCGTTGAGTGGCATCTTCGGAACGCAGGCTAGTGGCAATCGTGCCAATGACCGTCGTCAAAATGTCTGGTGCAAAACGGTGCAATTCGTAAACAATATTGTAAACATTTGGAGGTTCATCTGAAGTTTGATTACATGCAGGAGTTGTAGAAAAGGGTCCCGAGCATCTTGTAGAATCGGGATCCGAGGCAACCACAGATGAATATTTGAGCGTGAAGGGGTCGCCATTGAGGACACCATTGAGTAGCGACGCTATTGGGGTGGAACACTTGTCTTTCGTAATTTGAATCACTTTGGCAGCCAGCATGTATGGTATGCTGTCGACCTCCTCAAGTTGTATTGGGGCTGTTGTGCAGTTCACGCGGCCACTTTTTTGTTTCGCCGCTCGACAAGGGCTTGTCCTCCTAACACTCGTGTTATGGTTTCCGCCCACTTGGTCGCGAACTGCAGGGTGGATCAAAGCTTTGCGACCTTTGCTTATGGGAGCTAGAAGGACGTCTAAAATCCGAATGGGTATCACGTGCTGGAACTCCCCGATGCAAGCAGCTATCGCATCTATAGCATGCTGTTTGACATCTTGAAGATGCTCTATTTGAATGGATTCCAGGAGAACTTGCATCAAGTCCGCTAGCAGGTCTATGGCCTGTTGAGCAGTGTTCTGGTCTGAGTCAGCATCGATCTTCTTCGAAGAGGATGAAGTTGTAGTAGGAGACCCTGAATACCCTCGACAGTATTCAACCAGTACGATGCCAGTTTTGACTTCGCTCAAATGTTCGAGCAAACGATAGTAGTTGTGATAGTTAGTTTGCGAGGCAGAGGTGGTATGTGACAAGTTGCCTAATTGACAAATTACTTGCTCAAAAATATCGAACACTTCTTGTGCATCGTAGGGCGCTTCTGGTGCGTAGATAGCAAAGACTTCCATACATGCTAGACAAGTATAAAGTCTCACTTCCTTGTATTTGTGCTGCAGATAGGGAGAGGATACCAAAAGCGCACTAAGCGCATCCAATCCTGGCATCGATTCCACATCAGGAACCAGTTCTTCGTTTGACAATTCTTTCATTATCATCTGCAATCTTCGCACTAAGTCCATCTGTGAGAAAATGTGAATCCATAGATTCCAAATAGTGAGATTAAATGCAAAATAAATTTTCAGCCCGTTTTCCATCCCATTTAATGGCGCACATCAAACTATTCTATAGGCTGAAAGTCAACGCTTCGCTTTCGCCACAAATAATTTATCTCACCTTGTTCTTGTAGCCTTCCAGAAACTGCGGCGTCAAAACTATAAAAGAAGAAAGCTCTGATGATTGTGACTGTGAAACTGAGTGCGATGCTTCTTTTGTATCTTGAATTTCCCCATCTTTGTCATGATCATTACCTTCATTTTCTTCAGTCTCGTGTCTTGACTCGTTTTCAGTCATGTTCTCATCCAGACTATTTTCATTTTCTTCATCCTCAAAGTCTTTTTCTTCGGTTATCGAGTTGTACTTGGAGTTAGAAGACGAAATTGCTATTTTAGGACTAGACTTGGCTGCTTTAGAATTTTTTTTCGCCATGATTTCACCTTTACTTTTTTCCTTTTTGGAGGTTGGTCCCGGAGTTGTGGCCTATTTATCTGCCTTGTAAAATTTGCAAATCTCGTGACAAAGTACAGCGCGAAGTGTTCCGCGAGTCCGGCAATTATTTGTATTATTTTTCTTGGTGTATATATGCGAGAGTTATTTGTGGAAAATTATCTACAAACATTAAATCCCGAAATCGTCGCGCTACGAAAAAATGGCGGTAAATTTGTTTCAAACTTCGGTAACTGATTGCCAAGCCAGATAAGCCAAAGTTGGATTGCAGTTCTGCCGAGAAGATTTTACGCTGCGTGAAATACTAGAAAATTGATTACGTGAAGATGCGAAATTACGTGGATAGGTCACATGAGAAATTCAATGCCGAATCATTTAAGCGGCGTTG
>Ga0075154_10002889_pt1 | contig 11055 bp, 6 predicted proteins | sample JI71714BDNA_FD_70965 | JGI IMG/M metagenome (GOLD analysis project Ga0075154, IMG submission 70965) | Wastewater effluent complex algal communities from Wisconsin, to seasonally profile nutrient transformation and Carbon sequestration -... | ecosystem: Engineered > WWTP > Effluent > Algae... | reverse complement strand
TTGGACGAACTGTTGTCATGAAAGCTGCTGATATGGCCTCCAATTCCGATGGGTACCACTGCGAGATTCTTGTGTCCATCTGATGAACCAGTCCATGACACTTGATAAACCAATGGACAGAAGAGTAATGCACACCTGCCACCCTCACTCTAAATTCCCTGCTCAGTGATGCCGCTTTAATAGTCGCCAACCTTGAGGAAAAAGCCACCCCTTTCTCCTGCAACTCAAATACATGATGTAGCAACTGCTCTTAGAAGGGATGCAGAATGGAGGATCATCCCCACACATACTCTACACCTTCTTGTTCCACTTCTCCTGCATACTGACAATGTCTCTTTTCCAGGTGATAAACTGCTTGTGGTGAAAGTTGGCAGCTCGACAGGCAGCCCAGACACTCAGATTGCTGACTTCACTATGCCGTTGAGTTTGTCGAACTGCTGCTATCTTCTCATACAAGGTAAACTGAAACCTCTTCCCTACTTGCCTGTTAAGCTCCGCCCTTGGCATCTATGCTTGTTCATATTCATCCACATCATCCTCATTTTCCTCATTTTCCTCCACTGGTATCTGACAATCATATATAAAATTCATCATTTTTATGGAAATTACCCAAAATCCTCAATCAATCTTCTATTCTTGTAAAGTGGTTCTTGTAAAGTGATTCTTGCACATGTTTTAATGAGCATTGTATGTCATAATGCAATTTTAAAGTCTATATGTAAAAGAAAGATTTACGTGGCGCCTGTTCAAGTGGCACCAGTGTGATGCTACAGCTGTTAGCAGTCATTATCTTTTTTATTGTGTCACAATAACGGTAGATAAGCAGCAATCGTGGCTTACTTGTACATTTGATGTTTACTACAGAATGATAACAAGAGGATAAAGATGACAATCTGACAATATGAATGTCTATAAGTGAAATAAAATGGTTAAACTTTTAGTCATTTAGGAAACGTAAGGAAATTTGGAGCAGAGCATGAGTTCTTTTAAAAGAGCGCACTTACTGTGTTATCGATAGAGTTTGAAGATTATAAGAATCAAATCTTTTGAGATTATAGTGGAAACAAGATTTAAGTCAATCAAATTACTTTTTTCAAAGCGTTAAGAATGTCAATTTGCCCAAGATGGTTGTAACTAACGCTTTCAGACCAATAATTTATTTGTAAACAATAAACACATCGTTTGAGTTTAAGCTTAAGATGACCACCAAACTTTTATCTTCAATCACCAACATGCAACCCTCAAATCTTAATTCTTAATCCGTAACCCCTTAGCCGTTCAAACCCTCAACCTCTCATAACTTTAATCCTTAATCCTCAGAACCTCATAATGGAATCCTCATCCCTCAATCCCTCAACTAAAAATCTTCGACCATACATAATTGGGAAATATTGTTCCTTCTGCGATTCTTATAGAATAGGGTAATATCAAGTGTACCAAGTATCATGTTTATTCAGTCCGCTAAGAGATCTGACAGGTATTTGTACACTTGCACTTGTAGAAAATGTATTGCCATGTTACTTTTTTTCTATTCATCATAAGACACTATTTCTGTCTCTGTCTCGAATACTTAGTAATTATTTTATGCATGAAAATTCACAACAGGGTGACACCCTTACCTATTGACAGAATCATGCCACTATGACTTTTCATAAATGGGTGAATATCGTAGAAACGGTCCACCCATGAACTGGGATTGTAAATTTGTGCAACCATGATTGCCAGGCTCCCAAAATTACTCTTATGTATTGTTGATCACAACTCAGTTGTCGTATTTAGTCAAGTCTGGGTCTCTTAAATGCAATATCATTCTTATGTCCTGCTTACTATTTCACATTTTTCAGTAGGTGATGGAGCAGTATCAGTAATTATAACAACAGTGGTTTTCATATACCACTCATGTTTGATAGCAATTGTCCCAAGAATTTGTCCAAGTATTCATTTATTGTGTATTTCTGTGCCACTTGGTCCCACCTTATTTCATATTGGAATTAAGTAAATTACTTAACAGAAGCTCTATGATTGTGGATTTTTTCTATTGATCTCCTTAACGGAAATGCCACAGTCATACTCATTCTGCTTAAAAATAGAAGTGGTCCCTGTAATCTACTGTATTTGCTTTTCGCAACACTGTACTTCCATTGATGTTGCGTCCGATTTCTTTTTGTGCACTTGCTTGCTTTGAGTTTAATGTTTAATTTCCTGAATGTTCTTCCAGTAAGAAATGTAATTTTGTTTCTCCTAGAATGATGGCAACAACTATATACTGTCGCTGTTTTGCACGGATCTTACATGATAGAATAATTACCGTGCGTGACACTGTTGGTGATTGTGTTTCTATAATTTTATTTTGACCATAAGTCTGTGGTTGCTTCCACAGCTCCAGTCTCCACATTTTATGGATCAGCATTTTCTTGTTCATCAAGGTGTGCTGTTAGTTTATTCGCTATTTTTCATTCAATCCCGGGGTTGTGTGACATAATTGTCTCCCTGTTCATGATTTGTTCCTGTTCCTTTGTAGTGCTATCTTATCAGTATTGCATGTAATTACCTAGAATGTCTTGGACTTTGTTGAGTAAATTATAAATTCCCAAATAATCAGTTAAATACGCTATAAATTGATCAGAAAAGGTTTTCACACATCAATTTACATAGTAGAAGCAGATTGGTGAACTCATTTTGATTTTTGAAAGAAATTATGGTTTTACGAAAGACTATTTCGGCGACGTGGTTCTCAAAGAGTCTGAATACAGTTTACATGCAGTATACATCGAAAAGGATTTTTGTCAGATAATAATGTATAAAGTCACAAAAAATGGAAGCCGATACCTCCCCCTCCTGGCCTTGAATTAAATTTCGGTTCCACGTGCGCAGTATGTTTTTTTAATCGGAGTTATCTGCTCATTTTTGAGCATACTCAATCTTGATCAAAATTATATTCAAGTTAGTTTATTTTGATAGAAGAACATCAAATGGTTCGTTTTGTTGTTGCTCAGCTGATTTTGTCGCTTTATAATGCTGCAGGCTTTGTTCCAAGCTTCAACAGCGCGACATTTCTTCGGCTTAAATCGGATTCAGGTCTTGCTTCGACTACTGAGAAGGCAACTTCATTCGACTTGAACGAATACCTTCTTTCCAAAAAGGATCCTATTGAGAGAGCGCTTGAGGATTCGGTCAAATCATCGACGCCAGAAACTGACAAAATATGTGAAGCTATGGCATATTCGCTCATGGCAGGAGGAAAACGCATTCGGCCGGTTTTGTGTCTTGCTGCATGTGAAATGTTTGGTGGGAAAGATGAGACTGCTATGCCTTGCGCAGTTTCTTTAGAAATGATTCATACTATGAGTTTGATTCATGATGATCTGCCTGCAATGGACAATGACGACTTAAGAAGAGGCAAGCCCACCAACCACGTAAGTTGATTTCGTTCACTGCTCTGTTAGTTTCAGTGTTGCAAATATTAAAACTCATTTGACGCTTCTTTTGATTAGGTGATATATGGTGAAGACGTTGCAATTTTGGCTGGAGACGCCTTACTTAGCACGTCTTTTGAACACGTTGCTCGGGAGACAAAAGGAGTGCCAGCTGAGAAAATCGTCGACGTTGTTGTTCGGCTTGGTAAATGTGTGGGGCCTGTAGGTCTTGCTGGAGGTCAGGTGATGGATCTAGAATGCGAGGGCAAAGAGGGCGTCACACTGGATGATTTACGATGGATACATACTCATAAGACAGCCACTTTGCTACAAGCTTCAGTTGCGTGTGGCGCAATACTAGGAGGAGCTAATGCAGACGAGGTTGCTGCTTGTGAGCGATTTGCGTTGAACATTGGCTTAGCATTTCAAGTTGCAGATGATATTCTTGACGTAACTGCTTCGTCAGAAGATCTTGGAAAAACAGCTGGAAAAGACGAAAACACTGATAAAACAACTTATCCTAAGCTTCTGGGATTAGATGGTAGCAGAGCGGAAGCTCAGAGGTTGATCGATGAAGCAAAAGAGTGCTTGGCCCCTTTTGGAGAAAAAGCGGCTCCACTCTTGGCCATTGCTGACTTTATCATTTCACGGAAGAATTAGAATATTTACAATTCAATAGAAATCAGTCTGTTTCTAGGGAAATTTATTGGAGTTTGGAATCCTGCAAGCGAGAAACTGCATACTTACCATGAAATGTTATGTAAACCTGTTTCTTTAATGATTTAAAAGTTGATCATTTTATCAGAAAATCAAGAAGAAATTCTCTCATTTTATTCAAAAACAAAGTTTATTCATGATTTGACACCCGTACAAATCCCTTCAGTTTCTTAGTACATGGAAGATTCTGTTCACATAAGTTCGTCCTACCGGTAGTTACAAAGGCGGGCTGGGGCACCCATTTCATTCACAGATTATATAACATGTACTCTATAAGTGCGTTGAGAACTGTGATATTAGTTACGTAGAAGTTGCCCTGACCGTACATTTACCATAAATCCATGTACCAAAAAGCTCTGCAGTCTTGGCACATCACCTGGAGTTCATTACACTGGACAACTTTATCAAATTCGCCAGGTTAGATAGAGAGCAGGTTCTTGAATAATCACCTTAGGCCATGACATCCCTGGACATTAGTAAAAACGTAGCTGCACCGAAAGGTACAGCCAAACGCGATGCTCTGCGTGCAAACGAAATATTGGTCCAAGCAGTTTGGGAACGTGAAAATGCTTTCAATGCCGATGCTGCCGAATCAGGAAAGGATGGACGAGAAAAATTCATGGTTACGGCCCCCTATCCTTATTCAAATGGTCATCTGCATTTAGGACATGCATTCACCTACACCAAATCTATCTTTCGAGCGCAGTTTGAGCGCAACAGGGGGAAAAATGTTTTGTGGCCTTTTGCATTCCATTGTACAGGAATGCCAATCCAAGCCGTGAGTTGTATTTGTGGCTTGGTATCCTGTCATTATGCGAATTCTGTAGTATCTCTTCTGATATTAAACTCTGAATTATTATTCTCAATCAGGCTGCAAACAAACTCAAGGCTGAGATAGAACAGTATGGCTGTCCGCCAAGATTCCCGGAGGAAGATCCTGATATTCTTGCTAGCATGGAAGAGGCGTTGGAAGCCGCCAAGTCTGCAAAAGAAACTGCAGCTGTTGATAATGCTCACAAGGCAAAAGGTTCAAAGTCAAAATTGGTAAGTAAAACTGGAACCGGAATCACCCGACAGTGGAACATTCTCGCAAAAATGGTCCCAGAAGAGGATATTCCAAACTATGTTGACGCGGTGTACTGGTTAAAAGTATTCCCTCCCCTTGGAGTCGAGCACTTGAAGAAATTTGGAGCATCTGTTGACTGGAGGCGTTCTTTTATTACTACTGCTTTGAATCCATACTATGACGCCTTCATTCGTTGGCAATTCAATGTTTTGAGGGCGAAGGGAAAAGTACTCTTTGGGAAGCGAAACAATGTATACTCCATTTTGGACGGTCAAGTTTGCGCTGATCACGATCGAAGCGAGGGTGAAGGCGTTGGTCCTCAGGAATATACACTCATCAAGTTGAAGGTCTTATCAATTCCCGAGGACCGTGCATCACTATCGCACATCCGAACTTTACTCAACTCAGGAAGAAGTGTCTATCTTGTCCCGGCAACACTTCGGCCAGAGACTATGTATGGCCAAACCAATTGTTTTGTTCTTCCGAGTGGTGAGTACGGAGCATTTGAACTGAGAACGGGCGAGATTTTCATCATGTCGGAAAGGTCAGCCCGAGGTTTGTCCTGCCAAGTAGATACAAATTTAGTGGGATACACCGAAGAGTTCGGGAAGGTCAACTGCTTAGCTAAATTTACAGGATTTGATTTGTTAGGACTTCCTTTGAAGGCTCCGAATGCGGTTTATGAAGTGGTTTACACTCTACCCCTACTCACCATTAGCATGGGCAAAGGAACAGGTGTTGTCACCAGCGTCCCTAGTGATGCACCGGATGACTACGTTGCATTACAAGCGCTTAAAGAAAAGCCTGATTTCGCTGAGAAATACGGAATTACACCAGAGATGGTAAATCCATTTGAAGGTGCGTGCATATGAACTTTCGCCGTTGTTATCTAACCAGCCCGCTCACAATCTGTGTTTTCCTGACTCGAAGTTGTCCCCATTATCAACATTCCCGGATTTGGTGACAAGTCTGCTGTTTTCATGTGCGAAACGCTCAAGATCAAAAGTTTCAATGACAAAGCTAAGCTTGCTCAAGCTAAAGACGAGACTTACCTGAAGGGTTTCACCACAGGCGTAATGCTTGTGGGACAGCACAAGGGCAAAAAAGTAAGCGATGCTAAACCCATAATTAAGCAAGAGCTAATCGACTCTGGGGAAGCGTGTATTTACTATGAACCTGAGTCAAAAGTTATGAGTCGTACAGGGGACGAATGTGTTGTCGCAGCTACTGATCAGTGGTATTTGTCTTATGGAGAAGAATCTTGGGTCGAAGCCGTCAAGAAGCATGTTCTATCATCTGATTCATTCGATGCTTACGACACGAATGCCCTATCCAAGTATGAATATACTCTTGGATGGCTAAAAGAGTGGGCATGTACCCGGCAATTTGGCTTGGGTACGCTCTTGCCCTGGGACACGAAGTGGGTGATTGAAAGTCTAAGCGATTCCACCATTTATTTTGCATATTACACGATTGCACACATTCTTCAAGGCGAGAATAACTTGACCGGGAATAAAGAGAAAAGCCCCGGAGGAATCGATCCAAACGACCTGACTGATGAAGTATTTGATTATGTTTACCGCAATGGTCCTTTTCCTGAAAATTCCAAGATTCAGAGATCTATTTTGGAAAAAATGCGTTTCGAATTTAGATACTGGTATCCCATGGACTTGCGTTGCAGTGCAAAGGATTTAATACCAAATCATTTGACGATGGCTTTGTATAATCATGCAGCAGTTTGGGATGATGAGCCAGCATTGTGGCCGCGTGGATATTATACTAATGGTCACATTTTAGTTGATGCAGAAAAGATGTCGAAAAGTAAGGGTAATTTTTTGACCATGAGCGAAACAGTTGATACCTTTTCTGCCGATGCGACACGACTGGCGTGTGCGGATGCAGGCGACTCCTTGGACGATGCAAATTTCAGTCGCGAAACTGCCGATGCTGCGATTGTAAGTCTATCAAACGAACAAACGTGGATTCTTGATGCTTTGTCTGGTTCAAGCAATTTGCGGGTCACATCGGATGATACGTCTTTGAACTTTATGGATAAGGTTTTGATCAATGAGACCAATCGTTTGATAATGTTGACAGAAAGTAGTTTTGAAAGGATGCAATTCCGCGAAGGATTGCGTCATGGCTGGTTTGAGATGCTGATAGCTCGCAATGACTATCGTTCGTGGTGTAGTGATAGTGACGTTCCGATGAATCGAGATGTAGTGAGGAAATGGGCGGAAGCTTTAGTAATTTTGATTTGCCCAATTTGTCCTCATTGGTCTGAGTCCATGTGGACAGCCCTAGGTAAAGGAGGACTTGCAGTTAAGGCTCCATGGCCCGTGGCGCAGCCCGAAAACAAAGTCTTGACGGGCGAAGCCAAATTTCTTAGTGATACAATGAAGAACTTCAGGATACTCCACGGAAAAGCGAAGAAAGGTGCCAACAGGGGAACTATTGTAATCGGTGAAAGCTACCCTGATTGGAAAGTAGATGTGTTGAAGTTTATGCACTCTAGTTTCAATTTCGAGACTATGTCTTTCCCAGAGAGCTTTATTCCTGACTTGAAGCAATGGACCGCAGAGTTTTCGGATAAAAAATTGGTCAAGCAATCCATGCAATTCGCAGCCTTTATCAAGAAGGAAGTCTCTGATGTCGGACCTGCCGCAATGGATCTTCAGATGCCATATGATCAGCGCTCTGTCATCACAGCATCAGCAAAGTATATCACCAAACAGCTTGGTTTGGTTGAAAACGTTAAAGTCCTAGTATTGGGAGATCATGGATGTGAAGCTGTTCCTGATCGTGTTCAGGAACTAGCAACTCCTGGGCGACCATACTTGTGGATGCACTGAACTTGATTCTAGTTATTTCAGGAGGTAGCTAGTTAGCTTGTTATCAAACTTATTTTATAGTTTTTCGCTGCCTATCGTGCTCGAGCACAGTAAATCACAAGACAGATTTTTGTAGATAAATTCACAAAAAACTCACTCGATGACTCTTGGATGTTTGAGTTATATATAGTAAATACATACCTGTAAACAAATCAATGATAACGAAGGGTGGCAAGAGAACTTGCAAAAATGTTATTATCTGCTACTGATAGGATCATCCAATTAGGTTAGGTCTCACAACTTCACCTGGACATGAATTTAGATTTTCAATAACAAAACCAAAGCGGAATTAAACTACTTTTACACAAATTGATATCCCCATATATTGATCAACTGAGTTCTGTAACACAAATAGAAAATTTGCTGATAATTTGAAGGCTGGAAAGATGTATGTTGATTTCTTGCACGATTTCATAGCCCAATGACCTGCCATTTATGTTCGATTATGGAATACGTTTCTCTTGACTTGACTCGTGTATTTTAATCATTTTAATTAGACCCTCAGCTCATCTTGAACTGGGATAATTAATCATGAGCTCGGATAGAGCACCGCTCGTGGGCGCCTCAAGCCGATTGTTAGCCATACCCCAATCAAATCGTCATGCATCAACTTTCGTGAAGTTACGTAAGGTAAAGACAACACATGTTAAGTTTTAAAGCGTATGTTGTGTGAAGTCACTTTTCTTACGCAAATTGACCTAACACTATGGCCCGAAGTCATTAACATCACATTTATAAAATAGGTGATGTCATGTTCATTTTAGTCGATCACGTCAAAACTATATTTCACGTCATGAAGGGAAAGAAATTGATCATTTCGTTTAAAATTGAATGTAAGCTATATAATACGTCACCAAGATCTTGAATGCATCAGGTAGAAACACAAGAATACAACTTAATTGTAAATGAATTTGGAGAACACAAAGAGCTAATTTTGACGTCAGTGGTTACATGCTTGAAATGTTAAGTTTTAGTAGCGCATAGCACATCTTTAATATCCTTCGCTTCTCATCGAAGTATGAGGTAAGTAAATTCACAGCTTTTTAGTTTTCGACTGACTTACGCGCTCGCACACCGTCGACATCAGAAACGATATAACCACGTTAATGGTTTGCAGATCAGCTAAATAAAAATTCTTTTAATTGAACGCCTATAAGCCGCATTTGAAGGATATCAGGATCAAATTATCCATGTCGCTAATATCGGACTAATATAGAGTCTAAGATTATTTGAAAATGGAGAGAAACACCGATTTGAACATTAAGCTCGAGCCAAGGACAACGATTGCCGCTGATCCGACAGGTGAAAAGCTTTCGAATGGCTGTATTCTACAAGATCAAAAACGACTCTCGAAAAGTCCGGTCAATGCAATTGGAGATAACTTAATCCATAAAGAGCGAACTACCTTAACTTCATCGAATAAAAGTTTGTCAAGTAAAGCAGAGTCGCAAACCAACTCCAGCCGCATCGACACGCTAGATCGAAGCAACAGTGATGGAGACAAATGTGACGATAATCCAGCAAGGACTTCTGTACAAAAGTTCCGTGACGTCACTTTTCCGCTTAATCGAGTGAACCAATCAGGAGCAACAATTAATTTGACGTCAAACTGCGGCAATATTGCATCACTAACAGAAAGTTGTGGAATTGTTAGTGCCAGCTGTACATCAAGAAATGTCAAGAGTACTAATCAAATAAATCTTGCTGAGGAGTCCACTATCGTTACAAATTCTGATATGGCAACAAAAAACGGTGAATCGTCTACTTCAACGGGGAATATAGGGAGCGAAGAGTCATCTGACAACAGCAGCAAGGATAAAGATTCACTGTCTCCATCAACAACCAGCAAAAAGGATAAGTGCAATCTGAGAAAAGGCAAATGGACTCCAGAAGAGGAAGAATATACCCAAAGAATCATTCACTATTTTCGAAATGGGATGTTGCGTCTTCCGGAAGGAACGACTCTCCGAGGATATCTTGCAGAAAAGCTAAACTGTGATCCGATGAGAATCACGAAGAAGTTTGCTGGCGCCTCGTGTTTGGGAAAAAGAGTTTACCATTTCGGTGACAGGTAGGGACTAATTAAGTGTCCGAAATTGATGTGACTAAATTGAAAGTTGATCTCATACTGTAACTGGTTATTCAATTTTAATTCAGATGTCAAGTATCTCCTCAGGAAGTCAGCACGGTTAAGAATGAGCTTGCTCAACTAGAAGGAAGATTTCACTTGAGAGAGCAACAAGGAAACGCAAGTATTCCGATTCATGCTTTGGTCCATTTGGGAACACAACCGCCTCCAAGCTCAACTGTAAATGATGTTATTTCTGCTCAAGGAATCTCAGATTCGGCACCTGCATTTCTCTCGTCACCTCAAATTGTGAACTCTGTAATGCCAAGTTTAGGACCATCCTTGCAAGCTCAAAGTCAAGTCCCAAGCCAAACTCAAAGCGCCATGCAAAGTCAGCAAGCTATACAACAGCAGATGGCGATTTATTTTCAAAGCTATATGGCTGCAGCCATGCAAAGTGCTGCGTTTGCTAACGGTGGGCAGCTTACACCAACCCTGAACGGTGGATTTTTATTCCCCATGGACTCATCCGCAAACTACCCTACAAGTAAGTCTCAGCAGAGCCCTAATAGTTGGCCATTTGCATCAAACGTAACACCTATTCAAGGCTTTGGAATGGAAAACCCTTCCTTTTTTGGACAAGCGTCGGAGACGAGCTCGGGTTTTCAGAAGCAACCCACCTCCACAAGTAGTGATGCTATGGGCATAAATGCAGCCTTAAAGTGGGCCCAAATTGCAAAGCTTACATCGGCTTTGTCACAGATCGCGCAAGCGAATGCTGCTTCTTATCTTCAGAATGAGCATATGCGGGGACCTCAAACACATCAAACTATTTACCCCACGCCAGCCCTGTTGCCCAACATGGCACCTGTCGCCTATCAACACCAATTTCAAGCA
>Ga0075154_10002886_pt1 | contig 11066 bp, 6 predicted proteins | sample JI71714BDNA_FD_70965 | JGI IMG/M metagenome (GOLD analysis project Ga0075154, IMG submission 70965) | Wastewater effluent complex algal communities from Wisconsin, to seasonally profile nutrient transformation and Carbon sequestration -... | ecosystem: Engineered > WWTP > Effluent > Algae... | reverse complement strand
TATAAATAAATTAAAGAATTTCGTCGATATTGATTTTGGCATCAACAAACGGATCATCAACCTTTACGCACGCGCCTTCGTTATTGATCACAAAGGCTTCCGCATGTGATGACGGTGGGTCTCTGTTTGCATAATCCAAGAATGTATTGTCATTTTCAACAAATGAAGAATTGAACGTGGCCAAATTTTGTCTTGAATCCGGCTCAGCCTCGCACTGAAAAGTTGTTGTAAACATTGAAGACATATCGAAAGAAGCGAAATCATTAGGATCCACTGAAAGTGGTTGCGAAGCTGGGAAGTCAGCAAAGTTTGCTTGGAATTCAATGTTTATAGAATCGCTGAAATTCCCTGCAAACAAATCTAACACTGGCACATCACTATCGTTGTTTGAAGGATTGTCCCCATCATCTTCATCGCTATTTTCCAAATCATCCGTATCACAATGGCGATCCGCCAACGACCCATCAAGGTCTGGAGCACGCCCCAGTGGGTCATCGTATCGGTACGTTCCGCGGGACTCCTCGAAGGCGGAGGATATGTACTTACTGCAAGGGTGATAGCTAGAATTGACATCCTCGGCATCATTTTCGTCGAAATCATGGGAAACTTTCATGGCCTCAATCATGCTCACAGCAACATCTAGGTCGCCCTCACTGACTTCCAAAGTCTCATCTTCAGTACTGAAGTTCAATCCATACTGATAATCACTGACACCATTTTCAAGTGAAGGGTGGTAACCTCCGAGGTTTGCACTTTGGGTCGCCGTAATATCAGCAAGCTGTGAAGAAACGAAATCAGACCACCTCTTTTGCATCTCAACTGAAATCTCAGCAATTGCATCCGACAAAGCGCATCTATGGGTTATAAGCTTGGTCTCAGCAGTAAGAGGTGATTCATAAGCTCTGGTTTGACTGTCTGCTTCAAGAACGTTTTTCCCACAGGCGTTTTCTTCTTTACCCTCGTCGGGTAATGCATTGCAAGCATGAACAATTGCTTGACAAATGATAACAACGTGGCCCATGTTGCCTCCTCTGAATTTAGCATTTGTGTTTCCAAACTTGAACTCATCACTTTCGAATGAATCACATAAGCGGTGCAAAAGGTGAAGTTCCTGCACCAAATGACGCTGCATCTGTGAGCGACTTTCACCACTCTCTATAACTAATATGATTGGCGCAACATGCAGAATAAGTAAATTTTACATAAACTTGAAACAATTTGAACTTCATTCCTCTTACCATGTACGACCCAATTAGCAACGCTTTGATGAAGCATATTACACCACTTGTATCGAAAAAATGAATCCAAACAGTTTTTGAGAGCATGGCTCTGTAACAACGCTCGGTCAATTTCTGAGTGATTCATTAGCACCAGCGCCTCGAGCACCCTAGCGATTCTCAAACGCGAAACGCCAAACATGAGATGATGCCTATTATCGCCTAGTCTTGTGACACAATTTCTATTACTGGTAATGACCCATTGTGTGTCGCTTTTCTTATCGTTGTCGGACAAAAGTTGACACCAGGATTCCAAAGCCTGAGGCAAGTGTAAAATAAAATCGCTCGTGCTTCCTAGGCGCTCTTTCATATTAGGAGCGTCTACTTCATCAAGCTGATTTCCTGTGGAAGGCATAGATTCGATGAGGTTTCCATATCCGCCTGCCTGCAGTAGAATAGCCTCTAATAAAGCTAATGAATTTGTTAATGGTGTTTCATATGGATAAAACAACTCTCCATCTTTCAATCGTGAGGCAGACCTAACTATTTGCGACAGAGTTTTGCTACTGGTTAAGAAATTCAAGGCGACAGATTTTGCCTGGGCTTGTTGCGTCAATGATGTCAACAACTCAGATAGATGCGTTGTCATATCGTGTTGATGCATATCTGTTGCTTTGCATATTTCCTCGCCTGATAAAGTGCAATCTTTCGTGGTCGAAGTCAACTGAGTCAAGAGTAGAGAAATGCACTCTTGATCCGTTCCCCATTTGCAACGAATAAGTTCCAGGTCTTCGTCGTCTGCGTCGTCCTCGATGTGGCGCGTTCCACCAAACGCTTGATTTGAATGCGTTGGTGTGGGAGGCACCATTAGCCTCTGTACAATTTGCATGATGGAATTGTTTCCTAAATGCTTCACAAATTTGCGAAAAAGTTCCATTCCACGTTCGTTAATATATCCGACAATTGTTGCAGCTCGTATACGAAGGAGTACAGACAATATCTAGTAGAAAACAACTGCTTCTTAGAGGCCATCAAATCTTTGAACAGGGACTTGCTTAGGAATTGCACTCACCTTTTCAAAGTATCCAGCACGTCGGTCATCTAACTCACAAGAGCAAATGTCCAAAACCGAGAACAACTTGTCAAGTGGCGAAAAACTATGGTTTTGGGAACTGGCTCTGAAAGATTTATCAAGAAATGCATCAATGATAGTAGAATTTTCCATGCACAATATCTCGCAGGCCATATAAGGATACCTAACAGTAAGCAGTTCTACATCGCCTTCATCATTGTCGTTGATAATAATCGAGTCATGGTCATCAGATCTTTTTGATTTCTTCAGGGCTCGGGATTGGTCAGCAGGAAATGTCCCAGAAAGCATTGTTGTTTTTGCCGCATCTGCGGGCTTAACCTCTCTGAAGTCCATAGAACCTGGTCTAGAAGATTCATTTAATATGCACTCAGAGTCGGAGTCTGTCCGGTGCGAATCTTTTACAGCGTCGTGTCTTTCAGAGTCCAATACCCCTCCATTGAATTCGCCTTCGGCAGTAGAATTTTGTCGAGGATCAAAGCCTGCTGGCAGTTCAGGATCATTTCGAACCAAGCGACTTTCTTCTTTGGTTAAATCATCCGTACTCCTGCGAACGCGATTATTTCTCTTATTGTTGGATTGTATCTCAGTATAACTGAACTTATCTGCGTGTATGGGTTGGCGATCGACTATGTAATGCAGTAATTTCGAAATGGTTTCTCTCTGAGAGAGAAATGTGATGAGCTGAGGGGTCATACTCTTCACTTCTTGAAGCAGCTCATCCTCTTGCATTAACTGCTCCAATGTAAATTCTCCACTATCCAACAAATCCTTTAGCGGGCTGCAGTTAAGATGCAAGCAATTCATCAATTCATGGCAATTTTGCAGATCGTATATTTGCAAGAGTATTTCATCGAGAAAGCTTTTGCTCACCTCTCGAACGAAAAAACATCGCTCGACCACAGGTCCCCCGAAAACGCCGCATCAAACATATCCCTGAAATCTTGCCAATGCACAAAGTTGAATACGAGTTAAACTGCACTTTATTAGGATGCTATCGGGCACATCGACAGCAATATAACTGGTGAGTGATCAATGGAACAAGCACGAATTACAAAATAGAATGTTTTACTCACTTATGTCACTGTGATTCCTTTTTATGTGTAACTACCCTACCTGCTTTTATTTTGTTAAACCGAATTTACCATACGGACACATGTCACATTCATCACCTCGGCGGGCTAAAAATAATCACAGCAACCACAAGGTTTATATGTACATATGAACTCTAACTAAACCTCGATTCACATCATCGAAACAGCTCAAGCTCGTACTTGCAGCCCATCTATCAGTGTCAATCTCAATGTTAATAAATACATCATTTGGTGTAGCCTTATTTTATATTACCAACCAGAAGTATTTTGAAGGATCCTTTTCAATATCATCAATAATAAACAAGTTATGCAGGAATAACAAAAGTTCAATCGAATCCAAATTTCTATTATATATATCAATAACAGACATTTATTTAGTTCTTGGCAAGCATATTTGTATTTATAATCCTGGTATTAGATGTAGTTTGAGAGAATAGCAAATCAGGCGACAAATTTCTTTCCTTTCTTTCCTGTAACAAAGAAGCGACTATTAACCCATAAAAGCCATGAATGTATTATGTTCCTTCTAAAAGTTCATGACAAAAACCTTCACTCCACTGGCTCTACAACAAAAAGACGAATAATTTAGCGTAACAAAGAACGAATTTTCATAAATCTTTATTCTGGTCGACAAGGCAGTAGGATCCTTATTTGAATTCAAAATTTAATACCAAGACAAGATATCGCAACGAAGATGAAAATAATTTTCATAGATATTCTATCTGGTCAAAAAGGCAGCAGGATCCTTATTTTAATTCAAAATTTGATACCAACTTGTACACCTAAACGTTTCTTGTCAGATGCAAAACTTTTTGAACTTTTTCTCGTAGCAAGTTTTTGTTCTACCGAAAATTCAAGATTCTATTTTGTGGGAATTATATAGTTTAATTAATTTCCTTGGGAAACCCGAGTCTTTAATGTTTGGTGGGGAAAATAAGTTGATGAAGAATGTCTCTAGTGTATTTCAGCCTCTTAATCGCTTCTGCTTGAGGAGACCCTTTGCTAACCATCAAGTTCATTGAATGTCTATTTCTCCCTTTATCAACATAAGTCAACTCTGAGGCGTCGGCGGCCAGCAGGACTTCACTTTGGTCGAAGAATACAACCTGTATCATACCATTACTCAGCCTGAAGAAGACAGCGTGACGTGTCCGAACCCATTTCTTTAAATACACCATGTCGGAGTGCTTCGTCGAATAGGCGATTGCTTCGGACTGCACAATAAAATTGTCCTCGTGTAAATAACCACAAAAGTGTTTCAATAAAGTTACTTTCTTCTTCAGCTCATCGGGATACGATAACAAGGAATGCGTTTCGAAGGGCATATCAGAGCATTTGTTTTGTTCATCTGCAGTGACATTCTTTTTTCGTTTAATGTAATGAAATGTGCTTCCGTCTGGCGATAGGACAGCCTTTGTTGAATCATTAAAATATACACCGGAACTCCCATCGTTCAACAAGAACCCCAAGCCATATTTGCTGGTGTAGTCGACATATTTGGTAACCCAAATCACATTCTTTTCTGGAGAAGAAAGCGAAGGCGTGCTTATTTGTACACACTGCTGCGAAACGGCATCAATGTATCTGGACAAATGTTTATGCATCTGGAAGAGGTGTTCGAGATCCGAAGCTGGGTGATCGCAAGGCTCATTATCCTGAGATTTTTTCGATACACAAGACCCGACTTTAAGTTCATTAGTACTTGTTGTAATGTCGTTCAACATTAAATTTATTGTTTCTTTTTGACCCACATGTGCATTCTCGGAGTAAACAGGAAAATTGGCAAGACTTGGATTCAAACCTTGTGATTTTGCAAGTGTTGTTTGTCGTATTCTGGAACAATTTGATGTACCCATTTGTTGTACATCTTCGATTGAAATGGAGTCGAAGATAGCTGCGATCTCTCCATTTTCCATGAACTGCCACCTGGGCGCGTTCTGGGAGCACTTTTGCGGAAGCGAATCAGGCACACATCCGCCTTTGAAAAATACATGTCGCTTTACTTCTTCTAGTGTTGGACTATGCAAACCAAAAAACCCGAAACAAATCAGCATACCCTTAAAAAACATAAGAAACGCGTATACGATAATTTCAACTCACCGATCCATTGGATTTCTCTGGAGCATCGCACCTATGAGATTTTTGGCATTGTCAGAAACCGGAATATTTATGGGGAATGAATACTCATTTCGTAGAATTCTTTGGTACGTCGCCTTAACATCTTTTGACTCATATGGCGGCTTCCCAACTAGCAAGGTATAAAGAATCACACCCATTGACCAGATGTCAACCTCAAAGGAGTGACCGTTTCCTCCATTCTTGCCGTCTATTATTTCGGGAGCTATATAGTTCGGAGTTCCACAAATGGTTCTCCTTCTATCTTCAGCGTTTGTTAGTTTTGTTGCCAGTCCTAGGTCGCCTATTTTCATCACCAAGTCTTTATTAAGAAATAGATTTCCCAACTTGAGGTCTCGGTGAATAACGTTATTTGAATGCATATACGTTGTTCCATCAATAAGTTGTAGCATAAAATACTGCACCTCCGGCTCAGTCAGTCTTTTTCGACGCCGTATGAGCTCGTTCATTGACTGTAGTTCACAAAGCTCGAGCAAAATGTAACAATTGTGACGATCTTCAAAAAAATGTTTGTACTCACAAATATACGGATGCTTCAAAGTGCGGTGAATCTTAATCTCTGCTTGCAGCTAATCAATACATAAAAAGAAAAACCTATGAGTGAATGACTTTCCGATGACCAATCAGATATAGCTTTACCATGTGTTTACCTTTTGTCTGGCTCTCGCTTTGATCAAGTTGGCTTTTGGCACAATTTTGATAGCGTAATTTTTGTTCGTATCGAGAGCTGTGCACAAATACACCTTTGCGAAGCCTCCTTTACCAAGAAGCTTTCCTCGGAGGTATCGGTGAGCTGTAACCCTTCCATCAGGAGCTTTCCTCGTTTCCTCTATGATTGTTGGCGTATAATGTTCTGGTTGCGTATTTTTTTCTGAAATGCTAGTTTTCTTAGGAGTTCCTCCTCCTCCAGAGGGTAATACGCCTTGACGTGCCAGCTTGACATCGCAATTTTTGCGATTCAAATCGATGGGCGCCAAAGCACGCGATATTCCACCTTTCTGCTCTGTCTTCAGCAAATCCATTTTTGATTTCAATGGCGAATGTGAGACGAACCCAGGTTTTCGTGATGCTGGTTGAAATGCATTTTCCATTCTACAAGGTTCGACTGTCAAAGCGCCTTGATATTTAAACTTGGAAGGTTGGATATTCGTTGTAACGCTACTCCAAGCCAATCGGTATAAACGTATTTGTGATATAAATTTCAAATGAGAGATCGAATAAAATATTCCTGGTAATTCTACTCCAATCCAATCGGTATTAGTTAAATTTCAATTAAGGGATCGAATGAAATATTGGTAAATTTTGGAATTTTTGTTGATAAGATAACTTCCGATAATGTTCCGTCCGATCAAGGTTGTGAGCCTATATCAGAACCTGCCAGTACGGTTCTTGCATGCAGTAAGCGTTCAAATGAGAGGTAACACTTTTTGCATCAAAAGTAACTCACATGTAATATATCAAACATACACATACTCAAGTAAAGTTAACTTCGCTGATTCAAGACTATTGACAATCGGCACCCTTCATCAAAATCTGACTGTAAGATCAAGAGCTATGCGAAGTTGAATCATGCATAAATCAGGAAGATTAGAACGAGGAGTAGAACTGCCAGGTGATGCACATATAGGCTTGGGACATATTATAAGCATCGTAAGGCGAAGATGGTGCTCAACTAAAGTATATGTATTGTCACAGACCGCGATCAATTCTCTACAAATTGCAATCAAGTCTTGTTTTTAGAAATCTGGGACAAATTTTTACTCCAGGGAAGAATTGAACACGCAGACCGTCAAAAGGCAAAAAAAGTGAATTTTCAACGTCGATCATGGCACGAAAGCAGAATCTCATTGCCTATTTAAATTATTCATGATGTCAATTTCGATGACAACTTTGTATTGGATGCGTAATGAAGGCATATTTGATTCTTGACCTTGATGAATTGTCTTATTGTAGACTACTAGTTTAGAACTGAAAACGATCTCATGATTTTCGGCACAAAACCACTACACCTAAATGGTTCATACCTCATTATCTTTGGGGTAACGTTGATAGATTGCACGTTCATATTACAGTGTTAAGTTTTCATAAAATGTATTTGACATTTATTGTGTTTCGAAGTCTTTGCAACTGGATGATGCAACTGAGTCATGTCTTCCATTCTACACTTTTATTACATTCGCCTCGCATCCAATCTTTGTCTATCTAATATACTGGAAGATGCAAGAATTTGTCATCTTAATAAACTATGGGTGCTTAAATCATCATTTCAACGATTTATATTACAAGAATCAATCACATGCAAGATTCACTGAGCTTCTTTTGTTCTGCAATCAGCTTGGGACGGGTTGCGATAGTGAAATATTCACCTTGTCTGTTTTAATTAAGCAAAACACTTAGATAATTATCAAGCTTGCAGAGAAATTGAAGATTTTGAAGAGTAAAAAAAGCATTTCTTTTTGTGCAGTTTTTACGTTCGCCTCGCATCAAACCTTTGTCTATCTAATATGCTGGAAGATCCAACAATATGAACGTCTTCATCTTAATAAAATATTGGTTGCCTACGCAAAGGGTCGGATAATTTTTTTAAATCTTACCCAAGTCTTGTTCACCAGAACTTAAGATCTGTCTTCTAGGAATACAGTTTTTCCTAGTTCCACGGCGAGCAAGATTATCTCAATCAGTTCGCCATTGGATTGGTGCTATGCGTTGAGAATAAGCAAGTAGATCAGCGATAAGTTAATTCTGATCAACAACAATCTTTGTGCTTCATAACGTATGTAACGGTGAACCATATCATGTTGGATAACGAGTTAAATATCTCGTAGAAAAATATACATGTAGTTCGACAAACAAGTCTGAAACGAAACTCTTCCATAGTACATTTACACGTATGCACAGGTCCAGTAGCAAAAGATATAATACACATCATCCGAAGGAAAAAATACACATGTGTTTTGTGACCTTCGGTGGAACCACTTTATCATTGCTAGAAGTGTTTTACTTTGAGTCAAGGGGGAAGCTCCTAAAATGATAGTGGCTAACAAAGAAAACGGCCCGCCAAACAAAATTGTCAACACTAAAAATTTCAACTTCTTGGCAGGTGATGGTTGCAAGAGTCCGATGGTTCACCATGACTCAAATGCATCTTGTCTAGAATCATCAGTTGATCGTGAAGCAATCAAAGCCATAAGCGAGGAGGATGAAATAGCCCTAATCTGGCGGGCGGATGTAAATTCAGGAAGAAGAATGACACCGATGTCAAATGAAAATGAATACAAACTACGTTGTGTCGATAGTAACGATAGCTCTACTCAGAATCAAAGCGACATTTACAGCCCACTAGCAGGCCATACACCTTCGGCAATTCCTACAGGGAAACCAAATGCACGGGGTGTTTTAAACAAGAATCTAAGCTCAAGAGGATTCTATTTCGACCTAGATCTTGACAGTGATAGTTGCAACTCAAGCCAAAGCAAGCTGACTGTACAAGAGGATTCAAAGAAGCGACAGCAAAAAATACAATTTAGCGAGGAGACTAGAAATCCGTGCGCAGATGAAAACTTTGACGAGGATTCTAAAAGGAATCCGCCAGGTCTGTACATAGCCCCATGCATGTCATTAACTCACATACACGGTTCGACTACTGAAATCCTGCCTTATCTTCTAATAAGTACAACTGGTGATGGCCTACTCGAAGACGAGGAGTATCTCCGCCAATCCAATATCGTCTTTGTTGTCAATTGTTGTGAACAAACTAGCTCACAAGGCCGCAAGGGTACTCATTTAATGGAAAAAAGGGATTTTACGCTTTTATATCTCGATTTGAAAGACAACTCCACCCAGTCCTTAACAAGCGCTTTTGAGAAGTTTTTTCCAATTGTAGAGAAGGCCAAAGCTCTGCAAAAGAAATGTCTTATTTTATGTCACTCAGGAATGAGCAGGTCAGTTTCGTTGGTACTTGCGTACCTACTGGCATGCGAGCAAATGTCGCTCATTGAGGCTTTCGCTCACGTAAAAGAAAGACGTCAAATGGCCAGCCCGAATCCTGGTTTCATGGCTCAATTAATCCAGCTCGAGAAGAGCATGAGGGACTCAGTCACTGTAGATCTTGAGCGATATAAGAACGACCGGTTCGGTGATCCATTAAGTTTCGCTGTAGAACTTCGGCGTAGTGATCACCCAAAGCAGGAAGATTTTCATAATGCGACTAGTGAAGATTGTGCACACTCGCCTTCGGCGAGCGTAACGATTGATTCTTCTTCTCATAGACACTTGTTCAAAGCTGCTCCGAAAACACCTCGGGTCAAAAAGTGTCACAAGCGCGTAGGATCAGACATTTCTATCACGTTTAACTTTTCTGTTGACGAAGCAAGTCTTTTAACAAAACCGCACAAGAATCGTTTACAATCAGACATATCGATAACTTTTTTTGAAGATAGCAACAATCAGAGATTAAATCATCAAAGAAACAGTTCTGATATGTCCTTTGTCCTCCAGCAAATGTCGGTCAAACCAACTCCAAGTGACTCAAGGGCTCAAAACTCCTGTTCGCCGATTGAGGTATCAAAACATGCCATCCATTCAGACTCGAGTATTTCATCAGATTCAGGCAGAGAAAGAAGCAACATCAAGAGCTCTATTAGTGGACCCCTAGAGGACAACTCTGTGTCTTCCATTTCCTTCAGATTGTCTGAGCGCTCAAGGCCATTGTCAATAGAAGAACGCAAATTTGCAGAGGAAGCTGTTATCACTAAACGGCAGAACAGCACCACATACTTTCCACTGCTGCAAGAAGTGTCTTCATACGTATCATCACTGCTTGTTTGTCATGCGACCATAGGCAGCGCTGATGTTACTATCAAGTCTCCTTGCATTGCAAGAAGAATGAAGGAAGATATTGCTCCACATTTTGGTGATATATCCGCTGAAAACAGCTTCACTCAAGAGTGTGAGGCTCCCAGGAATTTGCCTGTACCCAAAGAAGCTAACATTTATGAAAGTCTCGTCACGGTGTGTACAAGTATTTCTGAAATGGACGAGGAAGGTGACGAATTAGTAGATAGCGCGCCTTAGTCGCCATAGGGTTTTCAAATCACCATTGATTATGAATTTACATAAAGCCTACCGTAGTTTCTTTCTCTCGCGAGTATATGAATAGCTCAATGATTAGTAGTTAGTTTACTACTGATTAGTAGTTAAAGTCGCCATTCTCCCTTGGATTTTATACAAAAAAGGTTGGGTTAGTATATTTTACCCAAAAATTCTGGTTAAGATTGCCATTTACACCCTAATCTTCACGTGCCAAACGTGTGAAGCAACATGACTTAAATCTCTGGAGTTTATCATCTATTAAATTTACCGTAGATAGAATTAAAGAGCGGAGATGCACAAAGTAATACATCATATCATGATGAAATAAATGTACTTGCAGAATTTTTGCCAGTATTTGCTGTGTGAAGGAAATTATGCAAAATAACAGATAAAATTTTGCATCGCAGTTATTTATGCAGACCACAATCAATCAAGGAA
>Ga0075154_10002885_pt1 | contig 11067 bp, 8 predicted proteins | sample JI71714BDNA_FD_70965 | JGI IMG/M metagenome (GOLD analysis project Ga0075154, IMG submission 70965) | Wastewater effluent complex algal communities from Wisconsin, to seasonally profile nutrient transformation and Carbon sequestration -... | ecosystem: Engineered > WWTP > Effluent > Algae... | reverse complement strand
CACCCAGTTCATCGGCTTTGTCGAACAGCCCCTCATCGCGGTACAGGTCGAGCGTCGCGATCCCGGCAGCACTCGCTAGCGGGTGGCCGCTATAGGTATAGCCGTGGAACAGCTCGATCCCCTCTGCGGCGTTATAGACGACATCGTCGTGGATCGTGCGGCTGACCGCGACTGCACCCATCGGCACGGCAGCGTTGGTCAGACCCTTGGCCATCGTGATGATGTCGGGGGTCACGCCCCATTGCCCGCTTGCGGTCGCGCCGCCGACGCGGCCAAAGGCGGTGATCACCTCGTCAAAGATCAGGATGATGCCGTGTTTTGTGCAAATGTCGCGCAGCCGTTGCAGGTAACCGACAGGCGGCACCAGCACGCCGGTGGAGCCTGCCATCGGCTCGACAATCACCGCTGCGATGGTTTCCGCACCGTGAAGCGTCACCAGTCGTTCCAGTTCGTCGGCGAGCTCGGCACCCTGTTGCGGGAAGCCTTTGCTGAAGGCATTGCGCGTCAGATCATGCGTGTGCGGCAGATGATCGACGCCGGGCAGCCCCTGCCACCAGCGGCGGTTGTTGACGATACCGCCGACCGAAATCCCGCCAAAGCCGGTGCCATGATAGCCGCGTTCGCGCCCGATCAGCCGGGTGCGTGTGGCTTGACCGCGCGATCGTTGCACGGCGAGGGCAATCTTCAACGCGGTATCAACCGACTCGCTTCCCGAATTGGTGAAGAAGATGCGGTCGAGTTCCGCTGGCATCAGTTCGGCGACGCGGCTCGCCAGTTCAAAGGCATGCGGGTGGCCAAGCTGAAAGGTCGGACCGAAATCCATGCTGGCGGCGGTCTTGTGGATGGCCTCGACAATCGGGGTGCGGCAATGGCCAGCATTGCTGCACCACAGGCCTGAGGTGCCATCGAGGATGCGGTTGCCGGCGGCATCGGTGTAATGCATGTCCTTCGCCGCGACCAATTGTCGGGGATGCGACTTGTACGCTCGGTTGGCGGTGAAGGGCATCCAGAAGGCGGCGAGCGGGTCGTTTTCGCGTGTCATTGCATCGACATATCAAAGCGCTGGGCGGCTGGCTAGCCAAGCGAAGAAGGTAATTATCCAACAGAGCATTGTGTTGCAAATGTCACATAAATGCAAAAAGGACAGCAAGGCTGGCATTTTTTGTCTTGCCAAAGCGGGCCTGCTGATGTTTTTGTGCACCTGCACAATAAACATGGTCAGCACATAAAAATCCGGCGGCCCTTATCGTGCGTTTGCGGGCAGTGAACAACACCGGTGCTGCGATTCTTAGCGGAATCGTTGCGCCCAATGATGATCCATCAAGGAAGGTTGTTCCATGCGTAAACTCTCTCTCAAAAGCCTGTTGTTGACCGCTGTTCTCGGCGGCGGCACCCTTTCATCACCTGCCTTCGCGCAAGAAGCCGAAGAAGAAGCGAAGGCCATCACGCTCAGCGGTTCGGCGGCCATTGTCTCAGATTACCGGTTCCGCGGCATCTCGCAGACAGACAAGAATTTCGCGGTGCAGGCAGGTCTTACCGCTTCACATGAATCGGGTGTCTATGTCGGTGTCTGGGGTTCGTCGATTGACGATTATGTCGCAGCTGGCGGCGATCAGGAAATCGACCTGATTGCAGGCTTCAAGAAAAGCATTGGCGACACCACCGTCGATGTTGGCGCGATCTATTATTTTTATCCCGGTGCTGAACAGTTACTGCCCGGATATAATAGCGATTTCGCGGAATTTTACGGCAGCGTCACCCAGGCCATCGGCCCTGTTTCGGCCAAACTTGCCGCCGCCTATGCCCCCAGCCAATCGGCGCTCGACTATGGCTTTGGCAAAGAAGACAATTTCTATATGAATTTCGGTCTGTCGGGTACCGTGCCGGATACCGGTCTTGGCCTCAGCGCTGGCGTTGGTCGCACCTTCACCCGTAGTTTCCTCTCGGGCGGGATCAAATATACCGACTGGTCACTGGGTGCCACTTACACCACAGGCCCGGTCACACTTGGCCTCAGCTATGTCGATACCAACAAAGCCGGCTTCAACCCGATTTCGGGTAAGAATATCTACAAAGGCGGTGTTGTTGGTTCGCTCAGCGTAGCCTTCTGACCCACTCCCCTTTTTGGGGGCGATTGCCGTCCGGTGGGGGAACCGGGCGGCAATTTGCATTTTGGTAAGCGCTTGGTTAATACGAAAGAACCTCGCGGGCGGTGAACTTCACAGAATAATAACGGGTTGCCGCATAGGAACAGGGAAGTAGACCTTATGGTTCAGGAAGGGATAACCATGCGTAAAATGATTTTCAAACTCGCCGCGTCGTGTGTGGCACTGGGTAGTATCGCTGCCGCCGCTCCCGCATTCGCACAGGATGCGGAAGAAGAAGCTGCCGGCCCGATCGATATCGAAGTAACGGTTGCGGCCGTTTCCGATTACCGTTTCCGCGGCGTTTCGCTGTCGGAGAAGGATCCCGCTTTCCAGCCGGGCATCACTGTCAGCCACGAATCAGGACTGTATGTCGGTGCCTGGGCATCCAATATTGCCGACAATCCGGGCGACGACATTGAAGTTGATCTGTTCGCAGGCTTTTCTGGCGGCGAAGAAGTGACATGGGACGTCGGCGCGACTTATTACATGTATCCCGGTTTTTCGAGCGCCAACTATGTTGAACTGATCGGCAAGATGGGGACCACTTATGGTCCGCTCGAATGGGGCGTGATCGCTGCCTATACACCGAGCCAGGACAATATCGGCAATCAGGATAATTTCTATGTCGGCACTACCGCCTCGGTTGGTATTCCGGACTCACCAATTAAATTCAATACCTCGATCGGCTTTGAAGATGGTGCATTCGGCGACAAAAAGCTAGATTGGTCGCTTGGTATTTCTGCAGATGTCGCTGGTTTCACGCTGGGTGCCGCCTATATCGACACCAACAAACGTGGTGTTTATGTCCCCGGTGACAGCAAGGCGACGGCGGTATTTTCGATCAGCTATACATTCTGATCACAAGCTGATAGCTAGCGTTTCAGAAGAAGCATCTGAAAACAAAGGAAAGGGTGCGCCCGGTCGGTTGTGAAACAGGAACGGGCAGGGCGCACAAGCCCCGATGAGTGTCAATCTGGCGAACTGGATCGCCGAACATAAAATCGACGAAGTCGAATGCATCGTCCCCGATATCAACGGGGTTCAGCGGGGCAAAGTCTTGCCCGCGAAGAAATTCCTGTCATCTGTCCGCGATAAGTCGCTGCGTATTCCGGGCAGCGTCTTCATCTGCACGATCGACGGCCATTATCCCGAAGATATAGCCGATATCTGGGACAAAGACCCGGACAAGATATTGATCGCCGATCCCGACACAATCTGTGTCGCCCCCGGTTTCAAATCGCCCACCGCCTTTGTCATCGCCGATGCCTTTCACGGCAACGGCACTGAGGTCGAGATCGCGCCGCGCACCATATTGAAAAAGGTGCTGGGGCTCTATGCGGCAAAGGGCTGGAAGCCGATCATAGCGCCAGAGGTAGAATTCTACCTTGTCAGTCAGAATGTCGATCCCGACTTTCCGCTGACTCCGCCAACAGGCTCAAGCGGTCGCGCCGAAACCGCAAGCCAGCCCTACGGGCTTGAGGCGATGAACGAATATGAAGAGATCATCGACCATATCTATGACGATTGCGAGTTAATGGGGCTCGATATCGATACGATGATCCACGAAATGGGTGCCGCCCAGCTCGAAGTGAACTTCATGCACGGCGATCCGATGAGACTGGCGGATTCAGTATTCCTGTTCAAACGCACCGTTCGCCGCGTGGCCAAGGAGCATGGCGTTTACGCAACCTTCATGGCGAACCCGATGGCAGGGCAGCCGGGCAGCGCAATGCACATCCACCAGTCGGTGGTCGATGCCGAAACCGGCAAGAACTTGTTCGCCACTGCTAATGGCCGCGACAGCAGCTTGTTCAAAGGGCATATTGCCGGGTTGGTGCGCTTGCTGCCGCAAGTGGCGCCTTTGTTTGCGCCTAATGTGAACAGTTTCCGTCGCATGCGTCCCGACAGCGCCGCACCAATCAACGTGCAATGGGGAGAGGACAACCGCTCGTGCGGTTTCCGCGTTCCGATCGCAGACCGCAACAACCGTCGCGTGGAAAATCGGCTGGCAGGCGCGGATTCGAACCCCTATCTCGCCATCGCCGCGTCGCTGGTCTGCGGCTATATCGGCATGGTCGAACGCATGGTTCCGCCCAAGGCAATCACCGGCAGCGCCTACAACCGCGCGCGCACCTTGCCGCGCACATTGGAGGCTGCACTCGACCGGTTCAGTTCGTGCAAACCGGTGCGCAATTTGCTGGGCGAGGAGTTTTTCGAAATCTTCTTCGCGGTAAAGGACCATGAATTGTTCAACTATCAGTCGGTGGTGAGCAGCTGGGAGCGCGAGCATTTGTTGTTGCGGGTATAGTCCGATGACTGTGCACAGTTTTACAACCGAAACAGCTGAATGTGAGAAATTCGCGCCAGCGCCTGACCGGCTGGTTAGCGGCAGTCCTGCGGGTGAAACGCGCAATGCCTATGAATCCGCTGATGGCCGGAAGTTTTTTGGCGAGTGGAGTTGTGCAGAAGGTGCATGGCGCGTCAGTTATTCCGAATGGGAATATTGCCGGATATTGGAAGGCAGCGCGCGGCTGACCGGGGATGATGGCAGTGTTGTCGAAGTCGGTCCGGGCGGCAATCTGGTGATTGAACCGGGTTTCGAGGGCGTATGGGAAAATCTGACTCCCGTGCGAAAGCTCTATGTCATCGACCTTGGAAATGCAGGGGAGGGTAGACCTGACTAGGTCCGCCAATCTCCGATGAGTGACCCACTCAACAACAGCTATTACGCGGCAACCGCCAATGCGTGGAAAACGCAGCCTGCATATACCGGTGAAGGCGGATTTGACGTCGCAGTCATCGGCGGCGGCTTTACCGGCCTGTCAGCGGCTTTGGCTTGCGCAGAAAAGGGGCTGCAGGTCGCGCTGTTCGAAGCGCAAACCATCGGTTTCGGCGCATCGGGCCGCAATGGCGGGCAGCTGATTCCGGGTTTGCGCTGGTCGATGCGCGAGATCGATGCGGAATTTGGCCGCGAGCGGGCAAAGGCGATCTTCGATCTGGCTTATGGTGCGGTCGAGCGGGTGAAGGACCGGATCGCCACACATGGCATAAAGTGCGACCTGAAAGCGGGTCATTTGGAAGCTGCCTACAAACCTGACCATTTCGACGCGATGCAGCGCGATTCCGAATTTCTGGCAACGCAATTCGGCTGGGAGTCGAACATAGTTCAGCCGCAGGATATGCGAAGGCATATCGACGGCGGCGGCTATCATGGCGGGATATATGATCCCCAAGGCGGGCATTTTCATCCGCTGAACTATGCGCTCGGGCTGGCGCAGGCGGCTAAAGCGGCTGGTGTTGCGATATTCGAAAACAGCTCTGTTTCTGCAGATGCTATCGACACCCGCGCAGTGATTCTGGCGACCGATACTTGGATGAACGATCAGGATCGCGCGCTTGGCAGGCACACCATCCCGATCATGAATTACAATGTGGCGACTGCATCATTGCCCGACGCCGACCGTCTCTTTCCCAGCGATGCAGCGGTCGCCGATAGCCGTTTCGTGCTCAACTATTTCAGGCTCTCTGCGGACAAGCGATTGTTGTTCGGCGGAGGCGAAAAATATGTGCAGACCCCGCCTGCCGACATTGCTGCTTTTGTCCGCAAGCATATTGTCGAGGTGTTTCCAACACTCGCCGATACGCCAATAGAATATGCATGGGGCGGCCCTGTTGGCGTTACCATGAACCGGCTGCCGCATATCGGACGCAAGGGTAACGTCTTCTTCGCGCACGGCTTTTCAGGGCATGGCGCGCTGGTGACAACACTTGCAGGTGAATTGCTGGCCGAGGCAGTGACGGGGACAATGGAGCGTTTTGACGTGTTTGCGAATCTTCCGCATCGGCCATTCCCCGGCGGACGCCTGTTCGCCCGTCCGCTCGCAACATTGGGGCTACTCTATTACGCATTAAAGGACCGGTTGTGATTTCAGACGCCGCCATTGATCGCATCGCCACGCGCGAGGTTGCAGCTTTTCGTAAAGCCAACCCCAACTCGCTGGAACTGGGTTGTCAGGCGGCGGCCAACTGGTTTCAAGGCGTGCCTTTCCACTGGATGCTCGATTGGCCCAGCCCGGTGCCGCTGGTCGCAGAAAAGGCAGAAGGGGCAACATTGACCACCGTCGATGGCCGTGTCCTCGACGATTTCTGTTTGGGCGATACCGCCAGTATGTTTGGCCACTCGCCAAAGCCTTTGGCCGATGCGCTGGCAAAGCAGGCGCGTGAAGGGCTCAGTTACATGCTGCCCACCGAAAAGGGTGTCGAACTGGGCGGCATGCTGGCGGCGATGTTCTGCCTTCCGCGCTGGCAGGTTACCACCACCGCGAGCGAAGCCAACCGCGCAGTCATCCGCTGGTGCCGGGGGATCACAGGTCGCCAGAAAATCCTGATCTTTAACGGTTGTTACCATGGCGCGGTCGACGATGTTTTTGTCGATTTGCGTGCCCATGCATCGGGATGGGAACCGCAGGTCCGGGCCAGCCTGATCGGGCAGGTGCAAGACCTTTTGCCCACGACTACCGTTATCGAATTCAACGATGTCGAAGCGCTGGAACGCGAATTGAAGCGTGGCGATATTGCCTGCGTGTTGGCTGAGCCGGTGATGACCAATGTCGGCATGGTGCGCGACGCGCCGGGTTATCTCGATACCCTGCGTCGGCTGTGCAGCGAAACCGGCACAGTCCTCGTTTTCGATGAAACCCACACCATCTCGTCGGGCTATGGCGGGCACAGCAAAGCGTTTGGCCCGCAACCCGACATGATGGTGATTGGCAAGTCGATCGGTGGCGGTGTGCCGACCGCCGTTTACGGTTTTAGCGACGAAATCGCCGAACGGATGGCAAAGCTCAACGCCAGCAGGCCGTCGGGACATAGCGGCATCGGTACGACGTTGTCGGCGAATGCGCTGGCGATCACCGCGATGCACGCGATGCTGGGCAAAGTGATAACGCATGAGGCCTATGCCCATATGCTGACACTCGCGCGGCGGTTGGTGAAAGGCATCGAAAGCGTCATCGCCGCGCATCAATTGCCATGGCATGTCGTCAATGTCGGCGCACGGGTCGAGTTTGTCTGCGCCGAAAAGCCCTCCACCAACGGCAGCGAAGCCCGTGCGGCAATGAACCACCGGCTGGAGGCGGCATTGCATCTCTATCTCGCCAACCGGGGCATTTTACTTGCGCCGTTCCACAATATGATGTTGCTGTCGCCGGTGACTGGCGAGGTGCAGGTGGACCGGCTGGTCGCGGAACTGGGAAATGCCGTGGGGGAATTGTGCGACAATTGATTTTGAACTCGGTGTCATTCCCGCGAAAGCGGGAATCCATGGTCTGACACCGAAGTTAAACCGAGAAGTTTGGCCATGGACCCCCGATCAAATCGGGAGTGACATTTTCAGAATAGCAAAGAGATCGAAATGAACATCCGTCGAGCAAAATCATCTGCAACCATCGCCTCGCGCAGCGAGGCTGAGGCCTTTTTCGCCGCCAATCCCGATATCGATGCGATCGACATGATCTACACCGATTTTGGTGGTGTGCCGCGCGGCAAACGCCTTCGCCAGCATGAAGTGCTCGCCGTATATGAAACTGGACGAATGTTTCCGGGTTCGATCACTGTCGTGGACATCACCGGACAGGATACCGTCGAAACCGGCCTGGTCTGGGAAGATGGCGATGCGGATCGTTCGATGAAACCGATCCCCGGTACGCTTGTCAAAATGCCGTGGGCTGGCGACCATGCCGCGCAATTCCTTGTCGATTTTTACGAGCTTGATGGCGCCCCGCACGATCTCGACCCGCGCCATGTGCTCGGACTGGTGGTTGATCGTTATGCCGAGCAGGGGCTGGTGCCTGCGGTTGCAGTTGAGTTGGAATTCTATCTGGTCGATCCCAAGCGCAGCCGCGACGGTATGGTGCGTCCCGCTTCACCGGAATATAGCAAGGACCGACCGCGCAATGTCGAGGTTTACGGCCTGCGCGAGCTGGAGGATTTCCGCCCGTTTCTCGATGATCTTTACAGCTTTTGCGATGTGCAGGGGCTACCGCTGGAAAGCGCGATTTCGGAATTCGCGCCGGGGCAGTTTGAGCTAACGCTTTGCTACAAGCCCGATGTGCTGCGCGCCTGCGACGATGCCATCATGTACAAACGCGTGGTGAAGGCCGCCGCCCAGTGCAATGGGCTGGAGGCTACCTTCATGGCCAAACCCTTTGCCGATCAGGCGGGCAGCGGCATGCACATCCACGTCTCGATCAATGATGACAAGGGCAACAACATTTTCGCCAGCGAAGACCCCGAAGGCACCCTCGCACTACGGCATGCAATTGGCGGGATGATCGCCAATGTGGGGGACAGCTTCGCGCTCTTTGCGCCCAACGCTAACAGCTATCGCCGGTTCAAGGCGAACAGCTATGCGCCGGTTGCGCCGACCTGGGGCGTAAACAACCGCACCGTTTCGTTCCGCATACCGGCAGGCGCGCCGAAGACCCGGCATGTCGAGCACCGCGCCTGCGGCGCCGACGCCAACCCCTATCTGGCCGTGGCAGCGGTGCTGGCGGGGATGCATCACGGTATGGCGAACGCGACCGATCCCGGCCCCGCGGTCGTCGGCAATGGCTATGACCGTGACAATTCCGGCGATGACAAACCGCCGAGCAACTGGTTCGCGGCAGTCGATCGTTTCCATGCTTCGACCTTCGCCCGCGACTATCTGGGCGAGCGGTTTGTCGACATGTTCAGTATCGTCAAACGCACTGAACAGGACCGCTATTTCGGCGAAGTGCCGCGGATAGATTATGACTGGTATTTGCGGAATGCGTGAAGTGCAAAAAACGCTTTGAAAATCGGCAAATTTGAGCCAGCATCCAGACTCACAAGAACATAGTCGCAAAGGGAAGCTCATGGACATCAAGACACTGATCGATAACGCGCAAAACCGTCGCTCTTTGCTGAAGGGCATGGGTGTTGCTGCCGTGGGCCTAACCTTCACCGGCGCGCTGGCCGGCTGTGGTGAAAAGGAAGCCAAGAAGCTTGCCAATGGCGAGGAAGCCTCGCTGAACCTGTATAATTGGGACGATTATATGGGCGAGACCACCTTGGAGGATTTCAAGGAAGCCGGTGGCGTCGATGTCAAAATGGACCTGTTCGACACCAACGACACGTTGTTTGCCAAATTCCGTGCGGGTAACCCCGGCTATGATTTGATCGTGCCTTCGAACGATTTTGTCGAGCGGATGGCGAAGGCCGACATGCTTGAGAAAATCGACAAGGCGCAGCTTTCCAATTTCAAGAATATCGCGCCCGAATTTGTCGATGTCGATTATGACAAGGGTCGCGAATATTCGGTGCCCTATACTTGGCTCGCCTTGGGCATCGGCTATCGCAAGTCGAAGGTGCAGGGCGTGCCTGACAGCTGGAAATATCTGTTCGACAGTGATCAATATAAGGGCCGCATCGCGCTGCTCTCCGAGGCGGGCGATGTCTTCCGTCTGTGCGCAAAATATATGGGCAAATCGGTCAATGGTTTGACGCCTGCCGATATCAAAACGATTGAAGCAATGCTTGTGAAGCAGAAGCCCTTCATTGCCAAATTCCACGACGATGACGGTCAGGACTTGCTTGCTAAGGGCGAGGTCGATCTGGTGCTCGAATATAATGGCGACATTGCGCAGTTGATGACTGAGGATGATGACATTGATTTCGTCATTCCAAAGGAAGGCAGCCAGCTGAATTCGGACAATTTCTGCATTCCCAAGGGTGCAAAGCATCCGAAAAATGCCCATGCCTTCATCAACTTCATTTTGGATGCGCAAAATGGCAAGAAGGTCACCGAGACCATCCTTTATCCGACGCCCAATGCTGCGGCGAAGGAATTGATGCCCGACAGCTATAAGAAAAATCCGGTAATCTATCCGCCCGCAGACAAGCTGGCGAAATGCGAATATGCGAAGTTCAATCCGGACATCCAGCCGCTCTACGAGGAAGCCTTCACCCGCGTCCGCGCATCCTGATTCGCCTGATGGGGGAGGGGAGCAATGGCTGAGCAGGACTGGAAACAGCAAAAACGGCCCTTTGCGGCGGTGTCGCTAACGCCGCTGTTCTGGACGCTGCTATTCTTCGTCATCCCGATGGCGTTTGTCTGGTTCTACAGCTTTGGCCGCAATGTCGGGCTGACCGATATCGACATTGTCGGCACGCTCGACAATTACAAACGCGCGACCGAGTGGCTGTATCTGTCGATTTTCCTCAAAAGCCTTGCGGTCGCTGCGCTGGTCACGCTCATTTGTCTGATCGTCGGTTTTCCGGTGGCGATGGCGATTACCTTTGCCAGCGAGAAGTGGCGACCATGGTTGCTTTTGGGCATCATGTTGCCGTTCTGGACCAATCTGCTGATCCGCACCTATGCGCTGATGATCGTGATGGGACAGCAGGGCTATGCCAATAAGGGGTTGGAGGCGCTGTGGGGCGGGGCGAGCTGGCTGAAAACATTGGTCGGCTTGCAACCCATGGAGACATGGGAACCGCTGCCGCTGCTCTACAACAATTTCGCCGTGGTGGTGGGCCTTGTTTATGTCCATCTGCCCTTCATGGTGTTGCCGCTCTATTCGGCGCTCGATCGGCTCGACAAAAGCCTGATCGAGGCGAGTCTTGATCTGGGCGCAGGGCATTTGAAAACGCTGTTCAAGGTCGTCGTGCCGCTCGCGGCACCGGGGATTATTGCGGGCGTGATGATCACGCTGATCCCGGCACTGGGTGCCTATTTGACCCCTGACCTGATGGGCGGCACCGACAGCCAGATGATCGCCAACGTCATAGAGCGCCAATTCAAACGTGCCAATGATTGGCCCTTTGGCGCCGCGCTATCCTTCCTGCTGATCTATGCGATGTTCGCGCTGATCGCCTTGCAAGGGATGCGCAAAAAGAC
>Ga0075154_10002881_pt1 | contig 11075 bp, 14 predicted proteins | sample JI71714BDNA_FD_70965 | JGI IMG/M metagenome (GOLD analysis project Ga0075154, IMG submission 70965) | Wastewater effluent complex algal communities from Wisconsin, to seasonally profile nutrient transformation and Carbon sequestration -... | ecosystem: Engineered > WWTP > Effluent > Algae... | reverse complement strand
AGCGCTTCTGGGCGTTCATACCTCGGGCGATCAGGAGCGTCTGCTCACGCTGGCCAATTCAGCGCGCTACTTTGAGGTGCGCATTCGGGCAATTGAGCGCGTGACGCGGCGCGGCACGCAAGTGCTGGGGCAGATGCTCTATCTGCGGGACGTGACCCAGCGCCATCTCAGCGAACTGAAACTGGCCGAAGCGCTGTCCGTCAGTGAAGAACAACTGCGCACCATTACCCGTTTGCATGAGCAACTTCAGGAGCAAGCGCTCTGCGATCCGTTAACCGGGTTGTACAACCGCCGTTACCTCGATGAATTTTTTGCCCGAGAGCTGGCCCTGGCGCAGCGCGAACATGTGCCTATTTCACTGGCGTTAATTGACCTGGACCATTTCAAGCGGCTCAACGACGAGTACGGCCATTTGGAGGGCGATGATGTGCTCAAGGGCGTCGCACAGCATCTGCTGGAAAATGTCCGCAGCTCTGATGCGGTGTTCAGGATCGGCGGCGAAGAATTTTTGCTGATCCTGCCACGGGCAGATGCTGTCGAAGCGCGTCAGCGGCTGGAGGTCATCTGTCGCGAGCTGGCCGCCCATCCGCTGCCCACCCGGGGTGGTGCACGTTACGTCACCCTCTCTGCCGGGCTGGCCCTGTGGCCCGAACAAGGCCCCGGCCTTGATGAACTGATGCAGGTGGCCGATGCCGCGCTGTATCAGGCCAAGCATGAGGGGCGAAATCGGGTCTGCAGTCTGGTCAGTGCATAGCGTTCACCTTCCATCCAGGGCTGAGGCGCTTTTGTTCCTAAACGGTTAAACTGCGCCCGATTTTTCTTCCTTCCCGGAGCCATCCATGTCCCGCGTTACCCTCAGCCGCTACCTGATCGAGCAGACTCGCAGCCACAACACCCCGGCCGATCTGCGTTTTCTTATTGAAGTGGTCGCGCGGGCCTGCAAAGAAATCAGCCATCAAGTGTCCAAGGGCGCGCTGGGTGGCGTGCTGGGCAGCATGGGGACAGAGAACGTTCAGGGCGAAGTGCAGAAAAAGCTCGACGTGATTTCCAACGAGATTCTGCTGGAGGCCAACGAGTGGGGCGGTCACCTGGCGGGTATGGCGTCTGAGGAAATGGACAATGCTTACCAGATTCCGGGTAAATACCCCAAGGGGGCTTACCTGCTGGTGTTTGACCCGCTTGACGGTTCCAGCAACATTGATGTCAACGTTTCAGTGGGCACCATTTTCTCGGTGCTGCGTTGCCCGGAGCGTAACGGTGAAGAAGGCGACCTCGGTGAAGAGGCCTTCTTGCAGCCCGGTACAGAGCAAGTGTGCGCCGGTTACGCGATTTACGGCCCGCAGACCATGCTGATGCTGACCCTGGGCGAGGGGGTTAAAGGCTTCACGCTGGACCGTGAGCTGGGCAGTTTTGTGATGACCCATGACGACATCAAAGTGCCGGAGTCGACCAAGGAATTCGCCATCAACATGTCCAACCAGCGCCATTGGGATGCGCCGGTGCAGCGTTATGTGTCCGAACTGCTGGCGGGCGAAGAAGGCCCGCTGGGCAAGAACTACAACATGCGCTGGATCGCCTCGATGGTGGCTGACGTGCACCGCATCCTCACCCGTGGTGGCGTCTTTATGTACCCGCGTGACAAGCGTGACCCGTCCATGCCGGGCAAGCTGCGTTTGATGTATGAAGCCAATCCAATGGCCATGATCATCGAGCAGGCAGGCGGTGTAGCCACTAACGGTACGCAGCGCATTCTCGATATCCAGCCGCAAAGCCTGCACCAGCGTGTACCGGTCTTCCTCGGTTCCAAGGAAGAAGTGCTGCGCATCAGTGCTTATCATCGCCACTGAGCAACAAAGGCCGCGCCACCCGAATGGGTGAGCGCGGTTTATCCCTGACTTCTTTAGGCTTCGGCGCTCTAACAAAAACAAGCGCTCGGAGCCTTTATGTTCAAGCCGTACAAAGCCCTAGCAGCCGCCATCGCCCTGGCCAGCCTGCCTCTCACCAGCTCAGCAATGCCCTACTCGCAGTTCATCGTTTTTGGTGATTCGTTGAGTGATAGCGGGCAATTCCCTGATACCGGCAGTCCTCTGCTGGGTGGTAACCCCACTGGGGGGACACGTTTTACCAACCGTACAGGCCCCAACTACCTGAGCAACAACACCGAGTATTTTGATGAGGTGGTTACGCAACGCCTGGCCGCGCAGCTGGGGTTGCAAGCGCTGGCCTCTACGCCCGTACTTCCTCAAGCGTTGACGGGCAATCCTGACGGCACCAACTATGCGGTAGGCGGGTATCGGACGGAGCAGGTGCTTGCATCCATCACCACAACATCACAAACGGTGATCCCGGTTGGTCAAGCGGGTGCCGGTACGGTATTGCGCACGCGGCAGGGCTATTTAGCGCAATTCGGTGCGGCCGATCCCAATGCTCTGTTTTACGTCAATGGTGGTGGCAACGATGTGTTGCAGGGGGTCGTTACTGACCAGGCCACAGCTGCCACGGCGGCCGCCAACTTGGTTGCCGGTGTCGCCGCGCTGCAGGCGGCCGGTGCGCGCACCATTATCGTGTCTGATCTGCCTGACGTGGGCATGACTCCGGCAGGCGTTGCCAGCGGCTTCAGGGCGGTATGGTCGACGGCATCCGGATTGCTCAACGACGAGTTGGGTCGTCAGTTAGCCGCGCTGGGTGGCAACGTCATTCGCCTTAACTTCCGCGGGCTGCTGTCCGAGGTGCAGGCTGATTTGGCGACGTTTGGCTTTGATCCCTTGGTGTCGCAGACCGATGTCTGTTTCAGTGGCTCAAGCTGTTTGGCTGATCCCACCTGGGGAATCGGTGGTACATCGCCCAATCCCAACCGCCTGATGTTCAATGATGGTGTGCACCCGACCGGCGCTGTGCAGCAGATCAGTGCGGATTATATCTACTCCCTTATCTCCGCCCCCTGGGAAGTCAGCCTGCTGCCAGAGATGGCGCTGTCCAGCCTGATCGGCCATCAGCAGCAACTGCAAAGTCAGTTGCAGGGCCAGTGGCAGGCCAATGGGCAATGGCGCAGTTTCGTCAGTGCCAACGGCATGCGCCGTGAGTTCGCGCGTAATGCGGCGGTTGCCGAGGGCGACAGCGATGCATTGGGGCTAACCCTGGGCGCAAGCTATCGCCTGAATGATCAGTGGCGTGCCGGTCTTGCCCTTGGCCTGCAATCGCAGCAACTGGATACGCAGACCGATTCCGAATACGACCTGAGCAGCTACTTGCTTAGCGGCTTTGCTCAGTTCCAGCAGGATCGTCTGTGGGCTAACGGCAGCGTCAGCGTGGGGCATCTGGACTATCAGAGTCTCGAACGTCAGTTCGCGCTGGGTATAGCTGAACGTGCTGAGAAGGGTGACAGTGAGGGTCAGCTGTATGCGTTGTCAGCGCGTATTGGCTACGACTTGGCCAATGCCGGTACAGATTGGCAAGTCAGTCCGTTTATCAGCGCCGATTACGTGCGAGTAGATGTCGATGGTTATCGCGAAAATGGCAACCGTTCGACCGCGCTTAACTTTGCTGATCAGCAGCGTGACAGCCAGCGCTTGGGTGTGGGCCTGCAACTCAGCCATCAACTGACGCCAAGCACGCAACTGTTCGCTGAAGTGTCCCGTGAGCGCGAGTTCAAGGATGACCCGCAACAATTGCGTATGGGCCTCAACAGTGTGGCCAACAACAGCTTCGAACTGCAGGGTTACACGCCTCAGAGTGGGCAGACCTTGGCGACCTTTGGCGTGAACCATCGCGTGGGTAGCGAGCTGGGCTTATCTGCCAGCTACAACTTCCGCGGTACTGAGGATCGTCAGCACGGCCTGAACCTTTCCCTGTCCTGGGATTTGTAGCAGTCCTGAGGTGAAAAACGGGGTAGGCTTGGTTTACCCCGTTTGCCCAGGTCAGGATCAACCATGAGCCGTCCTCTCGCTGTTTTCACCTTGCTGCTCCTGCTGACAGGCTGCAGCCCTCTCAATCAAGAAAACTACGCACAACTCCAGCCGGGCATGAGCAAGGCTGAGGTCGAGCGCCTGTTAGGTGGGCCGGATGAGTGTTCGGCGGCATTGGGCGTTTCCAGTTGCACCTGGGGTGATGAGCAGCGTTTTATCAGCGTGCAATATGCTGGCGATAAGGTGCTGATGTTCTCAGCCAAGGGGCTTAAGTGATGCGTCTGCTAACGCTGTGTGCCGCTGCACTGCTGCTATCTGGGTGCGCCAACTCGGCTAAGGATGTTGCGCCACCGGCTACTGTTGCGCAGGTTGATCTGCAGCGCTATCAGGGCACCTGGTACGAGCAGGCGCGCTTGCCGATGTTCTTCCAGCGCCACTGCGCACAGTCCGAGGCGCACTACCAGTTGCGCAGCGACGGCAATGTGGGCGTGACCAATCGCTGCCAAACCCATGAGGGTGAGTGGCAGGCAGTCAGCGGTCAGGCGGTGGCGCAAGTGCCGGGGCAAACCAACAAGCTGTGGGTCAGTTTCGATAACTGGGTTAGCCGCTTGTTGCCGGGTTTGACCAAGGGCGAGTACTGGGTGCTCTACCTGGATGCCGACTACCAGAGCGCATTGGTCGGTCACCCTAATCGGCAGTACCTGTGGTTGTTAACCCGTGATCAGGTGATCAGCCCGTCTACGCGGGCGCGTTTGCTCGATGAAGCGCGTCAGCGTGGGTATGACACAACGCAACTGATCTGGCGTGCCGAGGCGAAATAAGCTCGGCATTACTGCCACGTCAGGCGCGCCAGCTTCCAGTCATCGCCATCCAGCCACCATTCCAGCTTCACGCTGTAATAGCGTGCGCTGTCAGGGATCAGCCCCTCGGCACCCGTCAGGGCCACCTGCGCCTCGGTATGGCCCTTCTCACGGAAGGTCATATCGAGGTGGCTGTTCTTGCTCAGGGCCAAGACTTTGATGTTCTTGTGGCGCATAAACAGCAGCAACAGGGTGCGCTGCGCCCACTCGCGGTCGAATTCGTTTTGCGCAGAGAATTCCGGGTGCAATTGTTCAAGCACCGCGTTGTTCTTCTTACCCTCAAGGTTGCTTTGTAATTGCTCTACGGCAGCCTCCAGCTCGGCCAGTGGATCATCCTTGGCGCCACAGCCGGTGAGCAGGCTGCAAATCATTACAAAAGCTAAGGCAAAAAGGCGTGTGGGCATGCTGAACTCGCTTTTCATGGTTATGATGCGGCAACGCGCCGAGCCGCTGTCCTGCAGGGACCTGCGATGGCTCGGCTGACCTTCAGGAGCATGCCATGCAGACCTTGTATCCGGAAATTAAACCCTACGCCCGTCATGAGTTAGCCGTGCAGGCACCGCATGTGCTGTATGTCGATGAGAGCGGTTCGCCGGATGGGCTGCCGGTGGTGTTTATTCATGGCGGGCCGGGGGCGGGGTGTGATGCGGCCAGCCGGCGTTACTTCGACCCTAACCTGTACCGCATTGTCACCTTCGACCAGCGCGGGTGTGGTCGCTCTACGCCGCACGCCAGCCTGGAGCACAACACCACTCAGGCGCTGATTGCCGACATGGAGCAAATCCGAGAGCACCTGGGCATCGACAAGTGGGTCCTGTTCGGCGGCTCCTGGGGTTCGACGCTGGCGCTGGCTTATGCGCAGGCCCATCCGCAGCGTGTACACGGGTTGATTTTGCGTGGCATCTTCCTCTGTCGCCCGCAGGAGTTCGACTGGTTCTATCAGGAAGGTGCCAGCCGGCTGTTTCCCGACTATTGGGAAGATTACCTGGCGCCCATCCCGCAGGATGAGCGTGGCAACCTGATGCAGGCCTTCTACAAGCGGCTGACCGGCCCTGACCAGATTGCCCAGATGCACGCGGCCAAAGCCTGGTCGACCTGGGAAGGCCGCACCGCGACCTTGCGCCCCAACCCGCAGGTGGTCGATCGCTTCAGCGACAGCCACCGCGCACTGTCGATTGCGCGCATTGAATGCAATTACTTCGTCAACAATGCCTTCCTTGAGCCGGATCAACTGCTGCGTGACATGCCGAAAATCGCCCACTTGCCGGGCGTCATCGTGCATGGCCGCTATGACGTCATCTGCCCATTGGACAATGCCTGGGCGCTGCATCAGGCCTGGCCCAACAGTGAGTTGCAGATTATTCGCGACGCTGGCCACTCGGCCGCCGAGCACGGCATTACCGACGCACTGGTTCGGGCTGCTGATGATCTGGCTCGCCGCCTGCTCAATCTGGCTCCGGACGAAGCATGAAGGCACTGATTCAACGGGTGCGCAGCGCCCGTGTCGAGGTCGCCGGTGACGTGGTGGGCGCGATTGATCAAGGCTTGCTGGCGCTGATCGGTGTGGAGCCCCATGACACCCCGGCCAGTGTCGAGAAAATCCTGCACAAACTGCTCAATTACCGGGTATTCAGCGATGCGGACGGCAAGATGAACCTGTCGCTGAGTGACGTCGGCGGCGGGCTGTTGCTGGTTTCGCAATTCACCCTGGCCGCCGACACCAAAAGCGGTTTGCGCCCCAGTTTCACCCGCGCCGCGCCACCGGCACTTGGCGCTGAATTATTCGACTTGCTGGTGGTGCAGGCCCGCGCCCGGCACCCTCAGGTCGCCACCGGGCAATTCGGGGCCGACATGCAGGTGCACCTGATCAATGACGGGCCGGTGACTTTTCTGCTGGAGAGCTAGCGCGCCAATGCCTCGGCGACGAAGTCCAGGCGATCTTGGCCAAAGTGCATTTCGCTACCAATAAAGAACGTCGGTGCACCAAATACGCCGCGCTTGATCGCTTCTTCGGTGGTGGCCTTGAGGCGCTCCTTGACCGCGTCATCGTTGATTAACTGCTCAAACTCGGCGGGGGCAAAACCGGCAGCGCTCAGCACCTCCGCCACCACCTCGGGTTTGCCGAGATTTTTCCGCTGAGTCCAGAGTGCCTCGAACATCACCTGCACATAGCGCTCAAAGCGTTCGTCGTTCTGGTAGCCGGCAGCACCGCGCATCAGTGTCAGGGTATTGATCGGGAAGTTCGGATTGAATTGCATCGGCACGCCATAACGACTGGCAAAGCGCGCGAGGTCTTTCAGCATCCATGCCCCCTTACTGGGGATCATCACCGGTGACTGGTTACCGGTGGCCTTGAATACGCCGCCGAGCAGCATGGGCCTCCAGATAATCTGCGCATCAGCGGCGCGGGCAATGCGCGGCAGCTGAGTCCAAGCCAGGTAACTGGCTGGGCTGCCGAAATCAAAAAAGAACTCAACGGTTTGGCTCATGGCATGCTCCTTTGGGAGGTCTTGTTATGGGGCAGCGTGCAGGCGTTAGAACGTCTCAGTTGTAGGGTGGATGACGCTGTTTAGAAGGTTTCCGTCCAAGGTCGCAGGTCCAGCTCATGCACCCAGCAATCGCGAGGCTGGCAATGGATCTGCCAGTAGGTCTCGGCGATGTGGTCAGGGTTGAGGATGCCGTCCTGTTCCTTGAGCTGGTACAGCTGGGGAAAGGTCTCGCGAATAAACGCGGTGTCGATGGCCCCGTCGATGATCGGGTGAGCCACATGGATGCCTTTGGGGCCGAGTTCACGGGCCATGCTCTGGGCCAGCGCGCGCAGGGCGAACTTGGCGCTGGCAAAGGCAGAGAAATTAGCCCGGCCGCGTAAGGAGGCTGTGGCGCCGGTAAAGATAATCGTGCCCTGCCCGCGTGGCAGCATGACCTTGGCGGCTTCTCGACCGGTGAGGAAGCCTGCAAGTGCGGCCATTTCCCAAACCTTACGGTAGACCCGCTCGGTGGTTTCGGTGATGGAAAACTGCACATTGGCGCCGATGTTGAACACCACCGCCTGCAGCGGCCCGACTTCGCGCTCAATGGTGGCGAACAGCTCGATGACCTGCTCCTCAACGCGTGCATCGCAACCAAAGGCGCGCGCAGTTCCGCCCGCCGCTTCGATCTCCGCCACCAATGGCACGAGTTTCTCGGCGTTGCGTCGTGCCACGCAGGCGACATAACCCTCGCGGGCGAAGCGTTTGGCGATGGCGCCACCGGTAGCATCGCCGGCGCCCACGACCAGAATGGCTTTGCGTTCGGTCATTGCACTCTCCATTAACGAGTAGGTTGAGTCATGCTCTTTCCCATCCACGGATTATCGTGTGCGGTGGATGGTTAAAGCGCCATCCACCCTACGACTCACGAATGTCGTGTTAAACACCGAGTAGGGAGGATGACGCTCTTTTCATCCACCGATCGTTGTGTGCGGTGAATGGAAAAAACGCCTTCCATCCTACGGCTCATGGATGTGTTGTTAAAACAGTCGCGCGAGCAAGGCAGTAACCGCTGTTTCCACCCGCAGAATCCGCGCACCCAGTTGCACGGGTTGCAGGCCGGCGTGCTGGAGCTTTTCCACTTCGTAGGGAATCCAGCCGCCTTCCGGGCCGATGGCCAATGTGACGGCCTGTTCGACGGCTCGCGGGCAGGCCGGGTAGTCGCCAGGATGGCCGACCAGGCCCAGGGTGCCGGCGGCAATAGCCGGCAGCTGGTCTTCGACAAAGGGCTTGAAGCGTTTCTCGAGGGTGACCTCGGGCAGCACCGTATCGCGTGCTTGCTCCAGGCCGAGGATCAGCTGTTCGCGAATGGCGGCGGGTTCGAGGAAAGGCGTCTGCCAAAAGCTCTTTTCCACCCGGTAGCTGTTCAGCAGCACCAGCCGCGACACGCCCATGCTGCTGACGGTTTGCAGCACGCGACGCAGCATTTTGGGTCGAGGCAGGGCGAGCAGCAGGGTCAGGGGCAGTTTTTCCGGTGCTGGCTGATCAAGGGTGACAGCCAGCTCGGCCTGCTCGTGATTCAGGCTAATCAGCTGACCCGTGCCCATTAGCCCATTCAGCCGGCCCACGCGCAGGCTGTCACCGGCTTCTGCACGGTGCACTTCCAGCAGGTGTTTGAGCCGTCGGCCACTGAGCCGCACGGTGTCTTCGGCAACAAAATCGCCGTCTTCGAGCAGCAGCAGATTCACGGTTGCGCGGCGGGTGGTTGGTCGTTAGACGGTTGTTCGCTGTCGGCCGCAGCCGTCGCCTCTTGCTCGTCGCGGCGCTTGATCAGGCTGCCGCACAGCAGGCCGGCCTCGAACAGCAGCCACATGGGTACGGCGAGTAGCGTCTGCGAAAACACGTCCGGCGGGGTCAGCACCATGCCGACAACAAAACAGCCGACGATCACATAGGGGCGGCTTTTGCGCAGGGTTTCGACTTCCACAACCCCAGCCCAAATCAGCAGGAAGGTGGCGATCGGGATTTCAAAGGCCACGCCAAAGGCAAAGAACAGGGTCAGGACGAAATCCAGGTACTGGCCGATGTCGGTCATCATCGCCACGCCTTCCGGGGTCACGCTGGCGAAGAAACCGAACATGATCGGAAACACCACGAAGTAGGCGAAGGCCATACCCGCATAGAACAGCAGGATGCTGGAGATCAGCAGCGGTATGGCGATGCGCTTCTCATGTTTATACAAACCAGGGGCGATAAAGCCCCAGATCTGATGCAGGATGATCGGAATGGCCAGAAACAGCGACACCATCAACGTCAGCTTGAAGGGCGTTAGAAATGGCGAGGCCACGCCGGTGGCAATCATCGTCGCGCCTTCCGGCAGGTATGCGCGCAGGGGCGCGGCGACCAAGGCGTAGATGTCCTGGGAAAAATAGAACAGACCGGCAAACAGCAGGAACACCGCTGCAACAATCCGCAGCAAGCGCGTTCGCAGTTCAGTCAGGTGTGAGACCAGAGGCATTTCCTGGTCGCTGTCCGGTCGTTGGCTCATGGTGTCGGGCTTTTATCCTGAGGGGTGCTGGTGGCGGGCGGGGTGGCAGCAGTTGTTGTCGGCGGTGTCGGCTCGGACGGGGTGCTCAGGGGCGCGTTGAGGCTTTGCTTCATCGCGTTCATTTCCCGCTCAAGCTCAAGGATTTGCTCGTTGTGCAGTTGGCGGCGGATTTCATCCGCGCCGATCTCGCGCTCGACCTCCGCCTTGATCGCGCTGAAGCTGCGCTTGATCCGGCCGATCCACAAGCCTGCCGTGCGCACCGCGCCGGGCAGGCGGTCAGGCCCCACCACAATCAGGGCGACGATGCCGACCAGCAGCAGCTCGGTAAAGCCGATATCAAACATGGTTTAGTCTTTTTTCGCCGGTTCTTCGACCTTGCGCGCCTGAGCGTCGATGGTCTGGCCCTTGGGCTCTTCCACCGCAGCAGCGGGCTTGTCGCCTTCACCGTTGTCCATGGACTTGCGGAAGCCCTTGATAGCGTCACCCAGGTCAGAGCCCAGGCTCTTGATGCGCTTGGTGCCGAACAGCATGACCACGATCAGCAGGATGATCAGGAGTTGCCAGATGCTAATGCCGCCGAATCCCATAATGCGTACTCCGTAGTAAAAGGGTTGATCAGTCTTGTGAGCGCGCGGCTTTTTCCGCATGCCCGGAGAGGCCAAAGCGCCGGTCCAGTTCGTCCAGTACAGCCTGCGGATGCTGCCCCAGAGCGGCAAGCATGACCAGGCTGTGGAACCACAGGTCGGCGGTTTCATAAATTACATCGCTGCAGTCACCGCTGACGGCAGCATCTTTGGCGGCGAGGATGGTTTCCACCGACTCCTCGCCGACCTTTTCCAGAATCTTGTTCAGGCCCTTGTGGTAGAGGCTGGCGACATAGGAGCTGTCGGGTGCTGCGCCCTTGCGCGACTCCAGCACTTCAGCCAGGCGGCTCAAGGTATCAGTCATGGCTGAATCACTCATGGGTATGTCCTGCGCTGTAGATGGCGTGCGGGTCTTTCAGCACCGCCTCGACGGTTTTCCACGCACCGTTCTCAAACACGCGGTAGAAGCAGCTTTCGCGACCGGTGTGGCAGGCGATGCCACCCAGTTGTTCGACGATCAGAATGATCACGTCGGCGTCACAGTCCAGGCGCATTTCGTGCAGTTTCTGCACATGGCCGGACTCTTCCCCTTTGCGCCAGAGTTTGCCCCGTGAGCGCGACCAGTAGATGGCCCGCTGCTCGTTGGCGGTGAGGGCGAGTGATTCACGGTTCATCCAGGCCATCATCAGGATGCGCCCGGTTTTATGGTC
>Ga0075154_10002879_pt1 | contig 11080 bp, 11 predicted proteins | sample JI71714BDNA_FD_70965 | JGI IMG/M metagenome (GOLD analysis project Ga0075154, IMG submission 70965) | Wastewater effluent complex algal communities from Wisconsin, to seasonally profile nutrient transformation and Carbon sequestration -... | ecosystem: Engineered > WWTP > Effluent > Algae... | reverse complement strand
GTCGGTAAAATGGGAGTGGAAAAATTAGTTAATTCTACTTTAGAAGGTGTGTGGGGAAGTCGTTTGATTGAGGTAAATGCTAAGGGTGAAGAAATCCAAGATTTAGGTGTAAAATCTCCGATTCCCGGCAAGCCTATACAACTAACCTTAGATTTAGATATGCAGAAAACTGCGGAAAAAGCTTTGGGAAATCGTCTCGGTGCTGTGGTGGCGATCGATGTTAAAACCGGAGCCTTGTTAACAATGGGTAGTTGGCCGACATTTGACCCCAATATTTTCACCCGTAAGGTAAGTCAAAAAGAATGGGACCGACTGCAAGGACCTGATAAACCATTTTTAAATCGAGCTGTTCAAGGTTATCCAGTCGGTAGCACTTTTAAAATTGTGACTTCTGTAGCCGGGATGGAGTCGGGCAAATTTTCTCCTGACTCGACTTTGGTTAGTTCTTCTTCAATTACCATTGGCGGAATTTCGTTTAACGAACACGGTGCTGGTTACGGTGCGATCGGTTTCCGCGATGCTTTAGCCTACAGCAGCAATACATTTTTCTATCAATTAGGAATGGCCGCCGGACCGGAAGAAATGTCTAAATGGGCTAAGAGAATGGGAATTGGCGGTACTATTAACTTAGAACTTTTGGGGTTAGAGGCCGCCAATCACGGTCAAGTTCCGATCCCAGCAGAAAAAAAGAAAATGTATGGAGAAGATTGGTATGTGGGCGATACGGTAACAATGGCGATCGGTCAAGGTTTGGTACTTTGCACTCCCTTAGAATTGGCTGTGATGGTGTCAACTATTGCCAATGGTGGTTGGCGAGTGCAGCCACATTTGCTGGCTTCTCAAACTAATACTCCAATTACTAAAAAAGTTCAAACAGGTATTAAGCCGGGTACTTTGAATGTGATTCGCCAGGGATTGACTGATGTGGTATTAAAAGGTACTGGTAAGGGGTTGAATGATGGTACTATTCCTTTGAGTGCTGGCAAAACAGGGACGGTGGAAATGCCCGGTCATCCTGACAATTCTATGTATGTGGGTTATGCTCCTGCTGACAAACCGGAAATTGCGATCGCAGTTATAGTTGAAGGCGGTGGATATGGTGCTGTGTCAGCCGCCCCAATTGCTCACGAGGTATTCCGAACTTATTTCCAAAAGCAAGGTTTTAAACCGACTATTAAGAAGCCTTAATAGTCATGACTAAGTTGTTATGGGTTATTGGCGTCGCCAGCCAGCGAAGCGTCGAAGGGTTATTGGTTATTTGTTATGGGTTATTTGTTAGTTGTTAGTTCCAATAACCAACAACTAAGAACCAACAAGCCTTCGATTTTGCGGTTCCTGAGCGGAGCGTCGAAGGCCAGGGAACCGCCAATAACCAATAACAAATAACCAACAACAAATGACCAATAACTAACTTCCTATTCTATCGATAATAATCATTTCTGAACCAATAACAGGACTTCTAGCTATTAGTTTTCCTTCCATATTCTGAACTTCTAAATTACTAAAATCTAGTAAATTAGCTTCTTTAAACATTTGATTTACTATCTGATTTTGTTCGGTTTCGCTCAGCCCATACCAATCTTCAGCTACTTTTACTGTCAACCGACTGCTGGAAAAATTAGCTTCAAATGACTTAACTAAACCGCCACCAATTCGAGCGGTAATTTCATCAACTTTATTTTGAATCCCAGCAATCAGAGACTGTTCCGGTGTCAGTGGTGGTGGCGGGATCATTTCTACCGCTTTCGGTGCTGTCGGTGCCACTAAATCCGGTAAGTTGCTTTTGAATTCAGATTTGGCTTTTTCTGATGTCATCGCTTCTGGCAAGTTGGCAATAGGTTGTGGCTGTTGTGGCGTTTCCGGTGCGACAAAATCGGAAAAATTTGCGGGGGATTCTATCACTTTGGCGATAGGCGCATTGGCTATTTTCTCCGCTGGTTTTGCCGAAAAAATATTCAGAGTTAAACCGACTGTGACGATCAGAATTGCTGCTATCGCTGCATTCAAAATTGGATCGGATAACTTCTGGCTGAGGGATGCGGGTAATAGCGATCGCACTAGCTTCACAATACTTTGCCAAAGTAAACCGACTTTCTCTAAAAAACTACCTTGAGTGCGGGTTGCTACAGACTTACTATCAGATTTTACAGCAACTTTTGGTGTGGGAATCTTGTTAATTTCTGCTGCCATACTTTCAGGAGTTGCAGAGTTTGAGGCTGAGTCAATCTCCGTTTTAGGAGGTTCAAAGGATTCTGGAGTTGGCTGGTTTGGTTGTTCTGCTGACATTTTTTCTGCCTTTGGGCCTTGCCAATATACTTAAATCCGATTAATTTTAGTTGAGTTATAGCACAAGGAATCAGGAATAATTCACCCCCCCCCTGCCCCCCCCAAGGGGGGAAATTCAGAAAGAAGGAATCAGGAATAATTCACCCCCCTACCGCCCTTGGAGGAAGGAAGAAGGAAGAAGGAAAATGCAATCACAGCAAGAGTTGCAGCGACTAAGAACGTCCTAACTGTCTTGGTTGTTGCTAGATCTCAATCTTAATTTATCATTTTATTTAGTTGTCACTGAATCAATATGAGCATCAAACGTCGTTACTTTCTGATTTTAGGCAGTCTCAGCAGCTTAGGTTTGTCTGGAATCTGGAAAATGTTTCAGCTTCAGACTTCTTGGGCCACAGATGCCAATGCCGCTGTATTTTCTGCTGTTGAGGGAGAAAGGGCGATCGCTCCTTTACCCACTACACCACCTATTTTACGCTTTATTTCGATCGCAGACACGGGTACCGGTGCCGAGGGACAATATGCTGTGGCTGAGGCCATGGCGCAATATCACGGGCAAAACTCTTTTAATTTGGCTATTCTCGCCGGTGACAATATCTATAATAACGGCGAATTTGAAAAAATTAATGCTGTTTTTGAACGACCCTATCAGCCCTTATTACAGCAGGGTGTCAAGTTTTATGCTTGTCTGGGAAATCACGATATCCGTACTGATAACGGCGACTTGCAAGTTAAATACCCCGGCTTTAATATGGCTGGTCGCTACTACACTTTTCGGCGCGAATCAGTCCAGTTTTTTGCCCTAGATACTAATCATAATGCGGACTGGAAAAATCAGTTAGTTTGGCTGGAAAAAGAGTTGAGCCAGAGCACTGCACCTTGGAAAGTTGTTTTCGGACACCACCAGGTTTATTCCTCTGGCGTGTACGGATTGAATCAACCTTTTATTCGGACTTTGACACCGATGTTTCAAAAGTACGGCGTGCAGCTTTATATTAACGGACATGAGCATAGTTATGAACGGACTCGTTCGATTAATGGTACGACTTATTTAATTTGTGGTGCTGGTGCTGGTACTCGTCCGGTGGGGCGTTCTGAATGGACGGAGTATGCTGCTAGTCGGTTGAGTTTTGCTACATTTGATGTTTATGAAGACCGAATGTTTGTGAGCGCGATCGGTACTGATAAGCGGGTTTTCGATCGGGGAGTGATTGAAGTGCGATCGGCTTAATTCACAGCATATTCAGGAGCAAATAAGATGAATAGGGGTTGTCGGGCTAATCAAACAGGTTTTGTTTTAGAAACAACTGTTGCAGGCACTTTACAAGCTCACGGCTATCTCGAAATTTGCCCTCATTTACCGAAAAAGCGCAAGCGGGATTGGCTGTTAGTTTCTACAGAATTTCCTAAGCGGTATGCCAAACAGGTATATATCGGGTCTAGCATTTATGAAACTGAAATAAATGTCGATTTTTATATTGTTGGTTCTGGGGCCATTTCTCAGGTTTTAATAGTTGAGTGTAAGTGGCAAGAAGATAAAGGTTCTGTTGACGAAAAGTATCCTTACCTTAATTTAAATATTAAAAATTGCTATCAGGTGCCAACTATTGTGATAGTTGGTGGTGATGGCATGAGGCAAGGATCGATCGAGTGGTTCAAAAAACAAATTGCTGATAATCCAAATCTATTGGGAGTTTACAAGCTGGAAGGGTTTATCACTTGGGCTAATAAACATCTCTAAGATAACTAATCTCAAACTTGATTATTTGAGAGCCAATTATTATTCCAGAATGATTGGCTTTTAGTCTTGTGTTTTTTATTGTATCTGGCTATTCTGTTTTTGGGATGTTGGCTTAAGTCTTTAAAATGAACGGATTAATAATTCCTTGACTTTGCCACGCTTACAACTATTGGAATTGATTCCCCTAGCTGCTGAAATTTCAATTAATTGTGGCATCCTAGCAGTTTTAAAAGCTTGAGAGTCTGTGTAAATTTTCTTGATAAAATCACAATGAGAGTTAGAGAGCATCACTTTCACCCCCCGTTCTGCGAGTTCTGCAAAAACGTCTCTCAGTTGCTGTTGTTCGGCTTCTTTGAAATCATTGCGGTTGTATGCTGTGAAGTTACTGGTGGCACTGATAGGATGATAAGGTGGGTCGAAATAAACAAAGTCTTCACTGCTTGTGACAAACTCCTTGACTCGATCGAATTGCCTAACTTCAATTTGAACGGAAGCAAGGGCAGAGGATACGGCTCGCAATAAATCTGCTTGACAAATGTTAGGTTTTTTGTATCTGCCTATGGGAACATTAAATTCACCTTTGGAATTTTCTCTGTAGAGGCCGTTGTAACAAGTTTTATTTAGATAAATCAGCCGTGCTGCTTTTTCTGTATCTGTTTTATAGGATTGCGATCGCACCCAATAATAGTACCCTTGATTGTGCCGGCTGTGTTCTAACTGATGATCCTCTAGCATTTGAATTAACTCCTCCACCCGATCCCTGACGCAGCAATAGGCATTAATCAATTCTGGGTTGATATCTGTCAAAATAGCAGCCAAACCAGGTTGCTGCTGCTTTAAGTGAAAAAAAACAGCACCACCGCCCAAAAAAGGTTCGTAGTAAGTTGTGAAATTTTGAGGGAAATAAGGTTGATATTGTTCAATCAACTTACTTTTACCTCCAGCCCATTTCAGAAATGGACGTGGCAATATTTGAGAAGGTGCGACAGCAGACATTTATGTAGAAATAGCAGCCTTATCATATTTATCACAACTAGAACTGAATAGAATCTGAATTTGCGATCGCAGTTGATGTCCCCGCACTCACTGGACAATCCAGTGGCGACAATTGAAAATTTGTCGCTAGAATTATATTTGTCAGTCTGGATCGCCCAAAGGCCCGATCGAGCCCAATGCAGTCCCGATCGCCCGATCAAGCAATTTAGCTCCGGCTGTGCCAAAATTGTCTCACTCGTTCACAAGTGTTACCAGTGAAAAATGACACTGGCACACTTTACCCCACCAAGCTCATGCAAGATTTCATTAATAACGTCTCCCGTTATCCCCGTTTTTTGATTACTGTCTGTCTGGGAATCTTTTTTTTCCTGTTCGAGCGACTCAAACCTCTACTCGATCGACCAGCTACCGCCATCGCCCTGGTTAGTTTGATCGTAGCAACTTTCGTCTTTTTAACTTTTACACTGCGCGCTATGTTAGGTTTGAGTCCGGTTTAAATGCAAGCTCAAGAGTCAATAGCCATAGAAACCATATAAACCAGAAAAACCCAACCAGTCATGCAAACTCTACAGATTAGAAACGAAAATTAGGAATTTCGAGTTTTGAGTTAAAACACCAACTCTCGAACTAACTCCAAATTCGTTGTCGATCGCACACTTGCCAAGAGTCACTGCGATAGATTGGAAGAGGACATCTAGATTCAGTAACGATTATCCCCCTTGCTCAGTTCATAGGAAGCGGCACACCCCGCCCCGCTTTCCTCTCACGTTAACCAGACGGTATCAAGAGAGTCTCCAGCGGCAAAGACAGATGAAGTTTGAACATATCTATCAATTTTTTCAAGACCCCCCTCCTGTTTATCTAAACAAGGAACTAGCAGTGTGCTACATTCTCTCCGTCTTATTACGCGGAGATTCCTACGGAACCGAACTGATCGGACAACTAGAGAGGGAATTCCCCATCTACCGACTTTCTGATACCGTACTCTACAGCGCACTTAAATTCCTGGAAGATGAAGCTGTCATCACCGGTTACTGGAAAAAAGTAGAAGGACGCGGCCGCCCGCGCCGGATGTATCAAATTCTCCCAGAGTGGCGACATCAAGCTCAAGACCTCGCTCATCTTTGGCATGGATACATTGCTCAGGGAAAAGGGGTGTCTAGACATCAGCACCAAGACTTAGAAACCGGACACAGCGGTTAGTGCAATTTTAATCCGATGCCTCAACTCTTCAGATGTCGGCACTACTTGCAAAGCGATTTGCCCCGTGGGCCTTCGCTTTGCTCAATCACATCACCGAAGAACCTATCGAAGGGCATTTTTGCTTCTTCCTACTTAATTCCCCTTACACAAACTTTTAGCTGATGAATAATCCTGTTTTGCCATCCACCTTTGTGCTGACGCTGGTGTTAGCTGTGGGCTTGTTTTTTTTCATCAAGGCTTCTGTCAAAGACCGAACCGAACAAGTTAAACTCGCTTCCGAGAGTAACCAAGAGTCACTGTTAACCCAGCTACAAGAGTATTTTGCCCAGAGAGCTTACCGAGTTGCAGCCGTCGATGCTCCTAACTACCAAGTCACTTTTGAAGGGTTTGTCCGTCCTAGTTGGTTTTTAGCTATTTTTTTAACCCTCCTGAGTGCAGGGGGCGCTTTGTGCCTGGGACTGGTTTTGGCGATGCTAGTTCCTCAGCAAGGTCAAATTTTTCTTGCTTTGGTGTTACTATCGCCACTGGCGGGGATATTTTACTGGAAAAAAGCTGGACGCCCTGAACAAGTCTCTCTCAAACTGGAATCCGTCGCCGAGTCGGGAAGCCAAACCAAGAGCTTAATTACTGTCAGAGGTCATCGCGACGAACTCGCCGTCATGCAAAAAGCTTTGGCTCTGACACCGATCGATTGACAATTTAAACGTCACCTTTTCTGATAATCTAGATGCTGTCGGTCCAGGATTTTCAGAGACCTCCATTTTGAATGTCTCTATAACTGACACTTCGAGCAGACTAAACTATGAATGCTTGAATTCTGTGTGTTCGTGATTAGTTCCATCCAACTAATGCTCAAACACACCATCACTCACAGTAGCTCCCACAAAAGCCATTATCTTGAGAGTGCCGACTGTGGCGATCGCCCTTGTGACGATCGCTTCTATGGCGATGGCTCCTTGGGCCTAAGTTTCTAAGGAATTTTCGCTTAAATTTGCAGTTGACACCCTCGAGACAATGATCTATTTTGAGCTTTTGTTAAAAAGTTGCACTAACACTGCCCTCAATGTTTTGAACTAAACATTTTGAGTTTACCGTTATAAACTCAGCATTTTAGTTGGGAGTTTGGGGGTTTTGGCTTCTGGCTTTTGGCTTCTGGCTTCTGGCTTTTGAGCTATGCGCGACTGGCTGACACCACAGGAATTTTTTCTGTGGTAGACGACTCCAACATCACTTTTAAGCTGGGAAACAAGAAATGGTTCTCTTCTACGTATTGAGCTCCAAATAAACCTTTTTCAGCCCAGAAGTATCGATCGGTGGTATGCTCATTGCGTTTGACCAACAGCAAAGCTGGGGGGGCAATGCCTTCAGCATGGATGAACTTGCGAGCCGCTGTTACGGGTTTATCTTCGCCGCTCTCGATGCTATATTGAGGCACACACTCTAAAATCCTGCGTCCTTCTTGTCGGCGGCGACTTTTGCGCTTGCGTCTCCTGGCCAATTTCTTTACCTCCTCTGTGAGCAGACAGGTTGTAATTATAGCTACCAAATCCGAGCCGAGTATATCCGTTCTAGCTCAAAATATCAAGTTTATTTAATAATTCGACATAATCTTAACATTTGTACCCCTCGACCAGAGTATTGCCATCGTGGTAGGTGAACCCGAAACTATCCCTCGCTCAAAAAAATTAGGAAGTCTGAAAGCTATACAGACTGGTTATTTAAACAAAATTTATCCCAAAACAATTCAGTGCAGGAACAACAAAGCAGTCTGTAATCGATAAGTTAGAAATTGTAATTTACTTAATAATTCCGTTAAATATCTTAATGCGGCGCTCATGTTAAAGCCAGCCAGTTCCGAATTTGTCAAGCTTTGTCGATCGCAGGTGGCGATCGCCGTCAGTTTGGGAGCGACATTCAGCGCCATATACCTGACGGAAGAACTGATCGAAGGTAGCCAAGCAAAATTGATACCGATCGCGGTTTACCCGGAAACCTCAGAGTCCTGGGCCCAAAATCAGAGCGTGAGGCAGCAATCTCCCACAACCTCAGCATTAAAGGCGATCCCGCGACTGCTGGCAGACCAAACTCCAAGTCGAGAAAACTCAGAAATGGGGGCAATCCAGCCAGAGTCTCTTCCAGGTTTTAACAGCAATTCCCATCAGTGCCAAGGCCCAGAAAATATTTGGCTGTCTCGGCGGCAAATTGTGACACCTCTGATTCACGAAGGAGTAGTAATGGGACTTCTGGTCAGCGGCAGACAAGACAGGCCTTGGAACGATCGAGAGGACGCTCAAATACAACAAATTGCTCGCACCCTGGCCCTCGCCTGCATTTTAGACCAGCGATCGCAGTGGATGCAACAAGAACTACGCCAGCAGCGACAAATCCAAACTCAGGTTTATGACACGATGCAGAATTTACTGCACCAGTTCAAAAGTCCGCTCACAGCCTTACGCACTTTTGGTAAGCTGCTAGTCAAGCGGCTCGTCCCGGAAGACAAAAACCGCAACGTAGCTTTGAGTATTATCCGAGAGAGCGATCGCTTGCAAGAATTGCTCTTACAGTTCGATCGAACGGTTGACATCGGCGAAAGCAATTTGAGACTACCCTCTGGTAGTTCAGAAATAGAGATGTCCCAGGCTGAATTAAATCGTCAGTCTCCTCTGTCTCTGTCACCTGTAAGCAATCAAGATCAATCCTGTTGTGTTGCAGAAGTGTTAAAACCGCTGTTAATTTCAGCTTCTGCGATCGCCTCCGAAAGAAACCTCAAATTAGTAGCAGAGATTCCAGGAAATTTGCCCGCAGTTTCAGCTAACGATCGAGCTTTGCAGGAAGTTTTGAGCAATCTAATTGACAATGCCTTGAAATATAGCTATCCTGGTAACAAAATTTACATTAAAGTAGACAATCAAGCACAAGAAGCCAATGGAACCAAACAACATCAATTGCCAGCCCTAGCAGTTGCTGTCAGCGACACAGGTTCAGGAATTCCCCCCCAGGATTTAGAGCATTTATTTGAGCGACACTACCGGGGAGAAAAAGCCCAGACAGAAATTCCCGGAACCGGATTAGGTTTAGCGATCGCCCGCGATTTAGTCCACCAAATGCAAGGAGAAATAGAAGTATATTCCCCTCTCAATCCTGAATGGCTACCCTCTGTCGGGTCACATTTATCTCCCAGCGATCGCGGCACTACCTTCGTAGTTTGGCTGCCACTGAGTCAGTAAATCCCTCTATTAATAATAGGAGATATTTTCTATGAAGCGCCGCTCTTTATTTGAAACAAAATCCCCTTTATTTATTTTTTTAAATTTACTGAAAAAACATTTTTTTACCGTCCCTTTTTTGGTATTGATTAACACTTTGACTATAATCATGTTGGGTGGAATCAGCATATATGCCAAACTTACAAACAAGGGATATGGAGTTGAACGCCTGTTTAGCGATCCGTTTAACTTCTGGTTGCCTTACGAAGGCATTTTAACAGGAATTTCAGAATTATTTTGGTCAATTCCCGTAACAATTTGTGCATTTACGTTCGGAGTGCTACGCCAAAAAAATCATCGCGCTCCCGTCCAAAGCTTCTTATTTTTTAGCGCTTTATTATTGGGAGTATTTTCCCTGGATGACAGATTTAGGATGACTTTGATTCTTTCTGGTTTAGGAGTATCTAAGAAATTAATTTATTTGTGTTATGCCACTGGCATTTTGGCATGGAGTGTGAGATTTTGGAAGCTCATCAAAACTACTCCTTACTTGCCATTAATAGCAGTATTTATCTTATTTGCCATTTCCCGATTAGAAGATATCTTCGCCGCCAGAAGTCAAGGAGTCCATGCTATGTTAGAAGATGGCACTAAATTATTAGCTCTGATAAATTTAGCACTGTATTTTTGGCACGTATGTCATCAAGAACTTGTGGGAAAAAAACCGATAAACACAGATGAAATCTGAGGCTATAGGAAAAGCCATAGATCCTGTCTCAGTTAGGTGAGGTAAGGTAAGGGGTAATTGCCATGACCAGTTTGAGTGATTTCCATATAACCAACAACAAATAATCAACAACAAATAACCAACAACAAACAACAAACAACCAATAACAAATAACAAATAACCCTTTACTGATAAAAGCTATATAATGATTGAAGAAAGTTCTTCAAGATTATTAATTATGAAAGTTGGTTCTAGGGAAAGACACTCATGGCGATCGCCATAGCCATAAGCTGCCCAACAAGCATCAATTTGAGCATTTTTAGCAAACAGCAAATCCACCGCGGTATCACCAACCATTAAAACTTCACTATTATTCAAGTCGGGAAAAAGTGGTTTGATAATTGAGTAAAATACAGTCGGATCTGGCTTTTGAACCATTTCTCCATCATCTCCAATAATCAAATCAAAAAAAATGTGAATATTTAATTTATCTAAAAATAAATTCACAAAATTAACGTGTTTATTACTGAGGACTCCCAGACTTAATTCTGCTTGTTTTGCTAGGTGCAATATTTGCGTTGCCCCCGAAAATAGAGCCAGTTGTTTTTCACCTTCAGTGCGATAATAGTAACGATAAGTTTCAACCCATTGGGGAATTTCTGTTGCTTCTATAGCTGGATGGAGGATTTGGAAAGTCTTGGCTAAATTAATACCGATCGTGCCTCGAATTAGATCGGCAGTCGGTGGTACTAGCAGGAATTTTTCAAAAGTTTTGGTAATGCAAGATATAATAGCATTGTGAGTAATTGCCAAAGTACCATCAAAATCAAAAATAATTAACTTGTACTGACTCATATTCCTCTTCCAATCTCAATTAAAATTTTTCCACATTCGGCTCTGGCGGGTAACGCCGAACCAGAGGGT
>Ga0075154_10002878_pt1 | contig 11081 bp, 11 predicted proteins | sample JI71714BDNA_FD_70965 | JGI IMG/M metagenome (GOLD analysis project Ga0075154, IMG submission 70965) | Wastewater effluent complex algal communities from Wisconsin, to seasonally profile nutrient transformation and Carbon sequestration -... | ecosystem: Engineered > WWTP > Effluent > Algae... | reverse complement strand
TTGGAGAGTTGGCCAATTTGTTTTTGGCGGTGCGAGGTAAGCCCGGTGCGTTCGATCATGAGGTCCACGCGTTTGCGCGGCTGGGCTACTTTGTGCAGCCCGGCGGTAAACTCCAGGTATTCGCGGACGTACATTTCTTTGTACAGCGGATTGTGTTCGGGGAGGTATCCCACGCGTTTACGGGCTTCCATGGGGTTGGCGGTGACATCGAACCCGCAAACTTCGGCGTTACCGGCAGTTTGGGGGATGTATCCCGTAATGATTTTCATCGTAGTGGTTTTTCCGGCGCCGTTGGGACCCAGAAAACCTAATACTTCGCTTTTTTTGGCCTCGAAGGTCACATTATCCACGGCGTGTTGGGTGCCGTATATTTTGACCAGGCCGTTAACTTTTACTGACATGTGAACCTGTTAGAAGTTTCGGGTCGCAAAAGTACGAAAGAATTGGTAGTTTTTGGTGGAGATTGTGTGGTGGGGGGGAATGCGGGGGTTAAAGACTCATGTTTTACGAAGATCAGCCGTCGCTTTTTTCCTTGGCTTTGGCTTCGGCTTTGAAGATTGGCCCGGTTGAAAGTCCCCTTCAATAATAATAGATATTTTTTGGTTCATACCTAATTCGGCAATTTTGCGCAAGGTGCCGAGTTGAATATCAGATTTGTTGTTTTCAAGTCGTGAAATGTATTTTGCGGTAGTACCCGCATTGAGTGCCACTTCTAATTGCGTTAATCCGGCCTTTTCTCTTGCCTGCCGTACGATTTTCCCAATATTTGGGGTATCAATTTTTTCAACCAGGACACTTCGATGGTATAACTCCTGAGCGTCCAATTCTAATGGAGAAACAAACTCGTTCCCTTTAAAGGTAAAGGTAATCGGAATATTTGGCCACGCCAGGGTATGATTTTCGGAGACAATTACCTTAGAAAAAGTATCAAAGTCTTCTAATGCCGCCATTTTCGCGTCGTTATCTTTTTTCCAAACTTGAAAAAGAGGCTCAAAGTCCAGTGCTCGCACTTCGAAGTTATTCCAAAGCAAGGTAATCGTAAATGGTGCTACGGATACTATTCGGGAAATTTTTGGCAAATTTTTCATAATTACTGTCTCAATGAGGGATTTAACTGATAAAATGTCTCTAAAAGATCACCCTGATTCTGTTCAAGGTATTCCAGTGTCCGACGTAGTTTTTTGCGAGGGAGTTCCCCCGCAATGACACTACCCTCTCGTATGCTAATCAACGCTTCGTATTCGCCAAAAAAAGCATGAAAATGAGGTGGTAGATGATCGCGGCTAAATACGCAGATGCGAATACCTGATATTCTGTCAATCTCCGGCATACGTTTAATTTTATACAAAGGTACCTAATTAGGTAACATTGTTGAGGATTTTTGGTTCCATTTTTTCTAAAAAAAATCCACTACCCCCGACAAACAAACGCCCCTTCCCACACTTCACCCGCTTCGAGGTGCAATAAACCATCGCCATTGTTAAACGCATTGACGTTGCAGGTCATGGGTTCGAACGCCATGCTGGTGCGGTGCGGGGGCGTAAATACCTGAAAATACGGGAACTGCGCCGCCGGAACATCCATGCGCAAGGTGCGGTCGCCGTGCCGCAATACCGCCGTAATATCGTTCTCGAAGTAAAAACAATTGTCCAATACCGTATCGGTAATCCCTTTTTCGGTTACAAAAGTATCGTAAGTGCTGCGCTCGCCGGTGGGAATCATGCGCTCGTCAATGCCCACTTTTTGGCAGGCCGTGAGCGAAAAAGCGGAACTATCCACCGCATCGGGGCTGAGGCGGAAATACGGATGCCAGCCAAACCCGGCGGGAATGGCCGCTTGGTGTTTGTTTTCCATGCGCACGGTGGTGCTAAAAACACCGTCGCTGCTCAGCACAAACCGCACATCCAAACGGCAGGCGAACGGATAATACGGCAAATGCCCGTCGTAATCGAATACCAGGGTACAACCGCCTTCGTGTTCGGTGGTGGTGATATCGGTGATTTGAAAAGGAAACTGCCGGGCAAACCCGTGAATGGCGTTGCCCGTAGCGGCGTTGTTGATGGGAAACTGGTACTCGGTGCCCTGCCAAGTGTAACTACCATCCCGCAGGCGGTTGGGGAACGGAAATAAAATGGCCGATTTGCCCCATTTGGCTTCGTCTAACTCTTCCGGCGTGGCGTATCCGTCCAGCACCGAGGCCCCATGAAACCACAAATCGAGTAAAGTGCCGCCTTTTTCGGGCACTACTGAAAAACGGTGGCCGCTGGCCGGGTGACTGATTGTATATAAGGTGTACGGGCCAAATGAAGAAGTATCGAGTTGGAACATGGTACGCGTGACGGGTTACGTTGTGAGTGATGTGTTTCTATTCCGGCGAAGATAAATCATTCTTTTCTCGCCAAACAAAAAATAAATTTTACGCTTTTCGTCAAAAAAATATTCCCCCAAAACATCTAAAAAAGTTTTTTTGAAAAAAAATTAAGAAAAATTTTGCAAAAACAAATTTCCTTGCAATATATTTACAGTCGAAAGGTAGTTTTGCCAAATGTAGAATGCGGCATCATTTTAAAATCTATAAACCGAAACACTATGCTCACAGTACATCAATTGCTACAAGGCAAACCACAAAACAACGTATGGGCGATGCACCCGGACCAAACGGTTATTGAAGCCCTCGAGTTGATGGCCGAAAAAAATATCGGTGCAGTAATGGTCATGAACGGCTCCGATTTGGTGGGTATTTTTTCCGAACGCGACTACGCCCGGCGCGGTATTTTGCAAGGCCGAAAAGCCAAAACCACTACCCTTAGCGATGTGATGACCGCCGGGGTATTTACCATCAAAGCCACCCAAAATATGCAGGATTGCATGGAACTGATGTCGTCCAAACGCATTCGGCACCTGCCCGTGAGTATGGACGGGAAAATTATTGGCATCCTGAGTATCAGCGATATTGTTACCGCTATTATTAAAGAGCAGGAGGGCCGAATCCAAAGTTTGGAGCAATATATTACCGGGTATTGATAAAAATGCCTTAGTTTTAGGGCATGAAAAATAGCACTTATTATATCCTTTCTTTACTTTTAGTAGTTATATTTAACGTAACCAGTTCCGCACAAATCTCCACGAATGCCACCATTGTCAGTGGGGGTTTGGTGCGGGAATACCGAATCTACAAACCGGCTTCTTACACCGGGAACACCCCCGTTCCCTTGTTGCTGAACTTTCACGGCTACACCTCTAATAATCTCCAGCAGGAGATTTATGCCAATTTTAACACCATTGCCGACACGGCGAATTTTCTTGTTGTATTGCCCAATGGAACCATTGATGCGCAGGGAAGTACGTTCTGGAATGTGTTCAACGGCCCGTATGCCGTAGATGATATTGGTTTTGTGCGTAACCTCCTGGATACGCTGCAAACCTTGTACAACATTGACGCCAATCGCATCTACAGCACCGGTATGAGTAACGGTGGTTTTATGAGCCATACGCTGGCCTGCGAACTACACGACCGGATTGCAGCCATTGCAGCCGTGGCGGGTACAATTACGAATTCGTACATGAATAATTGTAACCCGCCTCGGCCTATCCCTGTGATGCACATTCACGGCACTGCCGACGACGTTGTGCCCTACACCGGGCTTACCTTAGTCAATGGCTTGTCGGTTCAAAATACCGTGGATAAATGGGTGGACAAAAACAACTGCAACCCCACTCCGGCCCAAACTAACGTACCCAATACCAGCACCACCGATGGCTGCACCGCCGAACGTTACGTCTATGGCGGCGGCGACAACGGCACCACCGTAGAACTCTACAAAATTGTGGGCGGTGGCCACACCTGGCCGGGCGCGTTTTTCCCGATTGGCGTTACCAACCAGGACATTAACGCCAGCCGCGAAATTTGGCGCTTCCTGAGCAAATACCGCCTCGACGAACTTAGCCCGTCCGCCGAAATCGCGTCCGCCGCTTTTTCGTTTGAGATGACGCCCAATCCCGCGCACGGACAATTTACGGTGCAGGGCGATTTTAGCCAGTTGCATATTTTTCACAGCAACGGCCAATTGGTGCAACAACGGGAAAATATCGTCGGAAATACCGTTTTTAACGTTGAATCTTGGCAAAAAGGGCTTTATTTTGTGCAAGTGACCACCGCTGAAGGGCGCGTGGGTACTCGCAAATTAATCGTGGAATAAATTTATTGTGCGCATATTGAAGCAATAATGCTGCGTCTGATTAAGCCCTTTTATATTTAACGGTCATTAGCCGGACGCAGCATTAGTTTAACTCTTGATAAACTTAGATGTGTATATTTTTGAATCACTACACACATTCAAAAAGTACATGCCAGGTAAAAGGTTACTAACATCAAGATAGCCTCTGTTCATATTTTTTTCAGATGAAATGACTTTGCCCAATCGATCGGTAACTATCCAAAGTGCGTCATTGGTTAAATCTATGTTTGTATAAAGCCGGTCTGTTGTTGGCTGTGGAAAAACAGGTAACACATGAAATATGGGAGTGGCTTGGTTTGTATTTACAGGGTCACCTTCCTGATTTAAAAACATAAAAAATCCTCTGGCGGGTGTAAAAAAATTACTAATTGAAAAGCCACAGATTACAAGATTTCCGTTTTCAAGGTAATCTATGTGCAATGTATAATAGTAAAGATCGTCTCCATAACGCTTGTAGGAAACCTCCTCACCATTAACCAGTTTTTTGATATAAATATAACTTGTTGTAATTTCATCAGGAGTTTCACGCTCTATGCCGACAATGAACAGGGCCGGTTGAACAGAACTTGTAAATGTAGCCACAATACCACTTGTTTGTCGGTTTAAGGTCGCATATTCAGTACGGTCCTGAAATATAATTTCCTCGTTTTCGACTTTTACTATTTGGCTGGTTGTCTTTATCTTTGGTGGGAATGACGAATTAAAGTTGCCGTCTCCAATGATGGCTGTTTGGTTGGCGGTGATCTGTCGGGTAACGTACCCCCTCAAGGAGAAATCGTTGTTCGAATTCACAGGATCATAATAATTGGTGTTACCTTTATTCACTACCTTTAGGCTACCGTCCAATATTGCACTAAGCGGGCTGTTGGTGTATCCTGTTATATAGTAGTAGCCGTCCAGAAGGGAAAGGTCCCTCACATAACGAAGAACTGCCAGTTTTTGGGACTCTACGCTGTCCAGTAGAGCCACTTCCAGATGATGATCGGGTGCGATTTTTACTAATGCATGGGAATGTGCAACATCGCCGCCACTATTGGGAAAAAAAGATAAAAAAGTTAGGAAATCACCATTATCAGGATTGATAATCGCATCCGTAGATTCAAAATAATCACTCTCCGAGAGGTATGCGAAGTCAAGGACTTCGACAAAATCAAGACTTTGGGTAAATTTTGTATTGACCAAAAAAACCGAGTCATTACGAACACCAGTAAAGAGGATGTTAGGATAAGATACTGCGCCTACCTGTATGTTGGGTAATTTTGAAACCGCGTGTTGGAGATCGAAAGATGGACAAACGGCTTTTTTTATACTTACGAGGGATCCATCCGACAAATTGAACCGGTGAAAACTGCTCGTTATGTCGGATAGTCCAACCGATAAAAGCGTTACCGTACTATTATCGCTGAACATCATCCGCCTGTAATTATTACCATTGGCAGCGTACCCTGCACCTAATTCCGGAACATAAATAGTACTTTGCGCAAAAGACAAGAATGGAAAAAATAAAGTAAAAATCCAAAATGATTTCATAATAAATAAAATTGGGATTGATGGCACACTCGTATTATTCAAAATACCTTGTATACCATCAATCCTGGTATTAAAAAAGGGTTATTTAGGGCCACCACCGCCAGGCTTGTAAACTGGCCGTCCAACCTTGAATCTTACATACCACTGAAATTCATTTGACGGAAAAACAGGTGGAGCTATCGATGCAGATTGAAGATCAAGGACTATGTAGCCCGGAGGCAGAACTGAAAATAATTCATCCCATACCCGACAATAATAGTCCTGCAACTCTACATGTGTGAAACACAAGGGGTGCTGTATGCCGGGCAAGCTACGATACCATAGATTAGGTGTTGATTTTTCAATCACTCCGTCAGCCACGGATCCCAAGGTTCCCGAAATACTTGAACCCAATAGGCCTATTTCCATAATGTCCGAAAAACTCTCAATACCGAAAGGGAGCGGGATACTTCCCTTGGCTTTTTTTGCAATCCTGCCAAGTCCTCCACATCCGGAGTCTGGAGTATCATCACAAAATGTACCTGATGCACAAAAAGCGTCTGGTATCCCTCCGTTGGGTCTAACACTAATATCAGTGGGAAAAATAATAGGATACCCACAATTTATTTGGCTGGCCATTAGGTTTTCAAAACTGTTACCCTCCCAATTTAGTGCATCGTTTATATTTCCGCCCTCTACCTTTTCTTGGGCGAATGCCACTATCACCTTCTTATCCTTGGAGTCAATATCAATATAGAATGGTTTTTGACCTTGTCTCGATGTAATCATATTTTGAATAAGATTACGAATCTCTGACTGACGAGTTTCAGAAAAATATCCGGTCTCGGGAAAGGAGATTTCTTCGTAAACAGATATATCTTTTCGATACTGAGTACTCGTAAAATTGGCGTTTAATTCGGCTTCAAAGTCTAAGGCTGCAAGGTCGCCTGTTCTGTTTGATGCCGTCTGGCTGGCGTTTCCCAAGTCTTTCCTCGGGGTGTCAGTGCCAATACCCTCTTTTTTACATCTCGTTAGAGAAATGGAGACAGTAAATAGGAAAATAAAAAAAACAAATTGTTTTTCATAAATAAAAAATTTAGACCTGTGAGTGTAGGTCTGTGAAGTAGGCCTCTGTTTAGCATGGTGAGGATGACCATCGGTATATTGAGAGATCAGCGTTCGTTTATGAAAAAAAGACTTTTTAAATTCGCCATAAGTTGGCATACTTTGCCTTTTCATTTTTTTCTGATCATTGCTAATTCATAATACATTAGTTAATGTTAATTGTTTTATTATTAATTAATATATTAATATAAAAAATTATCGCAAAGTCACTATGTAAGAAAGTAGTACTTACGTGAAATCTAAAATCTGACTGTTAATCTTGTTCGATGAAATCGTAGGTATCATTTATCAGGAGTAAAGAAAAACAATCGTACCTTGCCACAGGAAAAGGTTTAGATTAGTTTTCTAAGTATAAATGACCATTCAAAATTAAGTAAAAAAAAACGAGTTGACTACATATTTAACCTGGGTTAACAAGTTGTTAACCGTCTAGCCGCCGCGTGGGCATTCACAAACTAATCGTGGAATAAATTTTTTTTAAAAAAAATAACGCCCTGCTGTAACATTGTTTGCAGCAGGGCGTCTTCTTTTCAACAAGGCTACAAACGAGGTTTATGAGTATTTTTCAGCAACATATATTTCCGGTACGCAACAAACTTTATCGGTTTGCGCTGCGGATCACCGGAAGCACCCACGAAGCAGAAGACGTGGTGCAAGATGTGCTGACAAAGGCTTGGAAAACCTCGGAAGAGCCGGAAACGGCGGGACAAATCAGGAATTGGGAAGCGTGGTGTATGACTTTAACCCACAACCGCTCCCTCGACCGAAACCGCTCCCGCAACATTCGCAGAACCTCGGCCTTAGAAGTTGTTCCCGAAACAAAATCTTCGTCCGACAGCCCGGCGGTTGTACTCGAACAACAAGATACCATCGAACGCATCAAAACGATGATGCAACAATTGCCGGAAAAACATCGCCTGGTTATGCATTTGCGGGATATTGAGGAAATGACGTACGACGAAATTGCGCAAACCCTCGATATGACCCTCGATCAAGTAAAAACAAACCTGCACCGCGCCAGAAAAGCAATCCGAGAACAAATGTTGGTTAAAAGCGACATGAACATTTTGTAAATGACCTTTCCCAACCCATTTTTAAAAGTAAAATAACATGGATTACAAACAAATAGAAACACTGTTAGAGCGCTACTGGGAAGGTGAAACCACCCTCACGGAAGAACGCCAACTCAAAGCCTACTTTCTTTCGGGAAAGGTGGATGAGCGCCTGCGCGACGTGGCACCGCTGTTTCAAACCTTGTCGTCCGCCCAACAGGTGGTTGCCCCCGAATCGGTAGAACGTTTTATTACACCCGCCCCGGCGCTCCGGGTATCGCACAGCCAAATGTGGTACAAATTATCCGCCGCCGCCGTGCTCACGGGTTTAATTGCCACCGCCGCCTGGTATTTTACTCAAAATAACAACGGCAATACCACCGGTACCGAAGTGGTGGCCCAACCCAAAGTTGTCCAACCCGTTGCGCCGGTACCTCCCGCGCCGCAGCCGGAATTGGTACAGGTAACACCGCCCACCGAATCCACGGTGACACCGGGAAAAACCTTTAAAAAGAAGAAAAAAGCATCCGCTCCGCGCCTTGCGCCGGAAAAAGAGGATACTACAATACAAACCAGTGACGATGCGTACAGCGATGCCGAAGCGCAAAAAGCACTGGAAGAAGTAAAAGCCGCCCTTCAACTGGTGGCTTCCAAAATGAACAAAGGCAAACGCGACGTGGCCAAGCCGCTTGCCAAAGTTGATTTTGACCAATATTTTTAACTTATCGTTTCACACTAAATACTAAACTATGAAAAAGTTATTTTTGCTGCCCCTCTTCCTCCTGGCAGCCTTTTCAACCTTTGCCCAAAACGACGCTATCGCTCGCTTTTTTAACAAATACGAAGACGATGAACGTTTTACAGTGGTGTATATCAGCCCCAAAATGTTCCAAATGATTGCCAAAATTGAAACCTCCGACCCCGATTGGGAAAAAGCGCGCTCCGTAATTGCCGATTTGGGTGGCTTGCGTGTACTTACCGCCGACTCGGTGTCCAACGGTTTGGAAATGTACAAAGATGCCCTCAGCCGCGTTCCCCAAAACGAATACGAAGAACTGCTGACGGTGCGCGATGGCGACGAACACGTACGGTTTTGGATCAAGGAAACCAACAACACCATCAATGAGTTGTTGTTGCTGGTGGGCCAACCCGGCGAATTCACGATGTTGAGTTTTACCGGTAAAATTGACCTGAATAAAATTGCCAGTTTGTCCAAATCGCTCGATGTAGAGGGTATGAATCACTTGGAAAAAGTGAAATCCAAAGACTAATACACGTCGAAAATTTTAGGCTATTAGACAAAACAAAGCGCACCATCGGGAGACGAAGGAGTATATTTGCCGAGGCAATTGCATTCCAATCCTCTGATGGTGCGCAAAAAAATTAAAAACTCCCGGGGGCAGCCTCGAACACTCAAAACAAAAATTCGACTATGAAAAAGATCCTTTTTTTTCTGCTTTTTTTAGCCGTTGCAACGGGCGCGCAGGCACAGGACAGATGGCTGTATTGGAAATATAAAGATTACGATGGTGGTATCAACTTCACCATTCCCCGTGTGGCCATTGGAGCCGGATCATTGTTCGCCAAACATCAGGACGAACGCAAACTCATCCGTCGGGTGCACAAGGTGCGCACGTTGGTGTTTGAAAACGGCAGCCCTTTGAGTGAACGAGATTTGCGCAAATTTAACCGCAAAGCCAAACGCCGCCACTTGGAAGAAATTATTACCGTGCGCGACGGCAAAACCCGGGTGCAGGTATTGGCCAAAGACCGCCGCAATGCCCTGCGCAAAGTGGTTATTTTTGTTAATGACCCCGAAGACGGCTTTTTTATGATTAGCCTGAAAGGGAAATTTAAAATTAATGAGATCAACAAACTCATTAAAAAATACAACAAAACCGACAAAAAAATCAAAATGCCGATTGAATTTGATCGCGCATAAGGGCATTTGCCTTTAAAATCGTTGATTATCACGAGTCAAACAACCCCGCTGTTGCCCGCAAGGCAGCAGCGGGGTTGTTTGTGTTTTAACGTAATTTTTTATCCAAAACACACCGTATTCTAATGATTTTTACCAAATGGGGAACCGAATAGGCAGTCCTGACCGTTAAAGGGCTAACACAATTGAAAGCCAAGGGCCTTGTCGGGTGTTTCTGTATGGCACCGTTGTATGCGCCGCGTGCGTCCGCATATGCAGTCTTTGGGGTGTAGATTGGGTTTTCATTTGATACAAAGGCCGTGGGTTCGATTCCCGCTACTGCTCTAAAAAAGTGGTATAGTTCAGTGGCAGAACGTTGTAATTGGTTACGTGGGTTCGACTCCCGCTCCGACACGCTCGGATAGCATAATTGGTAAATGCACTGGATTTAGGATCCAATTCTCAAAAAGAAGGGCAACTTTTCAAATAGCCCGCCGGACATTGCTCATCGGCTCCGCTGCTTTGGCAGCAATTGGCGATTGACTTTGCAGGCGTTTCATCCGCTCGGCACAGCACTGAAGGGACGATTACCGGAGATAAATTTCCGGTGTTGAAAGATCAGCGTCCTGCCGAATGGCCCGAACGCTTCCGTTGGCCGCCAATGGGCCGATTGGGCAATGTTCTTTTCAAAAACGTTAAAACAATAAAAATACAATGAAATACATCAACATCGCCGACAACCACGTAGGGTTGGTTTTCAAAAATGAAAATTTGGTACAAGTGCTCACTACCGGTAAACACTGGGTTGGGTTCGGTCGTACGGTAGAAATATTCAACATGAAAAACTGGTTTTTGCCCAAGCAAGAACTGAACGTGCTGTTGCAACACGAAGCATTGGCTGCCCTTTTAGATGTCGTTGAAATTGCCGATTCTGAGATCGGGTTGCTGTACAAAAACGGCAACTACAACCAGGTATTGAGCGCCGGAAAATTTGCCTTCTGGAAAGGGGTAGACCAGTTCAATGTAGTCAAAGCCAACCTGAATGACCTGTATATTGGCGACAATATTGATAAAAACCTGTTGGAAAAGGGGCTGTTGAACCCATTTGTCCGCCTTTTCCGCCTGGAATCCTTCGATCAGGGTGTTCTGATGGTGAACGGTGTCATTGTACGCACCTTGGGAGCCGGTAACCATTTTTTGTGGAAAAACAGCGATCTGGTCGTCGTTGCAAAAACCGAT
>Ga0075154_10002873_pt1 | contig 11101 bp, 12 predicted proteins | sample JI71714BDNA_FD_70965 | JGI IMG/M metagenome (GOLD analysis project Ga0075154, IMG submission 70965) | Wastewater effluent complex algal communities from Wisconsin, to seasonally profile nutrient transformation and Carbon sequestration -... | ecosystem: Engineered > WWTP > Effluent > Algae... | reverse complement strand
AAGTAATCTCGCCGCGATGAGACAATAGTCCCGCGACCGCACCGAGCAGGCTGGATTTGCCACAGCCATTGGGTCCAACAAGACCGATGATCTGACCGGGAGCAAACTGGGCTTCAACATCGCTCAAGACGATGCGGCTTCCGAACTGGACACCGACCCGATCAAAGATAAGACCTTCACTCACTTGACACCTCCCTCAGCGCCGCGAGACAGGATCACGGCAAACAGCATAGGAATGCCTGCGATCGCAGTGACGATACCAACCGGGATGACGGCGGCCGGTGAAATGAATTTTCCAAACACGGATGCACCCACGAGGATCACTGCACCGATAACTGCAGACAATGGCAGGGCAAAACGATGATCTTCACCGGCGATGAGTCGGCAGACATGCGGCGCAATCAGACCGACGAATCCGATGGTGCCAACAAAGGAAACAGCCGCTGCAGTGAGCAACGCCACGAGAAGAAAGGTTTCCCGCCTCACTTTTTCGACAGATAGGCCAAGACTGCGAGCATTGCCGTCGCCAAGTTTCAGCACGGTCAGTGCCCAGCAGTTGCGGGCGACAAACGGCAGGCAGAACAGCAGGATTGCACCACTGACCGACACGCTCATCCATGTCGCCTTCAGCAGGCTGCCAAAAAGCCAGAAGACGATCTGCTGCAGCACCTCCGGCGAGGCGAGAAACTGCAACAGCGACTGGATCGATTGAAAGAAAAAGGAAACGGCAATCCCGCCCAGCACAAGGATTTCAGGCGATGCGCCGCGCAAGGTAGCAATGAGGTAAACCAAGCCGCAGGCCACAAGCGTCATGGCAAAGGCTGAGATTGGAACGACGAAATAGTCCGGAATGGCGAGAGCCCCGCCGAACATGATGGCAAGTGCGGCACCAAACCCTGCTGCGGCCGAAAAGCCGAGCGTGAACGGGCTAGCCAACGGATTGTCGAGGATTGTCTGCATCTGAAGGCCGGCAAGCCCCAGACATGCTCCAACCACGAGCCCCATCACCGTCTGCGGCATTCTCAACTGCCATAGAATGGTTGCTGTCATCCTATCCTCACCGGCTGGCCCTGCAATAAGGCCCTTCAGCACATCGTTGAGAGGCATCCCGGATGGACCCGTCGTCAAATCTAGCAGCATCAGAGCGATCAAAGCCAAGACGGACAGGGCCAGGCCCAACTGACGATGCCGGGAGGCGCGGCGATAGTCGCCGCGCACGAAGTCAACCTTGCTGAGAGCAGTGGTCATTGGCCGACAGCCTGATACGGCAAGACGAAGGTGCCATCAGCTTCGATAGGCAGCCAGGCTTTGTAGTAGTCCTTGAGGTTCTGCTCCGGATTGACATCCTTGAAGGCGTCGGGGTGCAACTGCTTAGCGATGTATTGCGCAAAGACATAGTCGGACAAGGTGCGCGCGCCACCATGATAGATGGCATGAACGTCACCATTTTTCACCGCAGGAAGCTCTGCCCAGCCGGGGCGCCCCAGATAGGCTTTCATCCGTTCGCGGGCGAGTTCGTTGGACGCGCCAAAACCGACTGACACCGACTGTGGCTTGTTCAACCACTCCGAACCGGCCAGAAAGATGAGATCCGGCTTCTGCGCGAGAACATATTCGGGGCTCAGCGGACCCCAATTGCCGATCTGGCCCTTGGCGATGTTGTCGCCACCAAGCTTGTCGACCAGCGCTCCCCACATGGTATCACCATAGGAGTTTCCAACCTCCGAAGGCCCCTTTTGAGCGAGTTCCACATAGACCTTCTTGTTTGACGGGCCCGCAGCCTCGACGCGGGCTGCGATATCCGCCATGGCATCCTGGTAATTATCCGCCAGTTCCTGCGCCCTGTCCTGTGTGCCCATCAGCGTGCCGAGCGCCAGCGTCGACGCAACATGCTTCTCCACGGACTGGGCATTGTAGTCGAGGGTCACAACCGGGATCCCGGCGTCGTCGAACTGTTTGACGCTTTCGCCGAGCGCGTCGTAGGACCAAGCAGCGAGGATGACGAGATCGGGCCGCGCCGCGATCACCTTTTCAATCGAGAAGGTATTGTCTTCCGTGTTTCCAACATCGGGAATGGAGGCGAGTTTCGGAAGTGCCTTTTCATAGGCAGCAAATTGGCTCGGCCTCCAATCCTTCCAGGTCGACAGCGACAAGGCCACCACCTTGTCGATTGCGTTCGGACCGACGATGGCCAGATAGTCTTCATAATAGAAGCCAAGGACGACTCGATCGGGTGTCTTGGGAACCGTGACGCTCCGCCCCTTCACGTCGGTTACGGTGATATCGGCCATGGCCTGCCCCGCAAGAGCGATCAGGGCGCATGTGCAAAGCAACAGGTTTTTCATAAGACTTTCCTTTTGGTTATAACGGGTCGACCTTATTGACCCGCAGGGGGATGGAAAAACGGGGTGACGACGTCCCGCTCAGGCAGATGCGGCGCCGTCTGCAATCGCTTGGAGTGCCGGAGTGTTCAGCAGGGTGACAATTTCGGGCTCATCGAAATCGATCAGCCCAGCGCGTTTGAACCGGGTAAAGCAGCGGCTTACCGTCTCAAGTGACAAGCCCAACCAATCAGCCAGATCACCTCGCCCGAGATAGAGGTTGAAGACACGGCTCTCGAAATGCGCGCGCTGCAGTCGTGAAAAACGTTCTGAAAGATCGAGGATCGCGCTCGCCACTCGTTCAGGCGCTGTCTTCCGCCCCAGGAGCACGGTGTGCGCTTCGATCCGCTTCATGGCCTCGCAAATCGCGCTGTAGGTTTTATCGACATCGTCGCCATGTTGTCGCTCGATGTGACAATAACTCAGCGTTTCAGCGGTCATCCGGTTCTTGTCGCCGAGAACAATGCCAACCAACGCGCCGGGTCCGACGATGTCGACGATCTGGCGACGTCCGTCTGCAAGGGTCTGGGAAAGAGCGATACAACCTTCAGACAGTCGAAACTGGGGAACTGTCGGATGACCCTGTTGGAACAGGACGGTGCCAGGGGGTACAAAGTCACGTTCCTTGAAGAACCTGGCTTTTGATGAACAGGGGACGGGAATGCTGGAATGCGAGCTTAGTGAAGTGCTGACGGGGACAACGTGCAACATGACGGTACCGGGAGTTGGCCGATCACGATGCAACAACATCCATCGGCGCCAAAACGAGATCGGTCCGGACGGTTGACGTCAATTTCGGACCGGATTCAGACGGAATCCGGTACCGGGGGCGCCCGCGGCGCAGTGTTCGCGGAAAAAAGACGCCGATAGCCTTTGTCGCTTAGCGAAGGTACCGTCATGTCGAGCGCAATGACAATGCGGCGACCGACAACATCGACCGGAGTCGGGAGCATCGCCGATGATGCAATCAAGCAGGCTTCACAGATGGTAGCTGCACCGTAGTGGGGGACCTCACCATCGTCGGTCGTAACGCACAATTCGGGCAACGTGCCATCAGGCAGTACATACGCGGCCACGTCGAGCGTCACCATATCACCAACGCCAAGCGGGGGCTGGTGTGACAGCCCGACCATGACGAGCAGAAATGCGAGGATGATCCTGACTGTTCTATACACGACGCCAGTGGCCCGGTTTGCGTTAAACTCTGGTGAACTAACTAGCATGGCAAAAGCTGGTCGTGATTGATTTGGAACAAGCTGGTACCGCGATGTGAAACTGAGATCTCGGGTAGAGGCATTCCGTTCATCGAGCCCAGAGACAAATCTGCGCGAGCAGAGCATCGGGGACGGAATGAAAGCGTAAACAAACCTAAATCTATGGCGTTCGGGAAACCACGGAACCGATTTATCCGACCCAAGCCCCGCAGTCTGCAGTCTGCAGTCGACAAAAGTCGTGCTAACGGCGTGTTACCCAATAGCGCTGGAATTCGGTAGCTACGCTGTTTCAGGACGGCCATCTTGCAGCCCGAGGCAACCTGTTGCCTTGAGGTCGTGGAGAATACTTGTGATGGCCACTATTTGACTTCTATCAACCGGAAGCAACGGCTACGTTCCCGACCATGAAGCCGAATCGATTGGAATTGGTGCGGATGGCTGCACCACATAAATCGCTTGGGTAGAGTAAGTTCAAAATCATGGTCGAAATGGTGAGCTCGCAAAGAAAGAAAAGCCGATCGTTCCCCAACTCCAAAGGGTATGTCGTCGCGGTTTTCGGAACGGTCGCAGCTATTGGTGGCGGGCTATTTGCTATGCGCGACGCCGCTTCAGAAACGCTATCCCTACTCGTACCGATTTTGGTCGTTGCCTCAGCTTTGATCGGGGGAGCGGGGCCGGCCTTGCTGGCAGCCGTTTTCGGCTTGGCCCTTTGGCTTCTTTCAGGTCATTTTCTTCTATTTGAAACAGCTAGCGTGCAAACACTCGCGCTTGCCGTCTTGTCAGCGCTGATTGTTTGGTTTGCAAGGCGAGCAGACAAAAATCGAGGGATGTTGGCGGAACTCAGGGAAGCGCTTGACGACCGCGAGGCCCGAATGGGGTCTATCCTCGACACGGTCCTTGATGCCACCATCGTCAGCGACGAGAACGGGATCATAATCTCGTTCAACTCCGCGGCCGTCCGCCAGTTCGGCTACTCGGAAGCTGAAGCGCTTGGGCAAAACCTGAAGCTGCTCATGCCTCAGCCTTACAAGGTCGAACACGACGGATACATGCGCCGCTACATGGAAACGGGCGAAAAGAGGATCATCGGCGTCGACCGCGTCGTGGTGGGCCAGCGTAAGGATGGCTCTACTTTTCCGATGAAGCTCGCGGTCGGCGAGATCAAACGTGGCGGAAAGCGGTTCTTCACTGGGTTCGTTCGCGACCTCACGGAGCGAGAGGAATCCGCCGCCCGCCTGCAGGAGATCCAGACCGAGCTCGCAAGGCTCGGCCGATTAAACGAAATGGGAGAGATGGCGTCGACGCTGGCGCACGAGTTGAACCAGCCATTGTCGGCCATCGCCAACTACGTGCATGGCTGCGCGCGCCTGCTACAGCACGCGGTTGGGGATCGCGACATCCAGGTTCGTGACGCATTGCTGGAAGCGGGCGAACAGAGCATTCGCGCCGGGCAGATCATTCGACACCTGCGCGAGTTCGTCACCAAAGGCGAGACGGAAAAGCGGACGGAGAGCCTGCGTCAACTCGTCGAAGAGGCCGGAGCACTCGCCCTCGTCGGCTCGCGTGAAAAAGGCGTACGCACCGTGTTCGATTTTACCTCGGACAACGATCAGGTATTCGTCGATCGGATTCAGATTCAGCAGGTGCTGACCAACCTGATGCGCAATGCGATCGAGGCGATGAAGCAAACCGAGAAAAAGGAAATCCGCGTCAGTGTCTGTTCCGACAAGATGGGACTTTTGACGGTGACGGTCGAGGATTCCGGTCCCGGGATTTCTCCGGAAGTCGCCCAGGATGTCTTCAAGCCGTTTACCACGACAAAGGCAGGGGGCATGGGGATCGGGTTGTCGATCTCCAGGCGCATCATCGAGGCCCATGGCGGAGACATGACCGTCTCCAAAAGTGAACTCGGCGGCGCCTCCTTCAGTTTTACCTTGATCCAGTACGACGAGGACCAGAATGCAGCCTGATGACTTCACCGTCCATATCGTTGACGACGAGGAGGCACTTCGCAAATCGCTGGGGTTCATGCTCACCGTGAACGGTTTCGCCGTGCGGCTTCATCCATCCGCAACAACCTTTTCAGAAATTGCCTCAAGCCTTCGCAACGCGATCCTGATCACGGACATGCGAATGCCTGACATGAGTGGGCTTGACCTGGTACGCAAGATCTCAAGCATTTCGCCCCCCATACCATCGATAATCGTGACTGGGCATGGCGACATTCCCATGGCCGTTGAAGCGATGAAAGCTGGTGCTGTAGATTTCATCGAGAAGCCGTTTGAAGAGTCGGTCATCATCGAGGCGGTGCGGCGGGCGGCCGAGAAACTGGCAGATTCATCCGCGGGTACGCTGAGCGCGGATGACATCCGCTCGCGCATCGGCAGCCTGAGTGAACGGGAGCGGCAAATCCTGTCGGCCGTTGTAGCCGGCCAACCGAACAAGGCTATCGCGTTCAATCTTGATATCAGCCCGCGAACGGTCGAAGTCCATCGCGCCAATGTCATGACGAAGATGAGAGCACGCAGCCTTCCCGAACTGGTGCGCATGTCGCTGACAGTCAGCATCTAGCCCAGTCCCCGCGCAATCCGACAATTCGCTTGATCCATGACAAGGTGAGGCGTCAGCCAGGATGCGATCTGAAAGCTTGGTGAAAGATCACGACCTAGCTTCTGGAATCCCATTGTCCACGCTGTCTGCCATTGTTGCTGTTGTCAAAGACCCAGCCTTGCTGCGGTCGATCAGCTTTGCGCTTAAAACGCATGGACAGGCGGTAGAACAGTTCAATGACTGGACCATGGCAAGCGAGGCGATCAGCCGAGCGGAATGCGTCATCCTCGACACATGTCTGCCGCCTGCCGATCTGACGGCCGGCCTCAGTCTTGCCAGCCGGGGCATAAAGCTCGTTGTTCTGGCGGAGGACGACAGAGATTACGGCCGGGGGAACAGGCAGGACATTTGCGTACTGTCCAAACCGCTTAACGGGCCTGATATTGCCAACGCGGTGTCAGCCCTACGTAGAAATCCGTAGTGGAAGAACTCAATAGCGGCTAGGCTCCCAATCTAACATGATCCCTTCAACCAAAGGGGACATGCCGATGCAAACCGCAGCTTCCATCACACAAAATTCGCATCTCTCGCCCCCGCCGCGTGCACGCAGCCAGACGCACATCAGGCCGGTGACCTTTCACGCGCCGGACTGCGTGATCTATGCCCAGGGCGAGCGCTCGCGATCACTTTACCAGATCGAATACGGGGCTGTGCGGATCTATCGCCTCCTGGCCGACGGCCGCAGGCAGATCGTCGCCTTTCATCTTGTCGGCGAAACCTTTGGCTTCGAGATCAATGAGACCCACAGCTTCTATGCCGAGGCCATGGTGAACACAGGCCTGACCAGTGTCGAACGCGCAGCCGGCGGCCAGCTCAACGACCGCCTGGTTGGCGTCGCATTGAAGGCGATGGTTCGAGCTCAGGAGCACCTGCTTGTCGTCGGCCGCCAAAGTTCACTGGAAAAGATAGCCGTTTTCCTGGTCGATCTGGCTGATCGCCAAGGTGGCACTGACTTAATCGACCTGCCCATGAGCCGTATCGACATAGGCGATTATCTCGGCCTCACCATCGAAACAGTCTCGCGCACGATTTCGAAACTGCGCGACATGGGCATCGTCAAGCTTCACAATGCGCGCAGCATAGAAATCATCAAGCCTGAAAAGCTTCGCATACTCAGCAACTAGTCCACCTCCGCGGCTTGGGAAAATGTCAACATAGAGCTGGGTTTCCCGATATTTTGATCGCATGGCTGCCGACACCCGCGCCGCAGCGACAGGACCCCCGACACAACCATCGCGATATCACGAATCATCACTTTCCTTGACAGAAGAGTGAACACTTCGCACACTTGCGGCGAGGAGTAGGAGGAGACCGCGTGCATCACAGCATCGAGAATTCGACCCCGCTACCTGCCTCGGACCGTCGTATGCGGCGCCGATCAGAGCTTGTGACATTTTTTATCCTCGCCTTTGGCATCTGGCCGATCCTTGCGGTAGCGGCCGTTGGAGGCTTCGGCTTCATGGTCTGGATGTACCAGATCATCGCCGGTCCACCCGGTCCTCCAGCTTAAGCGAGGAGGCCATGGTGACCTCACTTTCGCGGCGAGCCCTCCTTCGCGGACAGATCAGGCAAGAGCTCCGCATCCTGCCACCAGGTCTCTTACGTCCGGTGGAAGAGATCTGCAGTCAATGCAGCGCATGCGTTGATCACTGTCCGCAGTCGATCATCTCGATGCAGTCCGGCATACCGGCACTGGATTTCTCATCCGGCGGATGCGATTTTTGCGGCCAATGTCGAGAAAACTGTCCGCACGCGGATGTCTTTTTCGGCGCCGAACTCTCCATTCCCCACAAGGCACAGGTGCAACCGCATTGCCTGGCGCTCAACAGCGTCGACTGTCAGACATGCCGCGACCATTGTCCGACTGACGCAATCCGGTTTCGTCCACGCGCTGGCGGACCATGGCATCCTTCAGTTGTAGAGGATGACTGCACCGGCTGCGGCCTCTGCATAGGCCACTGTCCGACAAACGCAATTTCCATATCGGCAAGGAATGGCTCGCATGTCGCAGCGCAACCCTGAACGCTTCCATGTTTCAAGTGCCGTCGTTCTGACCTCTCCGGCCGCCGCTGATCGTCTTGTCGAAACACTGGCAGAGATGCCGAACGTTGAAGTTCATGCTGCCGAACATGGCAAGATCGTCATCGTGATCGAGGGCAGTTCCAGCGGCGAAATGGGCGCGACCCTCGCGGCTATCTCGAGCCTTCCGGACGTTATGGCCGCGAACATGGTTTTTGAGCATGCAGAGAATTTGGAGGAGGGTTTAATCAATGGACACAGACCTGACGCGGCGTAGTCTGCTCAAGGCCCATGCTGCAGCGATTGCGGCAGCCACCGCCGGCATTAGCTTGCCGGCCCATGCTCAGACCGTTCCTGGTGGCGTGGAAGCGCTCGAGATCAAATGGTCCAAGGCGCCCTGTCGGTTCTGCGGCACCGGCTGTGGCGTCATGGTCGGCGTCAAGGAAGGGCAGGTCGTCGCCACACACGGCGACATGCAAGCCGAGGTGAACCGCGGCCTCAACTGCATAAAGGGCTATTTCCTCTCAAAGATCATGTATGGCGAGGATCGCCTGAGCACACCGCTCCTGCGCAAGCGTGGCGGAAAATATGACAAGGACGGCGAATTCGAATCGGTAAGCTGGGACGAAGCGTTCGACATAATGGCCGAGCGATGCAAGAAGGTTCTGCGCGAAAAGGGACCAACAGCGATCGGCATGTTCGGCTCCGGCCAGTGGACGATTTTCGAAGGCTATGCCGCGACCAAGCTGATGCGGGCAGGCTTCCGTTCCAACAACCTCGACCCCAATGCCCGCCATTGCATGGCATCCGCCGCATATGCCTTCATGCGCACCTTTGGCATGGATGAACCCATGGGCTGCTATGACGATTTCGAGCACGCCGATGCCTTCGTGCTCTGGGGCTCCAACATGGCGGAGATGCACCCGATCCTGTGGACACGCCTTGCAGACCGGCGCCTGGGTCACGAACATGTAAAAGTCGCAGTGCTCTCGACCTTCACTCACCGCAGCATGGATCTGGCCGACGTTCCGATCATCTTCAAGCCGAGCACGGATCTGGCGATCATGAACTATATCGCTAACCACATCATCTCGACCGGTCGAGTGGACGAGGACTTTGTCCGCGCACACACGACCTTCATGAAGGGCGTGGACGATATAGGATATGGTCTTCGACCGGATGATCCGCTCGAGATGAAGGCAAAGAACGCCGGCGACCCGACCAAGATGGAGCCGATCGACTTCGAAAGTTTCAAGGCCTTTGTCGCAGATTACACTTTAGAAAAAGTCGCCGAGCTGACTGGGTCCGATCCGGGCTTTCTGGAGCAACTCGCTGAGCTCTATGCCAATCCCGACACCAAGGTCATGTCTCTTTGGACCATGGGTTTCAACCAGCACACGCGCGGTGTCTGGGCAAACCACATGATCTATAATCTGCATCTGCTGACGGGGAAGATCTCTGAACCGGGCAACGGCCCCTTCTCACTGACAGGCCAACCATCGGCCTGTGGAACGGCGCGCGAAGTCGGCACATTCGCGCATCGCCTGCCGGCAGACATGGTGGTGACCAATCCGGAGCACCGACATCACGCAGAGGAGATCTGGAAACTCCCGGAAGGTCTTCTTCCCGACAAACCAGGATACCATGCCGTAGAACAGGACAGGATGCTGAAGGACGGCAAGCTGAACTTCTATTGGGTTCAGGTCAACAACAACGTCCAGGCGGCCCCCAATACCAGCAATGAGACCTATCTCGGCTACAGGAACCCAGACAACTTCATTGTCGTCTCCGATGCCTATCCCACGATCACCGCCATGTCTGCCGACCTCATTCTTCCGGCCGCCATGTGGGTCGAGAAGGAAGGAGCCTATGGCAATGCAGAGCGCCGGACACATGTCTGGCATCAACTGGTCAATGCGCCAGGAGATGCGCGCTCGGACCTATGGCAATTGGTGGAGTTTTCCAAACGGTTCACGACGGATGAAGTCTGGACCGAGGAGATCTTGGCGCAGAACCCGGACTACCGCGGCAAAACACTTTTCGAGGTGCTGTTCGCCAATGGCAAAGTGGACCGATACCCCCTCTCAGAGGTGGACGCCGATTATGCCAATCGCGAAGCCGAAGGATTTGGCTTTTATCTCCAGAAGGGCCTCTTCGAGGAATATGCGGAGTTTGGGCGCGGACATGGGCATGACCTGGCACCTTACGACGTCTACCATCAGGAACGGGGCCTTCGTTGGCCGGTCGTCGACGGCAAGGAGACCAAATGGCGCTACCGGGAGGGTTATGACCCATATGTCAAACCCGGCGAAGGGGTGCGCTTCTACGGCAAACCCGATGGACGTGCGGTCATCCTGGCTGTGCCCTATGAACCGCCGGCCGAATCGCCGGATGAGGAATACGACTTCTGGCTGGTAACAGGCCGGGTGCTGGAGCACTGGCATTCCGGTTCGATGACAATGAGGGTGCCAGAACTCTACAAGGCCTTCCCCGGCGCCCGCTGCTTCATGAACGCCGACGACGCGCGAAAACGCGGGATCAACCAGGGGGCAGAGATCACCATCGTTTCGCGTCGCGGCGAGATGCGTACACGCGTCGAGACCCGCGGCCGCAACCGCATGCCACCTGGCGTGATCTTCGTTCCATGGTTCGATGCCAGCCAGTTGATCAACAAGGTGACGCTTGACGCCACCGATCCGATCTCCAAACAAACGGATTTCAAAAAATGCGCAGTCAAGATCGTTCCTGTGGCCTGACAAGCGGCCAACTTGGTGCCGCTGCCCTGTTGGCAACCTGTCTCATCGGTGGTGGCGTGGTCGCTCAATCGGTTCCGCAGTTGTCCGGCCCGCCCCAACAGATGGAAAGCGTTCCGGCAAA
>Ga0075154_10002872_pt1 | contig 11103 bp, 11 predicted proteins | sample JI71714BDNA_FD_70965 | JGI IMG/M metagenome (GOLD analysis project Ga0075154, IMG submission 70965) | Wastewater effluent complex algal communities from Wisconsin, to seasonally profile nutrient transformation and Carbon sequestration -... | ecosystem: Engineered > WWTP > Effluent > Algae... | reverse complement strand
GCCCAGGAATCGACCCTGATGCATCAGGTGTTCGTGATCGACGGCAAGACCAAGGTTGGCGATGTGGTGGCCGCTGCCGCCAAGGCTGCCGGCACCGCCATCACCCTGAAGGGTTTTGTGCGCATGCAGCTGGGCGAAGGCATCGAAAAGCAGCAGAGCGATTTTGCTGCCGAAGTGGCTGCCGCTGCCGGCCTGTAATCGCAGGTTTGAATGATCAGGCGGGCCGGGGGAAACCCTCCGGCCCGCCTTTTTTGTGCGGTGGCGCTTGGCAGTGGGGGCAAGCGCGGCTAGTGACCGGGGGCAGCAACATGGTGGGACATTCGGGGGCAATGGCCAAATACAAGCGCATCCTGTTGAAGCTTTCGGGCGAAGTGCTGATGGGCCAGGGGGCCTATGGCATTGATCCCGAACAGGCAGCCCGCATCGCCGGCGAAGTGAAGGCCGTGCACGACACCGGGGTGGAACTCTGCCTGGTGGTGGGCGGCGGCAATATCTTTCGCGGGCTGGCGGCAGCGGCCAAGGGCTTTGATCGCGGCAGTGCCGATTATATGGGCATGCTGGCGACCGTGATGAACGCGCTGGCCATGCAGAATGCGCTGGAAAACATCGGCGTTGAAACCCGGGTGCAGTCCGCCATCCCGATGCCATCCGTGTGCGAGCCTTATATCCGCCGCCGCGCCGAACGGCATCTGGAGAAGGGCAGGGTGGTGATCTTTGCCGCCGGCACCGGCAACCCGTTTTTCACCACCGATACCGGCGCGGCGCTGCGGGCGGCGGAAATGAATTGTGATGCCCTGTTCAAGGGCACCAGCGTGGATGGCATTTATGATGCCGATCCCAAGGTGGTGGCCACCGCCCGCCGCTATCCCACCGTCAGCTATTCCAAGGTTTTGGCCGACAATCTGAAGGTGATGGACGCCAGTGCCGTGTCCATGTGCCGTGAGAATGACATTCCCATCATCGTGTTCAACATCCGCGAGCCCGGCGCCCTGTCGCTGGTGCTCAAGGGGGAGGGCACATCGACCATCGTGACAGGAGAGACCCATGGCTGAATTTGAGCCAGGCCCGTTCAAGGCCGATCTGGAGCGCCGCACCGCCGGCGCCATCGAAGCGTTGAAGCATGATCTGGGCAGCTTGCGCACCGGCCGCGCCAACACCAGCCTTTTGGATGCGGTGCAGGTGGAAGTTTATGGTTCGATGATGCCGCTGAACCAGGTGGCGAACGTGACGGTGCCGGAACCGCGCATGCTGGCCGTGCAGGTGTGGGACAAATCCAGCGTGACGCCGGTGGAAAAGGCGATCCGTTCCGCCGGTCTTGGCCTGAACCCCATCACCGATGGCCAGACCCTGCGCCTGCCGATCCCGGACATGACCGAGGAGCGCCGCAAGGAAATGGTGAAGCTGGCCGGCAGCTATGCCGAAAAGGCCAAGATCGCCGCCCGCAACGTGCGCCGCGACGGCATGGAGGCGCTGAAGGCCGCCGAGAAGAAGGGCAAGATCAGCCAGGACGAGCAGAAGCGCCTGGAAACCGAGGTGCAGAAGATCACCGACAAGGCGATGGTGGACATTGATGCCACCACAGCGGCCAAGGAAAAGGAAATTCTTGGCAAGTGACGGCATCGGCCGCCCAATTGCCTGATGATGGTGCCGGCACCTGCCGGCATCTGGCGATCATCATGGATGGCAATGGCCGTTGGGCCAAGAGCCGGCGGCTGCCGCGCATTGCCGGCCACCGCGCCGGGGTGGAAGCGGTGCGGCGGGTGGTGGAAGCCGCCCCCGGTCTGGGCCTGCAGGTGCTGACGCTTTATGCCTTTTCCAGCGAGAACTGGAAGCGCCCGGCCGACGAGGTGAGCGACCTGATGGGTCTGCTCAAACTATATGTGCAGAGCGAGATCGACAATCTGCACAAGAATGGCGTGCGGCTGGATTTCATCGGCAATTGGCGGGCACTGAAACCGGATCTGGTGGCCTTGTTGGAACGGGCGCGCACGCGCACGGCGGGCAACACCGGCCTGCGCCTGGTGATGGCGCTGAATTACGGCGGGCAGGATGAACTGGCGCGGGCGGCGCGCAGCCTGGCCGACGACGTGGCCGCCGGCCGGCTGCCGCCCGAAGCGGTGACGGTGGAGGCGATCGCAGCGCGGCTGGACACGGCCGATCTGCCGCCGCCCGATGCGGTGCTGCGCACCTCGGGCGAACTGCGGCTGTCGAATTTCCTGTTGTGGCAATCGGCCTATGCCGAATTTCTGATCACCGACATCTTGTGGCCGGATTATGATGGCGCCGCGCTGGAACAGGCGCTGGCCGAATTCGCCCGGCGGGAACGCCGGTTCGGCGGGCGTTGATGGGCGAATTGCCGAAACGCATTGCCACCGGCCTGGTGCTGGTGGCGGCGGCCATCGCGGCCCTGTGGGCCGGCGGCACCGCCTTTGCCGCGCTGGTCAGCCTGGCGGTGTTGCTGATGTGGGCGGAATGGACGGCGATGCACCGCATGGCGCTGCTGCCCCGGCGCGTGGGTCTGGCCGTGCTGGGCGGGGCCATGGTGTTGATGTGGATTGGCGACTGGTTTTCGGCGCTGTGGCTGCTGGCGGGCGCAGCCGGCGTGGGCGGGCTGTTTTTCTTCCAGTTGCGCCAGCCGGTGATCGTGGCCAGCGGGCGCGTGGGCGAGCGGCGCGGGCGGCTGGGGCTGGACCGGCCGTTCCTGATCGGCCTGCTCTATTGCGGGCTGCCGGGCATCGCGCTGATCTGGCTGCGCGGTCAGGGCTGGGGGCTCTATGCCACGCTGCTGTTGATGCTGGTGGTGTGGGGGGCCGATATCGCTGCCTATTTCACCGGGCGCGCTTTGGGTGGCCCGAAACTGGCCCCGGCGATCAGCCCGAACAAGACGTGGAGCGGCGCGGTTGGCGGGCTGGTGGGGGCGCTGATTGGCGCAGGCCTGCTGGCGTTGATCTGGCCCGGTTATGGCAATGCGGCCGGGCTGATGCGGCTGGCGCTGCTGGCGCTGCCGCTGGCCGTGGTGTCAATTCTTGGCGATCTGTATGAAAGCTGGCTGAAACGGCGGTGCGGCGTGAAGGACAGCGGCAGCATATTGCCCGGCCATGGCGGCGTGATGGATCGGCTGGATGGGCTGGTGCCGGTGGCCGTGGCCGGAGCGGGGATTTTCGTGGTGACCGGATGGGCGGGATGACACGCACGCTGACGATTTTGGGCGCCACCGGTTCGGTTGGCAGCCAGGCGCTGGATCTGGTGGCGCGCAACCCCGGCCGCTGGCAGGTGGATGCACTCACCGCCGGCAGCGATGTCGTGCGGCTGGCCGAGGCGGCAAAGGCCTGCGGGGCGCGTTTTGCCGCTGTGGCCGATGCCAGCAAAGGCGCGGCGCTGAAGGATGCGCTGGCCGGAAGTGGCATTGCCAGCGGTGCCGGGCCGGAAGCGGTGGTGGAGGCTGCCGCCCGCGATGCCGAGATTGTGATCACCGCCATCGTGGGTGCCGCCGGCCTGCCGCCCACCATGGCCGCGGTGCGGCGCGGCGCGCAGATCGGCATTGCCAACAAGGAGACTCTTGTTTGCGCCGGCCCGGTGGTGATGGCGGCGGCCAAGGCCCACGGCGCCACGCTGCTGCCGGTGGACAGCGAGCACAACGCGATTTTCCAGGTGTTTCCGCACCATGATCCGGCCCAGGTGGAACGGGTGATATTGACGGCGAGTGGCGGCCCGTTCCGCAGCCGCAGCCGCGAAGCGATGCGCAGTGTGAGCGTGGCCGATGCCTGCAAGCATCCGACCTGGAGCATGGGCGCCAAGATCAGCATCGACAGCGCCACCTTGATGAACAAGGGGCTGGAATTGATCGAAGCCGGGCAATTGTTTCCGGTGACGGTGGACCAGCTGGCGGTGATCATCCACCCGCAATCGGTGATCCATTCGATGGTGGAATATGGCGATGGCAGCGTGCTGGCCCAATTGGGCAGCCCCGACATGCGCATTCCCATTGCTTATGCCATGGGCTGGCCGGAACGGATTGCAACGCCGGCACAGCGGCTGAATCTGGCGGAAATTGCCAATCTTTCCTTTGAGCAGCCTGATCTGGAGCGTTTCCCCTGCCTGGCGCTGGCGTGGGCGGCGATGCGGGCCGGGGGCAGCGCGCCCTGCATCCTGAATGCCGCCAATGAAATTGCCGTGGCGGCGTTCATGGAAGGGCAAGCCGGCTTCCTTGATATCGATGCCATCGTGGCGGAGACTTTGGCGATGGTGCCATCAGGACGGGTAGAAACGCTGGAAGAGGTGTTGGCAGTGGATGCCGCCGCCCGCGATGCGGCGCGCGCACTGGTGAAGGCGCGCGCGGCATGAACCCGCTGCCCATGCTGGAGCAGCCGGGGCTGCTGTTCACCCTGGCCAGTTTCGTGGCCATGATCGCCGTGCTGGTGGTGGTGCATGAAGGCGGCCATTATCTGGCCGGACGGCTGTTTGGCACGAAGATCGAGGCGTTTGGCGTTGGCTTTGGCCGCGAATTGTTTGGCTGGACCGACAAGCGCGGCGTGCGCTGGCGGGTGAATGCCGTCCCGCTGGGCGGCTATGTCAAATTTGTTGGCGACATGAATGAGGTGAGCCAGGTTGATCCGGCGATCATGGCCCTGCCGGAACGCGAACGGCGCGGGCTGTTTGCCTTTCTGCCGCTGTGGCAGCGCGCCATCATCGTGGCAGCGGGGCCGATGATCAATTTCCTGTTTGCCATCCTGATCCTGGCGGGTTTCAACCTGACGATGGGGCACCCGGCGTCGCCGCCGCTGGTGGACAAGGTGTTGCCGGGCAGCGCGGCGGAGCGGGCCGGCGTGATGGCCGGGGATCGCATCATTGCCGTGAATGGCAGCAGCGTGGACCGGTTTGAGGATATTGTGTCGGACGTGATCACCGGCGTGGGCCAGCCGGTGACGCTGACCATCGTGCGCGCCGGCACGGAGCGCGATCTGCTGGTGCGCCCGGCCATGGTGATCACGCGCGACCGTTTTGGCCAGGAAAGCCGGCACCCGCAGTTGGGCATTCAGCGGCCGGCCGCCGTGGTGCGCGCGGTTGGCCCGGTTGATGCGGTGCGCTGGGCGGTGATTGATACCGGCAGCATGGTCGCCACCATCGGGCGCACGCTGCGCCAGGTGATCATGGGCGAACGCGCGCTGGCCGAAATGGGCGGGCCGGTGAAGACGGCGCAGATCGCCGGGCAACAGGCCAGCATGGGTCTGGTGTCTGCCATCGCCTTCATGGCCTTCTTTTCGATCAACCTTGGCTTCATCAATCTGCTGCCCATCCCCATGCTGGACGGCGGCCATCTTCTGCTTTACGGCATCGAGGCCGTTCGTCGGCGGCCCCTGGCAGAACAGGTTCAGCAATGGGCGTTCATGTCGGGATTTGCCGCCCTGATGTCGTTGATGGCCGTGCTGACCTGGCATGATTTTGGTGCGGTGGGGCTGTGGTCCCGGCTTGCCGGCCTGCTGGGTTGATGGGTTTGGCGCGGCGCGAACGGGAACGGACAAGGCTGGTGAAACGGCCGACGTTCAACAAGGGATTGGTGGAGTTGATGCAGGCAGCGCAGGCGAAAACAGGCAGGGACACAGTGGGCGTGGTTCGCCCGCTGGCGCTGTTGCTGTTGGGAACCGCGCTGGCGGCGCCGGCCCTGGCCCAGCAGCGGCCACGCCGCCCGGATGCCGAACCGGCGCGCCCGTCGGCCGAAGCCGAAGCGCGCGCTGCGGAAAGCCGCAACGCGACCGCCCTGCCGGCAACTGCCGACAATGAAGGCGTGGTTCGTTCGGTGGTGGTGCGCGGCACCGAGCGCCTGGAGCCGGAAACCGTCCGCTCCTATCTCAATCTGGCGATTGGCGATCGCTATGACCGTGCGGCGCTGGATACGGCGCTGAAGGCGCTTTATGCCTCTGAATTGTTTTCCGATGCCACCATCCGCGACGAAAAGGGCGCGCTGGTGGTTGAGGTGAAGGAAAATCCGGTGATCAACCGGATCATCATCGAAGGCGGCAAACGGGTCAAAGAGGAAAAGATCCGCGAGGAAATCCGGCTGGCGCCACGCCAGATCTTCACCCGGTCCAAGGCGCGCGCCGATCTGGGACGCATTTTGGAGCTTTATCGCCGTGGTGGCCGATTTGCCGCCAGCGTGGAGCCCAAGATCGTCCAGCTGGAACAGAACCGCGTTGATGTGGTGTTCGAGATCAACGAAGGCGCCAAGTCGAAGATCCGGCAGATCAACATCCTGGGCAACGAGAAGTTCAAGGAAGGCGAAATCCGCAAGCAGATGGCGTCGAAGCAATCGCGCGCGTGGCGGTTCTTCACCTCGAACGACACCTATGATCCCGATCGCCTGGCCTATGACCAGCAGAAGTTGCGGCAATATTATCTGACGCAGGGCTATGCCGATTTCCGGGTTTCGTCGGTGGTGGCCGAACTGACGCCGGACAAGAAGGACTTCATCGTCACCTATGTGGTGGAAGAGGGCGAGCGCTACAAATTTGGCAAGGTCGATCTGGTCAGCCAGCTGCGCGATGTGAAGGCCAGCGAATTCAAGTCGATCATCCGCATCAAGGAGGGCGACTGGTATGACGCCCAGAAGATCGAGAACACGGTTGAGACCCTGACCGAGACCGCTGGTCTGCTGGGCTATGCCTTTGCCGATGTGCGCCCGCAATTCGAGCGCAACAAGGACGATCTGAAGATGAACCTCACCTTCCAGATCGGGGAGGTGCCGCGGGTTTATGTGGAGCGGGTGTCGATCAACGGCAACACCATCACGCAGGACAATGTGATCCGGCGGGAATTCCGCCTGGTGGAAGGCGATGCCTTCAACTCGATCAAGGTGCGGCGGTCCAAGGACCGTCTGCTCGGCCTGGGCTATTTCCAGGAGAAGCTGGATATCGAGCAGAAGCCCGGCACCACGCCCGATCGCATCATCCTGGAAACCAATGTGCAGGAACGCCCCACCGGCGAACTGCAATTGTCGGCCGGTTTTTCGAGCATCGAACGCTTCATCTTCTCGGCCAGCGTGCGCCAGCGCAACTTCCGCGGCCGTGGCCAGGAAGTGCGCCTGTCGGGCAATATTTCCAGCTTTGCCCGTTCGGTCGAGGCCGGCTTCACCGAACCCTATCTGGCCGGGCGCAACCTGGCGCTGGGCTTTGACGTGTTCCGCCGCGATTTCCGCTCGTTCCGCTTCACCGGCAACAACACGCGCGACACCACTTACACGCAGGTTTCGACCGGCTTTCAGGTCCGCACCGGCTTTTCGATCACCGAATTCTGGGCAGCCTCGCTGCGTTATGGCCTGAGCCGCGAAGAGATCGGGCTGGATCAGGCGACCTTCTTCACCAACGGTGTCTGCGATCCGCTGCGCGCCGGCCGTTTCCTGTGCGAGCAATTGGGCAACCGCACGGTTTCGACCATCGGCTATTCGATCATCTTCAACAGCCTGAACAATGTGCGCCTGCCGTCCGCCGGCCAGCGTTTCTCGATCAATCAGGATGTGTCCGGCTTGCCGATCGGCATCAAATTCGTGCAGACCCGCGCCAATTATGATTATTTCACGCCGCTGTTCGGCACCGGCTTTGTGCTCAACCTGGGCGCCGAAGGCGGCTATGTCACCGGCTATGGCGGGCAGGATGTGATCCTGACCAACCGCTTCTTCCTGGGCCAGCCGCAGTTTCGCGGCTTCAACATCCGCGGTGTGGGCCCGCGTGTGCTGCGCCGGCCGCTGGATGCTGCCGGGGCCATTGTGCAGGATCGCCGCCAGGCGCTGGACGATTCGCTGGGTGGCCGCGCCTATTATCTCGGCCGCGCCGAAATCCGCATTCCGCTTGGCTCGGCCGGGTCGGAACTGGGCCTGCGGCCGTCGATCTTTGCCGATGTGGGCGCGCTGTGGAGCCTGCGGGCACCGACGCTCACCTGTCAGGATGGACCCGGTGGGCCGGCGCCGACAGTGCCGGGCCAGACTGCGCCCTGTTTGCCAAATGATGGGTTCTCCTCGGGCTTTGTCGAGGAATATCTGGGGAATACGCCGAAACCGCGCGTTTCGGTCGGTATCGGGGTCAACTGGAATTCGCCGTTCGGGCCGTTCCGCTTTGACCTCGCAAAAGCACTCGTCACCCAGCCGGGCGACGACCCGCAACTGTTCCAATTCAATGTAGGGACCGCATTCTGATGAAGAAGACCATGATTGCGCTGGCGCTGGCCGGCGTTGCCCTTCCCGCCGCCGCGCAGCAGCTGCCCGCCGCCGTGATCGTGCTGGTGGACCAGCAGGAAATGATCGCCAATTCGGCTGCCGCCAAGGCCGCGCAGACCGAATTGAAGCCCAAGGGTGATGCCCTGCAGGCCCGTCTCAACACGCTGCGCACCAGCCTGGGCGCCGAGGAAAAGACCCTGCGCGACACCCAGCCGGCGCAGAACGCTGCTCCGGCCGCCATCCAGGCCTGGCAGGCCAAGGTGCGCGATTTCCAGGCCCGCCAGCAGCAGGGTGATCAGGAACTGCAGCGCCGCCAGCAGGAAATCCAGGCGTCGGAACAGTGGGTGATCAAGCAGATCAGCGATGCGGCCCAGCCGATCATCGGCCAGATCATGCGTGAGCGCGGCGCCAGCATCGCCATGGACGAGCGCAGCACCATCCAGCACACCCCGGCGCTGGACATCACCGCCGACGTGCTGGCCCGTCTGGACAAGGCGCTGCCCAAGGTTTCGACCACGCCGCCGGCGGCCCCCGCTGCTGGCGCTGCGCCGGCTGCCGCGCCTGCTGCGGCCCCGCCGCGCAAGTGACGGCAGACGCGCCGCAGAGCGCCAGCACCGCCGATGTGATGGCGGTGATGGCGCTGTTGCCGCACCGGTTTCCGATGTTGCTGGTTGACCGGGTGATCGACATGATCCCCGGTCAATCCGCCACCGGCATCAAGGCGGTGACCATCAACGAGCCGTTTTTTGCCGGGCATTTCCCGGCCCGCCCGATCATGCCCGGCGTGCTGATCGTGGAGGCGCTGGCGCAGACGGCTGGCGTGCTGTCCATCTATGGCGCACGGCAGAAGCAGCTGGCCGCCGGGGAAGCGGTGACCGACCGGCTGGTCTATTTCATGGCGATCGAGAATGCCAAGTTCCGCACCCCGGTGGAGCCGGGCTGCCTGCTGCACCTGAAGGTGGAAGTGGTGCAGGATCGCGGCCGCATCGCCAAATTTCAGGGCCGCGCCGAGATTGATGGCAAATTGGCGGCCGAAGCCAGTTTCACGGCGATGATTGCCGATCCGCCGGCCTGATCCATTGGCCTGACATGGGCCGTATGCCCCTTGCGGGATGCGGCCCGGCATCCCATTTTGGGCAAGGAAGGATGGGCCGTGATGATCGCCTTGATGATTGCATCGATATTGTCGGCCAGCCAGTTTGCCGCCAGCGTGCAGGCGCAAAGCCCGCGCGCGGCCGTTCAGCAGCTGGTGGCCGGTGGTGACTGGCCCCGGGTGATGGCCGGCATTCGCGGCGGAGCGTCTGACTGGATTGCGCTGGCACCCGAACTGGCTGCCGGCGCCGATGCTGCGCATGGCGCAGAATTGACGGCGGCTTTGGCCTTTGCGCTGCCACGCGCCCCGGCCGAGGTGCTGGCGGTGATCGATCTGCGGCGTTCACCCGTGTTGGGGGTTCAGGCCGTGTGCGCGGCGCCGGCCAGTGCCGGGCCGGCCGCCATTGCCGATGTGCGAGAGGCGCTGGATCTGTTGCCCGACGTGGCCAATGTGGGCCGGGCCAAGGCGCTGTGCCTCAAGGAACTGGCGCTGGCGGCGGCGCGCTGACCGGGGCTGGCGGGCGCGACGCCCACAGGCAGGCCCCGGCAATGATCGCGGCACCGGCCACGGTGCTGGCGGCCACATTTTCACCGAACACCAGCCAGCCCAGCAGCGCCGCCCACGGCAGCGCGCTATATTCCAGCACGGCCGACACCTGGGCCTGGAGATGGACATAGCCGCGCGCCATCAGCTGTACGCCGATATTGCCGATCAGTCCGGTGAGCGCCATCAGCGCCAGATCCACGGTTGCGGGCAGGGCCGGTGCGGTGATGGCGACCGGGCTGAGCCACAGCATCGGCACCACGGCGGCAATCAGGGTGATGACGGTGGCACCGTCGCGCGCGGCGCGGGAACGCAGGATCACCGCGGTGGCGGCATAGAGGATGGCCGCGCCCACCGCCGCTGCCGCCGCCAGCAGATCGGTGGCCGACAGACTGGGCATGCCGCCCACCGTGACCAGCACGCCGGCAAAGCCGATGGCCCCGGCCGCGACATAGCGCGGCTGCACCGGTTCGTGCAGCACCAGCGCCGCCATGAAGGGCACCACCAGCGGGCCAACGAAGGTGAGGGTGAGGACCAGCGCCAGCGGCAGCCGGGTGATCGACCAGAAGAAGGCCAGCGCCATGGCCGTGATCAAGGTGCCGCGCAGCAGATTGGGCTTCAGGCCGCCAGCCGCCACCCACGGCCGGCCCTGCCATTGCCACACCAGCAGGGCAAAAAGCGTCCCGCTGGCATAGCGGCCAAATGTGGCCAGCGGGGCCCCGTGGCGCAGCGCGAGATATTTGATCAGCGCATCCAGAACGCACATGGCACCGATGCCGGCCAGCACGAACAGGATCGCCGACAGGCGCAAGGACGTGCTGCGGAACATGCGCCCGGCCTTAGCGGCGGGACGCAGCCGCGTCTACCTGCCCAGCCGGCGGATCAGGCTGGCGGCGAGGTAGAGCCGGTTGGGCACGGCATCGAGATAGACATATTCGGCATCGGTGGTGTGATAGCCGGCACCGGGCAGGCCCAGCGCTTCCAGCACCGGCACGCCGGCCAGGGCCGCAAAGGCGGCATCGGTGCCGCCGCCGGTGCGCGGCAGCAATTTCAGTTTCTTGCCCAGCTTTGCATAAGTGGCCTGGGCTTCCTCGATCAGGGCCATGCTGGCCGGCGTGACATTGAAGGGCGGCCGGTTCAACCGCACCTCGATCGTCACCACTGCACCGGGTTGTGCCGGGGTGGCCAGCCGCTGCGCCAGCGCGGCCTTGAACGGTTCGAATTCCGCCATGTCGATGATGCGCAGATCGCCGATCAGGGT
>Ga0075154_10002871_pt1 | contig 11103 bp, 20 predicted proteins | sample JI71714BDNA_FD_70965 | JGI IMG/M metagenome (GOLD analysis project Ga0075154, IMG submission 70965) | Wastewater effluent complex algal communities from Wisconsin, to seasonally profile nutrient transformation and Carbon sequestration -... | ecosystem: Engineered > WWTP > Effluent > Algae... | reverse complement strand
GCCCACCGCGTCGAGGGCGCGCGCGGCCTCGACGCGGGCATCCGCGTCCAAGAGGCCTGCAGCGTCGAAAACGGCGTCGAGCAGTCGCCTGTCGGACACGCGGATCGAACAGTAGGGGGCAAGGCCGAGTCGTGCGAGCCCTTCCCAGACGGCGTCGATCACCTGTGCATCGGCCTCGGGCGACGAGCTGCCCACGACGTCGACGTCCGCTTGGACGAACTGGCGCAGGCGCCCCGCGCCTGGCTTGTCGTCGCGCCAGACCGTGCCGATCGTGGCGCGTTTGAAGGGCGTGGGCAGGGTGGCGCGGTTGGCGGCCACGAATCGCGCCAGGGGCGCGGTGAGGTCGTAGCGCAGCGCGAGCCAACCGTCGTCCGGGGTTTCCAGCGCGAACACACCGCCCCTGGGGCGGTCGGTGTCGGGCAGGAACGCGCCCAGCGCGTCGACCCGTTCCAGGGCCGGCGTGTCGAGCGGGCAAAAACCTTGCGCGGTCCACAGATCGAGGAGGGCGGCGGTGAGGCCGAGGCGTTGGGTGACCTCTGTGCCGATGCGGTCGGGGAAACCTTTGGGAGAGAGGGGACGGACGCGTGCCATGGTGGTGTTCCTAAAAAAGCGGGTGGGCCCCTCTTCGGTTCAAGCCGTGGCGAAACCCCGTCCTTTGTGGGAGAGGGAGGAACGCACGAGGGCGAGGGCGGCGGAGGCGGGCAGGACGACGTCGCTGGGACGAGGGGTGGTGGTGGCGACCATGAAGCCAAGGGCTTGGAGGGTGGTGGCCAGACGGAGGCGGTGGCGCAGGGGCGCGTGGAGGGCGAAGCAGAAGGCTTGGCCGCGGGCGTTGCGCACGGAGAGGGGATGGGTGTCCATGGGGGTCATCCGTGGTGGGGGAAGCGCTCGTTCCACGCCGCCTGTTCCTCGGCGTCGGCCCCGACCGCCGCGGCGGCTTCGCCCGGCGTGGCGTGCCCGGTGGTGCTTTGGCGCACATGGCCGTCCACGGCGGCGTACGCGCACCAGCGCGCATCGGTTTCGCCGGGTTTGGGGGTATCGCGGTAGACGCGGATATCGGGCATCGGTGCCTCCTGGACGGGGTGGGTCTGCGGCTGCTTCCCACCCTGTCGGGGAGGCATCGGGCCTATGGGGGAAATGGTGGGCTGTGCACAGGTCCAGGGACGGCGTCGCCGCCGTCCCTGGAAGAAAGATGGTGCTGGCCGTGGGTGCCCGGATCGGCGCGCCAAAGGGGGCCTCAGTCGACGAGGAACATGCCCTTGGGCGGGTCCCAGCGCGGCAGGCTGTAGGTGGCACAAGCCTCTTCGACCAGCTGGGCGGAGCCCAGGCGGCGCTGCAGCAGACCTTGGAGCGAGAGGAACGCGGGTTTCCCTTGGAGGGCGGCGAAGGCCAGGGGGCGGTCCTGTTCCGCCACGCCGGCGGAGATCGCGGCCGCGATGGCGCGTTTGTCGCCGTCCAGGGGTGCGGCGAGCGCCCGCGCCTGAGCCTCCACGCGCGTCGCGTAGGCCAGGATGGCTTGGCGCAATGCATGGGCGTAGGCGGAGAACACCTCTGCTTGCGCCGTGGTGAGGAGGGGCAGGAGGTCGTCGTCGCGGTCTTCGACCACGATGCGGAACGCGTGCCGCTCGAAGCCCATCATCGACAGCGCGCGATGCACCACCAGGTAGGAGCGGGTCTTCATCTTGGCGCGCCTTCCGTCCGGGCCGACGGCCACCACGCCTTCCACGCCCTCCATCGCGAAGATCTTCTGCGCCCAGGCGCGCAGCTCCTCGACGGTCGCCGCGGTGCCCAGCACCTTGGGGCGGGGGATGTCGAAGCGCGCGGCGATGCCATCGGCGAGATCCTCGTCGTAGGCGCCGGTGAGCCGATCGCGCACGGCCAGCAGGGTGAAGGCGTTCTCCGTGTAGGGCAGCACGACGCGGTTGTCCGGCGCGGTCCACTCAAAAATGGGGGTGAAGCCGGCCTTCCAAGCGGCGGCGATCATCTCTTTGTCTTTCGGGGCGAGGCGCTCTTCAGCCCGCTCCGCGGTGGAGGTGAGCCCCCCTTTGGTGTGGAGGCGGACCTGGCCATCCAAGACGAAGCCTGGGGTCATGCTCCCGTCCAGCTTGTCGTAGAAGCGCACCGGCCCGGCCGCGAGCAGGGCCTCTTCGGTGGGGGCGCCGGCATGGTTGTGGAATTTGTGGAAGGGGCGCGAAAGGAGTTCCTTGGAGGCCCGATCGAACACGAGGCCACGGCATTCCAGGTCGTAGGGGGTTTGGAACGTCTCGGATTCGTTGAGGAGGTAGACCAGCACGGAGATCGGCCCGTCGTGGAACAGGCGGATGCCGCGGTTGCCCGCCACATGCGGGGCGACGTCGTCCAGGCGCGCGATGCGGGGAAACGCCTCCGGATGGAAGAGGGCGCCACCGGTCTTCATCTGGGGATCGAACATGGGGGGAAACCTCGCGGTGGTGTGGGGCGCGCAAGCGCGCCGTGCCAAGGTGGAAGAGAGGAAACGGCGGGAGGGAAGGGGTGCGTGCCGTGGAAAGGGACGTGGGGCGCTTCAGTGGTCTTGGGAAGGATCGCGCAGTACCAAGAGCAACCCGCAGATGCCCGAAGCGCCCGCGAAGAGGAGGGCGGCGAGGGAGCGCAGGGCGTCGATGCTTTCCCCTCCTGGTCCGGGGACGCCGAAGGCGACCAGCTGGACGAGCAGCATCGAGGCCGCCATGGCCGGCAAGCCGAAGACGTAGCGCAGCCACGTCGCCGAGGCCATCAGGCGCCGGCGTGACCGCGTGGGGACGGTGGGCAACAGCAAGGCGGGGAAGCACATCCCGGCCAAGGCGGAGGCCACGAAGACGGACAGCCCTGAATCGATGAAGATACCCGCGGCGAGGTGGCCGCCGGGCATCAGGGCGAGGGCGAAGAGGAGGGCGTGGAGCCCCACGAAGGTGAAGGGCCCTTTCGCTTCTTCTGGACGAGGCGCCATGGGCGCGGCGGCAGGCTCGGGCAGGGCCCGGGTGCGGCGCAAGGAGGAAGGGGGGATGGGGGAGACGGGTTCAGGCATGGGCGCCCTCCATCCGCCGCGCGGCGATCACCTTATGGGAGGCCTGGTGGAGATCCTCCGCGCCCGCGCGCAAGGAGGCGGCCAAGCACGACGCCTCAAGGCGTTGTGCGGCGTCCCACACGTCCCCACGCGCCAGGGCCCGATCGAGGAGATCGGCGGCGGCGGCCATATGGCCATCGAAGGCCAGGGCGTGCGCGCGGCGCAGGGCGGTGGCGGCGTCCATGGTGGAGCCCTCTTGCAAACAGGTCGTATAGGAGGAAGGTATAGCAAAAAGCCGGCCCTTTCAAGGCCTTTGTCGGGCCTTGGCCGTCTTTTTTCACATGGCGAAAAAGGCAGAACCGCCGAGCGGATCAGCGTTCCTTGTCATTGGGACGGAGCAGGGCCACGAGGCGCGCGCCCGCGTCGTCTTTGGGCGGACGCTGGGCAAGGTGGCGGGAGCGCCAGGCCGACCAGGCGGGCGGGATCACGCCCACGGCGAGCACGACCCCGAAAAAGATCAGGGCCAGGGTAGAGGTCATGAGGGGCCGCTGCCGCGCCGGAAGGCGGCGAACATGGTCTCCCGCTGCTCTTTGATCTGGGGGCGGGAGTCGAAAAGCTCTTGGGCGAGGGGCCTGGGAAGCACGGGGGCATCTTCGGCCACCGATGGGGTGTCAACGTCCCGTTTGGGCCATCCGATGAGGGAGAGGGCGGCGATGAGGGGCTGCATGGGGGGTTACCTCCGGGGCAAGAAGACGGGGGCCAACGCGACGCCAGCCAGGATCGTGGCGACCACGGCCGCCACGTAGGGAAAGGCGGCGAAGGCCGCGGCGGGCCCACCCACCAGAAGGGGGACGGTGGACGAGAGCCAGAGCGCGAGGCACGACACCAGGAGCGCGCGTCCCGTCCACGTCCGCGGGGCGTCGGGCACACGGGCGAGGCGGGCGAGCATGAGGGGGCCAAGGGGCAATGCACAGGCCGCCAGCACCAAGGCGCACACGGCGCGCATGCCGTCCCATCCCAGCCCCCACGCCGCGCAACCGAACAGGAAGGCGAGCCCGCCCACGATGGAGGTGGCGAGGAACAGTCCGGAGACGATCGGCGAGGATCCTGGGTGCATGGCGGTGTCCATGTACGGGGATGTGGGGCGCCCGCCCCAAAAGGAAAGGGGAGGGCGGGGAGGTTTCAGTCCGAAAGCAGATCGCTCTCGGGGTCGAAGCGGGCGGCGTCCACCCGCTTCACCTGGCCTTTGGCCTGGTCGAAGATATGGAAATGGGTGGTGCCCGGTTCCATGGTCGCGATGCGGTGCCGGCGATCGGCGTCGACGAGGACGACCGCGTCGTAGCCCATGGCCTCGATCAGCGCCGCCAGGTAGGGCCCGCCGACGAGGTTGCCGTCCTCGTCTTCGAGATCCGACGTGCCTTCCCGCAGCAGCGTGTCCAGCGATTCGCCGGTGCCGTTGTAGCCCCCTTCGATGAGATAGGGGGCGAGGTCGAAGCGCTCACGGAGCCTGGCCTTGCGCGCGGCTTGCTCGCCCAGCGCCGCGACGGAGGCGTACCACGCGTCCGTCGCCTCTTCCCAAGCCTCCTCATAGGCGGCTTCGTCCTCCGGATCCGCGTTGATCTCGATGTCGTCGAAGGCGGGCAGGGCGTCCACGCGCCAGCGCGTGCCGGGCCCTGTGACGAAGGGGCGTTCGAAGCGGACCACGCAATCGAGCAAGACGCCGTCCCCGCCCACCAGCATAGCCCTGGCCTGGGATTCCGCCATCGCCGCGAGCGCGCCCCATTCCAGGTCGGGGTGCATGTGTTCGAGATCCACCAAGAGGCGTTCCGTGGTCGTGTCGATGCGGTTGCGCAGGTCGGGCCCGTTGGGCGAAGCGTAGTGCTGCCAAGCGTCCCAGGCGGAGGAGGAGAAGTAATGGACCGCGCCGAGGTAGCCGTCTGGATTGCCCAAGACGGAGGCGTCGAACCGATCGAAGCGGTGGGTGGTGCCGTGGTAGGCGCGCACGACGAAGGGGCCTGGGCCTGTGAAATCTTGCTCGCAGAGGCCTTCGCCTTCCAGCAGGCGTGCGTGCGGGCCTGCCCATGCGGCGAAAGCGTCGCGATCGGGGAAACCGGGGTGGAGGGCGTCGAGGGGATGGGGGGCGGATTCGTCCGGTATCCGCATGGAAGCTATGGGATCGCTGGTGCGTGTGTCGAAAGGCATCGTGGTGTCCTCACGCAGGGAAGGGGGTTCGTGCGCGCGCACCCCTTCCCTGCGTGGAGGAGCGGAAAGGCCTGCCAAGGGCCTGTATCCGGGACACGCAAAGCAAAGCGCCTCCCCAAAAGGGGAGGCGCGGGGCGATGGGTGGGGCCTGTCTTGTGGGCGTCGCGTGGATCAGGCCTGCGACGTGGCGAGGGCGGAGTCGTAGAGGCGGGCCCTGTCCATAGCGGCATGGGCCGAGGTGGGGCGGACGAAGTCGTCGTATTCGAACCCGAGCTCGACGGGCGATTCGCGCGCTTGGAGGGCGGCCACGAGGGCGCGGTCGAGATCGTCTTGACCATCGCCGAGGAGGCCCACCTCTTCCAGCGTGCCCAGCAGGGTGCGCGTGTCGTAGATGAGGACGACCTGGAGGGGGTAGAACGGGGCCCCGACGGGCGCGGCGGTGACCGAAGGGTGTCCATCGAGGAGGGCGTCCATGATGGCCTCGTCCAGGCAGCCGGGGACCCAATCGCGATCGCGCCCGGAGGAGCGCCCGCACGCTTGGCCGATGGCGAACATCTCTTCCCTGCCGACGGTGAAGGCCAGGGGCAGGGTGTGGACGACGGTCTGGCGCCGTTGGCGGCGTTCGGAGGCGGTGGTCATGGGAGTTTCCGTCGTTCGGGCCCGAAGCGGAGCCGCGTGGGGAGGGAGAGGCGCACGTCGGGGATAAGGCCCAGCTTGGGGCCGAGGGTGACGTGCGGTTGGTAGGCGGCGTGTGCCCAGGTGGCACCGACCCCCACCAAGGCCTGGTGGCGCGCGGAGAACAGGGCCGAGTCGAAGGCCAAAACCCACAGGGGCGAGGAGCTGCCGAAGACCAGCATCCGCGGGCGCAGCAGCTCGACCTCGATCGAATCGGAGAGGGCGAGCGCCACCGGGTCGTCCCAATCGATGGGGGTTTTCGACCAGGCGATGGTCACATGCGGCTTGGCCGGCGGCGGGAGGCCGACCGCCTCGCACAGGGGCAAGAGCGGTGCGGTGTCGAGGACGGGGCGTTCCAAGCGGTAAGGCATGCGCGACATCGGGGTGGGTGTCCTGGATGGCGGGGTTCGAGGGGGATGTGGGCGCGGCGCGGAGGTGGCCAAACCCGGGCGCCGCGTGCGTGCCGTCGCCGATGGGAGCGCCGCGTTCAGCGCGCGCCGATCTCCGGATCAAGGCGCGGGTCGCGCCCCGACAGGACGCCGTAGGCGGCCAGCTCGGCGCGCGTGGGGAACCAGAAGGAGAGCATCGCGAACGATCCACCTTTGGTGGCGGTGATCGCCGTCCAGTCTTCCCCTTGCCAGCCGCTGGGCAGCACGCCGCTGCCCCGCAGGTGGCGCACGTAGGCGTGCCAAAGGTCGTCGCGTCCGGTGATACGCCGCCAAGCGGCCCGCGTTTCATGGGCACGCACCAAGGTGCGGTTGCCGCCGAGGTGGCTATGGACGAAATGGAGGCCGACGGTGGCCTCGGGGCCCAGTACGGGGCGCGGGCTGGCGGAAAGGAGCCACAGGCAAGCGCTCCAGCAGGCCCGTTCCACATACACCGGGACGTCGTGGAGGTGGACGGCGAGCGCCTGGTAGGCGGCGATGGACACGAGCCCACCTTCGGTGTCGAGGACGAGGCCGCCCGCCGCGATGCCTGCGCGCACGCAATCGGTGAAGGCCCCTGCCTCGATGGTCCCCGAACAAGAGGCCGGCGCTGCAGCCTTTTCTGCCACGGGGCCCGCCGTGGAAGACAGGACGGGCCGAGGGCTTGACGCGACCTCGGCGTGGGGACGGACGGCCGATGCCAGCAGGCAGACGAGGGCGAGGAGAAAGGCGCAGGCGCCGTCCCGAAGGACGGCGCGAAGGTGGAGGGCGGGCATCATGGGGTGACCGGGGGCAGGGCGCCGTCGTGGGCGTCCATGTAGGTTTTGATCCCTTCCACGCGGGCATCGATCTCCGCTTCCAAGGCAGCCTTTTCGGCTTCTTCGGCGCGCGCGTCCTCCATACGAGGGTGTGGGCGCCAGGTGGGGCCTTCGATAGGGCCATGGTGGCGCCAGAAGACGATCGAACCGCCTGCATCTTCGAAGGCGACACAGCCAGGCAGGATCCAGAGGCCTTGGTGGCGGCCAACGGGGACGACGTCCACGTCCGTGTCCGAAGCGCCGATCGGGCCCTCTTCTTCGACGATCTTGGCCCATGCGGCGAAGCTGGCGACGATCCGGGAATCCCCTTCGACCGGGTTGCCGAAACACGGGCTCCAAGCGCCTTGCGGGGGCATGTCGTCGTAAAGGGTGGCCTTTTGGGCGAAGGGGACGGCCACGGCCGCGCCGAGGGCCGCGCCCAAGGCAAGAAGGGGGAGGGCGCGCAGGATGGGGTGCATGGGAGACCTCGAGATCAGGAGGAGGGCGTGGGGGCCGAGGCCGGCCCCATGGCTGCGTGGTGTGCCCAGGCCGAAAGGAACCAAGGCAGGGTCAGGAGCGCGCCCAGCACGGGGGCGACCATCGGGGCGAAGAAAGGGGGGCGCGTGGCGATGCCGTCCACGACGTGGTGGATCATGGCGGCGCCAAGGTGGGTCGCGGCGACGCCCAAGGCGAAGCCGAGGAGGGCGGCCGCGACGGCTTTGGGCCGGTAGGCGAGCGAGGCCAGCCGTTCTTGTTGCCATGTGCCCAGCCCCATGCCCACCACCGGGGCGAGCGCGGAGGGCAGCAGCAGGGCGTAGCCGATCCACACCGGCGAGGTGCTGGAGGCGGCGTCGAAAAGGAAGAGGGTCGAGCCGAGGGCGACGCCCAAACACAGGGTGGACAAGAGCACCACCACGACGGTGGGAATCGCGCGATCGAGCGCGCCTTGCCACGACACACGGCCCGTCGAGCGCAGCGCGCCTCCCACCACCAAGACGGCGAAGGCGAACATGGCGAGCGCCAGCGCCCATTCGGGACGCGTGTCGGACGTGGCGAGCAGGGTGACCATGGCGCCGTTCAAGACGGAGACGACGAGGAAGAGGCCGACGGCGTGGAGCGGGCGCATGGGCGGTGTCCTGTGGTGGCGGATGGGGAACGGTGGCGGCGCCCTGCGCGGGGCGCCGCGAAACGGGGGTCAGATCTTGGGATCGCGCAGCGCCGTGTCGGCGTCGAGCGCGCGCCGCGCGATGGCCACGAGGGGGCCATCTTGGCCGCTGGTCGAGATCGCCTGCAGCGCCTTCAAGGCCATTTCCAGACGTTGGGCGTCGCGTGCAGCGAGGCGGCTGGGGGTCTGTTTGGGGGTGCGTTTCGCGAGGACAACCGCGAGGACGACGAGGCCGACAAAGCCCACCGCCACGCCCAGGAAAAAGGATCCCATGCTCATGCACCGGCCTTTTGGACGCGGGCCAGCGCCTCTTCGGGCGTGATGCCCAGGCGCGCCAGCAGGGCTTCGATCATCTCCGCTTGGGCCTTGGTTTCCGTGGCGGCGCGTGCGGCGTGGAGCGGGCTGCGTTCCGCGTCGATGGTGCTCGTCGAGAGGGCTTGCGCGATGGCGTGCGAGGGGGTGGTCATGGTGGGGTCTCTCCTGTGGAAGGAAGGGCCGGTCGGTCCGGTCCGCACCCAAGGGGGCGGGGCCGGACGGCCCGTGTGGCCGGACATCTGTCAAAGGGTTGGGGGTGGAAGGCGACGCGGGACGCGCCCGCCCTGTGGGGCGGGCGCGCACGTGGATCAGGCCGAGACGGCCTTTTTCAGGGCAGCGCCCATCGCGGTCGAGTCGTCGATGTTCGCGGCGTCGATGGCGGCCTTGGCCTTCACCTTGCGCGACTTCTTGACCTCGACCACCGGGGCGGCGGCGATGGATTCGGCCACAGAGGCGTCCACCGGTGCATCGGCGGCGTCGACGGTCGCGGCCTGTTCGGTTTCGCCTTCAGCCTTGGCGCCCGGGATCGTCGCCGAGATCACCTTGAGGCTCTTCGCGGTGCGTTCCTTGCCGTCCTGGCCGGTGTAGGCGCGGTTCTCTTCCGGGCCGCGGGCGCGGATGCGGGCGCCTTCGCCGAAGCCGACGATGGCGTCCGCCACGTCCTTGAACGCGATGCACGAGCGGAAGAAGTTGTAGGCCTTGCCGTCCTTCTCGCCTTCCATGCGCAGCTTGAAGGTCGCCATCGTGTCGCCCTTGGCGGTCTTCTTGGCGGCCAGCGATTCGATCTTGCCGGTGTAGGTCGGCCACAGGTTCGTTTGTTCGGTCATGGGTCTATCTTTCTCTGGGGTAAGGTTGTTATGGGTGTTCGGGGGCAACCGCGCCGCCCTCCCGATGGAGGCGAGGGGGAGCGGGGAAACCGGGCACTGGAACGACGGGCATCGCCCGTTGGTGGTCGTGGGGTGGGCGAACGGCCCGCACCGAGAAAACAGAAAGAAGTTTCAGGAGCAGCGGGTGGCGCGCACGTGCGCGCAGCCCGCGGCGGAGGGGGTCTGCTGTTCGCTGCCCTGTTGGGGGGTGGGCAACGAAGGAAGGGGGAGTTCGAGCACGAACCGCCCGGTGAAGAGGAGGGCGACCAGCGCGCCGAGCGTGAGCATGGTGGCCGTGCGCAGCAAGCCACGCAGGGCGTCGTCGAGGGCGTCGATCATAGGAACGGATCCGCGTTGGGGGAGTCGTCTTCGTAGTCCCCGTCGCAATCCCCGATCAGGACGAGGGCGAGGGAAAGCTTCGCCTGCGCTTGCGCGATGGCGGCGCGGTGGTGCGAAAGGCCCAGCAGGGCGGGTTCGTCGGAACAGGCTTCCAGCACCCCGGCCAAGAGGCCGCGCGCCGTGCGCACCGCGTCCCGGCCCATCGTGTAGAGGACGGTCACATGGCCGTCCTGGTCGTCGAGCAGGCCTTCTTCGCGCGCGAAGACGATGTCGTCCGACAGGTGTTGCAAGACCGCCGCGGTCAGCTGGACGCGCGCGGCGAGCGCGCAGACATGGTCCAGCGCGGCCAGGCTATCGTCGGGCAGCGGCTGGGTGTGGGAGGTGTGCATCTGCGACATCGGAAAAACTCCTCAAAGGCCCTGTGGGAGGGGCGGCGGCGTCATGAGAGGCCGTCCGCCGCCCCCCGGCAGGGCAAGCGTGCAAGACATCCCCTGCGGTACCAACAGGAGGAAGCTTGTCGGTGTGTTACGCACCAGGGACGGATTCGGTTGGGAAAGAAAACCCTATACCGAGGAGATCGAGGGCGTCCTGTGTGTGGGGGCGTGCCCGCAACAGCAGGCGCAGCGCGCGGTCTTGGTACCGCGCCTGTTCGATGCGTTGGTGGGCGCTCTTGGCTTCGGGGAAGCACAAGGTGGCCAGGACGTGCGGGGCGCGCGTCCCTTGCCAGGAATCGAGCCCACCCGCGTAACGGAGGACCTTTTGGGTCTGCAGCACGACACACCACGGCGTGAACAGGGCGAACACCGGTTCGCCTTTGCGCGCGGCGACGTGGAGGACGTCGAGGTCGAAACACCCGGTTTTCACGACGCGTTCGATCGCCTCTTTGGCTTGAAGCGAAAAGGCGAGGCTGCCGTAGTAGGGGATGTTGGGATCCTGCGACAAAACGGACACCAGCCCTGTTCTGGTGTCTCGTCTGGAGACGGCTTCGTCCCGGTCGAACCACAAGGGGGCCGAAAAGGCCGCCACGCGTGAGGGGTCCGCTGTGGAAAACAGCCCCGCGAGGCCGTCGCGGAGGATGTCCCCCAAAATGCCGGTTTTGTGCGACACGACGGGCGGGAGAAGGCGTGGCGCTTCCATCAAGAAACAGCCTCCTGTGGTATTGGGGGGAAGAGGGGGATACCGCCGACGTGCGCCCCATCCATGGGCGCGCGGGCGAGCGGGAAGCGGACGTCGAGGAGATCCATCGCGGTCTGCATCTCTGGGCGTGCGGCGACGAGGCAGCGCAGCGCGTGCGCCT
>Ga0075154_10002869_pt1 | contig 11106 bp, 8 predicted proteins | sample JI71714BDNA_FD_70965 | JGI IMG/M metagenome (GOLD analysis project Ga0075154, IMG submission 70965) | Wastewater effluent complex algal communities from Wisconsin, to seasonally profile nutrient transformation and Carbon sequestration -... | ecosystem: Engineered > WWTP > Effluent > Algae... | reverse complement strand
GGAGCGACAAGGCCTTGTTTCATCAATTGTCCTAGTTCGTACCAGAAACCGAGTTTGGTATTGACGCGCAAGGATGTGTAGATGCGGCCGATGGTTGTGTCAGCATTGCTAGCCAAGTCGAACATGGTTTTGCTTTGAGCAGCCGGCGACATTTGCTTAATTTCAGTAAGTATGCCTTCGACAAGGGCCATGCTGGCTACTCCGGGGGCGGCTGCGGTAATGGAAATGCCCATTTCGGTGTATGCATACCACAGCAAGGCTAGTTGGTCTTCAACGCTGAGTTTGTAGAATGCTTCCGTGGTAGACGGAACAACGCTAGCAATCTCGGTGTTGGAGAAAATAGATTGAGCTGATTGAATACTAACTGCCATATGTATGCTGTGGGATTCGCTGTCGGTTTTACTTGCGTACTTGAATTAGCGAATCGAATTCTCCCTAAATTAAATTATGTAACATTTTTGACATTTTGGAGTTCAAACTTATAAATATAAAGATTGCCAAAGTATTATCAATACTGTCCGAAAATTACTCTGAAAGTTACTAGACTTATGGCACAAATTGTGCAGTGGTTTCTTAGGTGATGAAAAAATCAATTAATAGCGATCGCATTAAGCAAAAAGCCCTTGAGTTGGGATTTCACAAAGTCGGGATAGCCTCAACAGACAGGGATTTTGATATAGAAAAACAAAGATTGCAAGCTTGGCTGGACAAGGGTTATCAGGCGGATATGGCATGGATGGCAAACCCGAAACGGCAGGATATTCAATTGGTGATGCCACAGGTGCAGTCATTAATATGTGTCGCCATCAACTACTACACGCCCCACCAACGCCCCGCAAATCCCCTGTGGGAGGGGGGGGACGATGCAGCGATCGAATATGCTAAAATCTCTCGCTACGGTTGGGGGCGGGATTACCATAGAATTTTGCACAAAAAACTGAAGCTTTTGGCAAATTGGGTGCGATCGCAAGGCGAGGGAATTGAAGCGCGGTATTATGCTGATACCGGACCAGTTCAGGATAAAATGTGGGCGCAGCGTGCCGGGATTGGCTGGATTGCCAAAAATGGTAATGTAATTTCGCGCGAATACGGTTCTTGGGTGTTTTTGGGCGAAATCTTGACTAATCTGGAGTTAGCGTCGGATGAGTCTCATACGGAACATTGCGGCACTTGCACTCGCTGCATAGAGGCGTGTCCGACGGGAGCAATTACTGAGCCTTTTGTGGTGAATGCCGATCGATGTATAGCCTATCACACGATCGAGAATCGAGCCGAAAAATTGCCCGACGAAATTGCATCTAATTTACAAGGCTGGGTAGCAGGTTGCGACATTTGTCAGGATGTTTGTCCTTGGAATCAGCGATTTGCTAAACCAACTGATGTTGCAGACTTTGAGCCTTATCCTGAAAACATAGCACCGACACTTGCAGAATTAGCCGACATCTCCGACGAAGAATGGAACCGCAGATTTACAGCTTCGGCGCTGCGGCGCATAAAACCCGAAATGCTGCGGCGAAATGCGAAAGCCAATCAAATTAACCCTTAAAAGTTGAGATGTTCGCGCTCAGGGTGCTTAGGGTGCACCTTACCCTATAGATAATAACCCTAGGGTGTGTACGGAGCGCCAAGAGCAAATACATTATGCAGTAAGTAATTCCCAATCTAAAATCTAAAATCTAAAATCTAAAATTGTATGCTTCCCCGTTCCTTATTTGCTATTGTCCAATGACCAAAGTAATTATTTTTGATTTTGACGGCACTTTAGCAGATACAATCGATATTCTTCTAAGCATCACCAACCGTTTGTCAGTCGAATTAGGCTTTAAATCTGCAACCAAAGAGCAAATCGCTCAACTGAGCAATTTAACTTCTTGGCAAGTCCTTCAGTATTCTGGTATTTCTATCTTCAAATTCCCGCTGTTGATTAGAATGTTGAAAGCGGAGTTACGCAGCGAAATCCCCAACATTCGTTTATTTCCGGGGATTAAAGAAGTTTTACTGGAGTTAAAAAAACAGGGATTTCAACTGGGCATTATCACATCTAATTCCAGAGAAAATGTCTTGGAATCGATGAAAAAAAATGCTTTGCAAGACACTTTCACGTTTATTTACTCTGGCTCAACTTTTGGCAAACATAAAGTTATTAATAGATGGCTAAAAACCGAACATATAAATGCTAAAGAAGTCGTTTATGTGGGAGATGAGATTAGAGATATAGAAGCTGCTCGAAAAACCGGAATTAAGGTAATTGCTGTAGGTTGGGGTTTTAATTCTGAGGAGGCTTTGGTGGCACACAATCCTGATTTTTTGATTCAAAGCCCCCAGGAATTGATAGAAATTATGAGTAATTTGCGGGAAGTATAAACGGAAATTGCCAAAAGTAAGACTCCTCGGTTGAAATCTATTCTAGACAAACTCTCGTTCCAGCAGAGAGAAACTCAAGAATAAAATGGGTATTAAAGCTTGATTTGTTATCAGCCATAATCTCTTGTATCATCTCTGGGAATACATTAGGTTAATCTCCTTCGCCCCGTTTCAGTGCTGCTAAAACTGCTTGCTGGCTAACTGCTTGGTAGATTTTGCTAAAATGCTGCTTGAGTGCGTCAGAGGCGGGCGAGGATTTGCTAGCGCTTCCTTTTCCGTCGGTGGCGATGGGAATTGGGCCTAAGATATCTAATACTGTTTCGCTGCTGGGCGGCGGTACAATTACTACTAAAGATGATTCTAGCTGCTGATTGTATTCCCAAAAGCGATCGACCTTCGGCAATTTAGCATTCGCAGTAGGGGAATTTTCACCCTTGTTTAGCTGGGTATTTTCCTCTCCTTCCGTACCCCGTCTTTGACGAAGTGCTGTCAAGATTTGCTCTTTGGTTCTCCCCCGCAGTTGAAACAGTACGAAAGGGTCTTCGCCGAAGCGATCGCCCAATAAGTAGTATACTGCACTGATGTGTTTGCAAGGGTTTTGCGGGTCAGGACAGCTACAGCGCGATCGAATATCAGATAAACTTAACGGAAATAGCGTTTTGCCGGCGGCCGCAAATACATCCTCAATATTGTGCGGCATTTCTCCTGCTAAGAGTTTAGCTGAAAAAACTGCTCTTTGCGACATATTTTCAATCACATAATCCCAATCTTCATCGCTCAATGTATCGAGTCCTAAAGAAACTTGATAGGGTTTTGGATCGGTGCCTTGAACTATGGCAATTACTTCTTGATTGGGAAATTTAATGCTGAGAACTTTTCCCTCGCGCGCGTATTGCCAGCCACGTTCTAAGCGCTTTTTGAAGCGGTAGGTATTGATTAAATCTAACCACTGTTGTGTCCACCATTCTCTGTCAATCATTCGATTTTAGATTTTAGATTTTAGATTTTAGATTTGGGAATCGGGAATTGGGAATTGGGAATCGGGAATCGGCCAAACAGGGAATTGGGAATTGGGAACCGGGCATTGGCCAAACAGGGAATTTTCCCTATCTCCTTCTCTTCCCCTCTTCATTCTTCCTTCTGGCTTCAATCGGGAATTGGGAATTGGGCATCGGGCCTTGGCCAAACAGGTAATTGGGATACTGGAGTCAATCGATTTTAGATTTTAGATTTTAGATTTTAGAATTGAAGCATTGACTTGCGCGAGATAAATTCGGGGGCTCCTTTATCGGATACAGGTTTTTTATTTCTGGACGGATGAATCACGTGGCGGGTATCCTGGATGCTTTCGGTCAATGAAAATACCACAATCAGGAAATTTTGACCAATAGCCCTGATTTATTTGCCGATCGCTTTTATCATGTCGGTATCGCCATCTATCCGACTACGACTAAAAGGCTATGCAGAAGATTGAAAAAGCATCATTCCCAGCTTTGAGAAGTGCCCCGAACCAGCCGGACTGGCTAGAATTGGTAGAATACGCCTCTGTTGCTGGTTCCGCTATTGGCACGATTGCTGCAGGATTGTCGGGCCAAATTGTCTACGCTGCCGCCCCCTTAACCGCAGCACTATCGATAAATCTCGCCAATCGCCAGCGTTTCGAGCAACAAATGCAACAAAAGGCAAATTCTGCGATTACGGACGTACAGGCCGCAGTAGAACGTCGATCGCAACAAGTTCAGATACTACCTGGAGAACCTGCGGAACTCTACACCGCTGTCTCCGATTTGCAGCAAAAACTCCTGGGCTTGGAATCCGGCGTCATCGCCGAGGTACAAGCTGCCGTAGCCTCCCTCGAACGCCAAGCCCAGGCGCTGCCGGCTGATTCTCAGGAACTCTACACCACCCTGTCCGATTTGCAGCAAAAACTCCGCATTTTGGAAAATAGTGCCCTGAGAGAGCATGATTGGGAAAATGTCAACGTCCGATTTTTATTGATGGGCGAACAGTTAACTGAAGTTAAAACTATTACGGCTCAGTTACAGGAGCGATCGAACGAAGTAGACTTTGATACAATCCAAGGTTCTCTCCAGCAATTGCAGGACTTGCTCGATCGACCCACAATAGACACAGGGATGTTGCAAACCGAGATTCAGCATTTGCAGCAGCAAGTTTCCGAATTGCAGCGACAAAATCAAGAAATTGTCAAGCCTTATTTGCAGCGTCTGACTCGCGCCGTGAAGAAACTATCAGCAAATTAGTCTTACTTATCGTTTTTCGTAGGGTGCAGCGCGGGCACCTTCCCGCATTATTTCGTAGGGTGCGCCGGGCCGCGCACCTTACCAATTACCAATTACCCGTTACTAAATTTTTGCCAAGCTTGCCAGAAAACATAAATCGATAACACGGCTAAGAGCGATCGAAAAGCTAAACTAACAATACGATCGGGCAATCTCGGCAAAAACCGCGTGCTCACCTGCGCGCCCAACAAACCGCCGCCGCCAAGAATTAACCCCACAACCCACAAAACATTCCCGCGCGCCGCGTGTCCCGCCGTCGCCGAAATTGCCGTGATGACGATGACGCCCAAGCTGGTTTGAATTGCGGTTTTAATGCTTTCTCCTAACAGCAAAATTTGCAGGGGAACCATAATTACGCCGCCGCCTACGCCGAACAAACCCGCTAATAAACCCGCCGCACTGCCGGTAGCAATTTTAGCAAAAGTTGGATGGAATAAAATATTGGAATTATTGGGTAATTCGTGATTAGTAATTGGTAATTGAGCATTTTCTCCTTGTCCCGCTTGTCCTCCCAGTTCCCCTTGTTCTAGTTCCGCTTTCTTCTTAGCTGTCAGGTGCTTGCGAACTTCAATCAAATAAATATTCAACCACAGCAACAACCCAAAAGTAAGTAACAGCAAGTAAGGCGGAAATATCCCCGCCAAATAAGCACCGATTTGTGCGGTGATGACGGCGGGAAATCCGATGCCTGCGACTTGACTCAAGTTGAGGTAGCCCATGCGCCAATTCTGGATGCTGCCAGAAATAGCTGTAATCACGATCGACAAACCGCTAGTAGCAACCGCTTGCACCGGAGCGTAATTGAGAGCCACCAGCAAAGGCACGAGCACCGTACCGCCGCCGATACCCAAAAATCCAGCTAGAATTCCGGCAAAAATTCCCGCCGCACCCAACATCAATAATTCAGTGATAGTCATTAGTCATTAGTCAGTAGTCATTAGTCATTAGTCAGTAGTCAGTAGTCAGTAGTCATTAGTCATTAGTCATTAGTCAGTAGTCAGTAGTCAGTAGTCATTAGTCATTAGTCATTAGTCAACAATCAACAATCAACAATCAACAGTCAACAGTCAACAATCAAATTTTAAGAATCATTAGTCGTGCCATCGGGCATAATTGCCCGCCTCAAATCTGCATCGCGGAAGTTAGTTCGATTGAGATTAGCATCAATCAAAACCGCTTCCACCAAAACAGCCCCGCTAAAATTAGACCAGCACAGCTTGGCACGGTACAAATTAGCACCGCTCAAATTAGCTCTTGCCAACGTTGACCAACTCACATTAGCAACTCTCAAATTAGCATTGCTCAGATTAGCGTCGGTGAGATTAGCTCCAACCATCGTTACTTGGCGCAAGTCTGCACCAGCCAAGTTTGCCCCGCTCACCATCGCCCCGCTGAGAATTGCCTGATTTAGGTTAGCTCTTTCTAAAAGCGACTCGCTGAGGATGGCATTTGTCAGGTTTACCGCTTTGAGAGTTGACCAACTCAAATTTGCCTTCATCAAATTAATGCGAATCATGCTAGCCTCGGTTAAGTTGGCCGCAAACAAATTCGCTTCGGTAAAGTTGGCTTCGGTCAAATTAGCTTCCGTCAAATTAGCCTTAGTCATGTTGACTTCTCTGGCCATTGAGCCGCGCAGGTTGGCTCCCATCAGGTTAGCCCCGCTGAGATTGGCACGGCTCAAATCGGTACCGATGAGATTTGCTTCGCTGAGGTTGGCTTCCGTCAAGTCCACCCCTGCCAATTTCACCTCGCGCAAGTTCGCTCCCGTCAGGTTAGCGCCTTTGAGGTTTGCGTCTTGGAAATTCGATCGGGTAAAGTTAGCCTCGCTGAGGTTTACCCCTTTTAAGTCTGCCCCGACGAGGTTAATCTCTCGAAAATTTCTTTCTCCGGCCGCATATTGCCTCAGAATTCGATCGGCCTCCATGTCATTCGCCTCGCAATTTTTTTTAAACGTTAGAGTGATGGGTGTTACCACATCATCCCAGATAACCACGGTATTCACTCTGCACGCTGTAGTATCTGTAGAATCTTTGCATTGCTTTCCGGGCACTGCGGTGCCACTGCCTCTTAAAAGGCCTGACAAATATGAACGCTTCTGAGAAAATTAAAAATAGCGTAAAACTCTCGGCACTGGGCAGTCAACAGCCAGCGGCAAAGAAAAACAGACAACAGACAACAGAACAACCGACAACTAACTGACAAAGGAAATTTTAAAATGCCTGAAAATTTGAGAAGCCAAGCTGTGACTGGAGGCGTGCAGCGCGCGCCCAACCGAGCAATGCTGCGGGCAGTCGGTTTTGGTGACGGCGATTTCACCAAGCCGATTGTGGGGATTGCCAACGGGTACAGCACGATTACGCCCTGCAATATGGGATTAAACGACCTCGCTTTGCGGGCTATTGCGGGTGCAAAGGAAGCTGGGGCGATGCCGCAGATGTTCGGTACGATTACTATCAGCGACGGAATCTCGATGGGAACAGAAGGGATGAAATATTCTCTGGTGTCGAGAGATGTGATTGCGGATTCCATCGAAACTGTTTGCAACGGCCAAAGTATGGACGGGGTGCTGGCTGTCGGCGGTTGCGATAAAAATATGCCGGGGGCGATGATTGCGATCGCCCGCATGAACATTCCTGCTATTTTTGTTTACGGCGGCACGATCAAACCAGGACACCACAACGGACGCGATTTAACCGTTGTCAGCGCTTTTGAAGCAGTCGGCCAATTCAGCGCGGGCAAAATTGACGAAACAGAACTCAATGCAGTCGAACAAAAAGCTTGTCCGGGTGCGGGTTCCTGTGGCGGAATGTTCACAGCAAATACCATGTCGAGCGCTTTTGAAGTGATGGGCATGAGTTTGCCTTATTCTTCGACAATGGCTGCTGAGGATGCCGAAAAAGCTGACAGCGCTGCCGAATCTGCAAAAGTGCTGGTGGAAGCGATTCGCAAACAGTTGTTACCGAGCCAAATTTTGACACGCAAGGCCTTTGAAAATGCGATCGCCGTCATCATGGCAGTCGGCGGTTCAACCAACGCTGTGCTGCATTTATTAGCCATTTCCAATGCGATCGGAGTTGAACTGTCCCTCGACGATTTTGAAAATATTAGAGGGAAAGTACCGGTGCTGTGCGACCTCAAACCCAGCGGCAAATACGTAGCAACCGATTTGCACACAGCCGGCGGCATTCCTCAAGTAATGAAAATGCTGCTAGAACAGGGTTTGCTGCACGGCGACGCCCAGACAATTACCGGTCAAACTGTTGCCGAAGTGTTAGCAGATATTCCAGCCGAACCCCGCGCCGACCAAGATGTCATCCGCCCTTGGAACAACCCGCTTTACGCCCAAGGACATTTAGCAATTCTCAGGGGAAATCTGGCAACAGAAGGAGCCGTTGCTAAAATTACTGGCGTTAAAAAACCGCAAATTACCGGCCCGGCGCGGGTATTTGAATCTGAAGAAAATTGTTTGGATGCAATTTTAGCAGGCAAAATTCAAGCCGGAGATGTGATTATCATCCGCTACGAAGGGCCCAAAGGCGGGCCGGGAATGCGCGAAATGTTAGCACCAACTTCGGCAATTATTGGCGCAGGTTTAGGCGATTCTGTCGGGTTAATTACTGACGGCCGCTTCTCGGGCGGAACTTACGGCATGGTGGTCGGTCACGTTGCACCAGAAGCACAAGTAGGAGGCACAATTGCTCTGGTAAAAGAGGGCGATTCGATTACGATTGATGCTAACAATCGCTTGTTGCAGCTCAATGTTTCTGATGCAGAATTGGAGCAGCGGCGCGCTCTTTGGCAGCCTCCTAAACCTCGCTATACTAGGGGCGTTTTGGCTAAATATGCTAAGTTGGTTTCTTCTAGCAGTGTCGGTGCTGTGACTGATTTGGGTTTGGGTTAAACTAGGAATTTTTTTTAACCGCAGATGAAGCCAGATAAACGCAGAGGAACGCAGATAAAATCCTATCTGCGTTCCTCTGTGTCCATCCGCTGATATCTGCGGTTACAAAATCCCAAATTAACGGCGTTGATTCAAAAAGCGGCTAGCCATCGACATTGCGTCAGTAATATCTACGTCGCCATCTCCATCTGTATCTAAAAACGTATTCAAAACGGGATTTCCGCCCTGGGCTGGATTTTGGGCGTTGCCGCCGGTTTGTAGCAAATTCAGTATGAGCGGCACCAAAACAGGTATCATCGCCTGCACTGTGGTGTTATTCAAACCAGTTCTTTGGGCTATATCCGTCACTATCTGCGTGAGTTGGCCGGCTCCGAACAAACTCTGTACTGCTTGGGGATTGGGATTTGTACCGCTAAATTGGTTGACAACTTGTTGAGCTTGTGCGTCTCCTGACTGCGATCGCACGTTTTGCAATGCCGATCGCACGTATCCGCCCAAAACCGACATCGCCAACTGAGTCGTACCCGCATCGATGCCCTGGTTGCCGCTCAACTGCTCTACCGCACCGAGAATGTTGCCCAACTGATTGGGACTTGCTTGTTGGTTGGGATTGTCGATCGCGCTCAAAATTTGGTCAAATAGTCCCATAATTTTCGCTCCGTACAGTTGTTTCTCAACTTTAAATTATAGCAACTCCTGTTTTTCAAGATTACCGAAAATAGTTGGGATTTGGGTCTTATAGCAATCATAAATGATTTGTGTAATTCTTGTAGGGTTCTCCCCACGCCCGGTTGCCCCGATGCAGGCTGGGGTAGGCAAAGAAAGGCACTACCCCTACATATTTTTACAACTGATGCGAGGATTGCAATATAACTCATCTATTGGCGTAGCGACAGCCCTTCAAGAAGCAATCTCATACCATTTTAGATTTTAGATTTTAGATTTTAGATTTGGAATGAATTATGGCCTCAGAGTTGGGAGCACGGGCCTGCACTTGCCTTCTTTTTTGAAACTCGTTTCTCCTCTAACTTCTACTCCATGAATTACGGCCTAGGCGAGATATAGCAACCCTAAATCATTCGCGTAATTATTGTAGGGGCAATCCCACGCCCGGTTGCCCCGATAGATAGGGGGTAGGCAAAGAAAGGCACTACCTACAAATTTACATGAATCATTTAGGATTGCTATATAACTCCGCTTCAAACATTTGTGTCGCTAATTCATCTTTTTTAAGATGTTGCCAATTCCATTTAATTGGGTTCATTTGGGAACAATCTTCTGGCAACAAGAAGATATATGACCCCTGCTTCTCCCACTTTGACCCTAACTGTTGGACTTGCCTTAATCGGTGTATTAAGCCATTGTTTTGTAGGATTATGCTGAGCGTCCAAAAGGTTTAACCTAGCCTCTCTCCAGCGTTCTAATTTTCAAGTAATTCGCTTAGGAAATAAGAGTGTTTGTTCATGGCTTAATCCCACTCCACGAGATATGGCTGGTAGTGTTTTACGCTTAATATCAGAAAAGCCCCAGATGAAAGTAATTAAACGCATCACAACTTCTCACTTGGGGGAATAGCGATCTGTATACTGTAGAATTCCCAGTAATCGTCAAGAGTCAACAAATTTGATCGTTACAGCGCCTTCTCCGAGATTTCACTTAATCCAGTAAAGGGTTGAGGGCAATTCCTGTTTTTATCATCTCATGAAAAGGATGCAAAAGCGTTAGCTTAGCGTGGCAGAAATTCCCTAAGTCATTTCCGGCAAAAGCGAACTGTAAGTAAATATAATATTTAGAGAATGTCGTGCAGCTACGTAACTCTTCTCGTTACTATGGCTGACCCCGGGCTACGCTATCAGCTCATGTGTTTAAGGCGAAATGGTTAAAAAAATAATCAGCAAAAAAACCCTATAAACTCATGTTCATTCGTACTACTGCTCTCACTCCCATAGAACTCAGGACTGCGATCGTGCGAGAGCCCTTGGTGGTTTCGCCGGATACGACGGTGATGGATGCGATCGCCCAAATGAGTGGCGTGCGATCGCTCTGCAACACCCCTAGAACGGCCGAGGGTCAACTCGACGACCTCCACAAGGAGGCGCGATCGAGTTGCGTGTTGGTAGTGGAAAACGAGCAATTGGTCGGCGTACTGACCGAGCGAGACGTGGTGCGGCTGAGTGCCCAGCAGCGTTCCTTGGAGAATTTGGCGCTCCGGGAGGTGATGGCACACCCCGTCGTCACCCTCCGCGAGTCCGCCTTCACCGATTTATTTTTGGCGATTAATCTGCTCCAACAGCACCACATTCGCCATTTGCCCATCGTGGACGAGCTCGATCGCCTAGTGGGTCTAGTCACTCACGAAACTCTGCGCCAAATATCTCGACCGATCGACCTGCTGCGGTTGCGTATGGTAGCAGAAGTGATGACCCGCGAAGTGATTTGTGCTGCGCCGGATAGTTCCCTACTGGCGATCGTCCAACTTATGGCAGAGCATCGCGTCAGTTCCGTGATGATTGTGCACCCAGGCGGAATCTCTACTGAACC
>Ga0075154_10002867_pt1 | contig 11110 bp, 12 predicted proteins | sample JI71714BDNA_FD_70965 | JGI IMG/M metagenome (GOLD analysis project Ga0075154, IMG submission 70965) | Wastewater effluent complex algal communities from Wisconsin, to seasonally profile nutrient transformation and Carbon sequestration -... | ecosystem: Engineered > WWTP > Effluent > Algae... | reverse complement strand
CGCATGCTGGCCATGGGCCGCGAAACCGGTAATGATGCCGCCATGCAGGTAACAGTCACGCCTTATGAACAGGATGGCACCATGATGGTTGCGCTGGTCTATGATGCGGGGGCACAAGCAGGAGGCACAGAATGACGCCCGATGCCGGCAGTGGCATCAGGGTGGATGATGCCCTGATCGCAGCGCTCTATCCCGATATGCGCCGCATGGCCCGGGGGGCGCGGCTGCGCTATGGCGCGGGTGAAACATTGCGCGCCACCGTGCTGGTCAACGAGGCATTTTTGAAGCTGCGGCGCAGCCCCGGCTTTATGGACGAAGCGCATTTCCTGCGCACCGCGGCGCGGGCGATGCGGCAGATCCTGGTCAACCACGCCGCCGCACGGCAGGCCGCCAAACGCGGCGGCGGCGCGGCCATGGCCGAATTCACCGACGATATGCCAATGATCTATTGGGAAAGCGATGATCGGCTGCTGGCGCTTGATGGCGCGCTGGATCGGCTTGCCAGCTTGTCACCGCGCCTCGCCGAAGTGGTCGAACTGCGCTTCTTCGGCGGCTATGCCGAAACCGAAATCGCCACCATCATGGGCTGCACCGATCGCACCGTGCGGCGCGATTGGGTGAAGGCCAAGGCGCTGCTGATGCTGGATATCGGGGCCGAACCCTAAAGCTTTGTCGCCAGTTCGTCGGCGACACGGGCCAGGCGGGCGCCGGCTGGGCCCAGCGCCGGGATGATGGCCTGTGCCTGCGCCAGCGCACCTCGCGCTTCCATGCGGTTGCCGGTGGCAATCAGCGCGCGGGCCAGCGCCAGATCGGCCATGGCCTGCGCCGGCGGCGGTGCCTTGCCCGCCGCGGCCGCCGCCACCGCGCCGCGCGCGGTGTTCAGGCCCAGCGCCGGATCGCGGGCCAATTGGGCCTCCGCCAGGCCCGAAAGCGCGGCGACATGGTGGATCGAACCCGGCCCGGCATGGCGCTGTGCCATGGCGGCCGCTTCGGCAAGCACCGATTCGGCCCGCCCGCTCTGGCCCAGCAGCAGCAGCACCTTGCCATGATTGTTGAGCAGCGCCGCCGTACCGCCCGACGCACCAAACAGCGCCTTGCGCACCGCCACCGCCTTGGCAAACAGCGGTTCGGCAACCTGCGGCCGGCCCTGCAGCGTTTCGATGGCCGCCAGATTGTTCAGCGTGTTGAGCGCATCGGGCGTTTCCTCCAGGCCCGTGCGCTGCCAGATCACAGCAGCGGCGCGCAGGGCCCTGGCGGCGCCATCCATGTCGCCAGCCGCCTGCAAGGCCACGCCCAGATTGTTCTGGAACATGCCCGCCTGACGATTGTTGTCGCCGCCCAACAGGCGCTGTTCGGTCATCGCCGCCTTCAGCAGGACCGCCGCCGCCACCGGATCGCGCTGGCGGACGATCTGGGCTTCGGCCACCCGGCTGTCGATCAACTTGGCCCGCCATTTCACCGGGTCCTGCCGCCACCAGCTCTGCGCCTTGGCCAGAAAGCCGGCGGCCGCCGCGGTATCGCCCACGCGCACCAGCGCCTGCGCCAGATCATATCGGGCTGCCGCCAGCGTATCGGGCGGCAGATCCGGGGCCGCCGCCGTCACCAGCGGCGTCAAAACCTGGCGCGCGCCATCATAATCACCCAGATAGAAATATAGTTCCCCCAGGGCGTGCAGCACCCGGGCGGCTTCGGCCGGGCGGCGCGCAAATTCGCGGGCAATGCGCTGCTGGGCGCGGGCCAGCACATCGCGCGCACTGGCATCGCCGCCGCTGGTTTCCACACTTTCGGCCAGCAACAGATAGAGCGACTGGCGCACCGCTTCGCTGCGGGCTTCCTCGGCCAGCGCCGCATCACGGGCGGCCACCGCCTCGCGCTTTTGCACCAGCGCCGCGGCCAGCCCGCCGCCCAACGCCAGCATCACCGCCGCTGTTGCCGCCAGCGGCCAGCGCAGCCGCCACACCGCCCGCCGCAGCCGATAGGCCTTGTCACCGGCCCGCGCCGCCACCACGCCCTGCGCCAGCGCGCTGCGCAAGTCCGCTGCCAGCACATCAAGGCTGGGATAGCGCGCTGCCGGATCCTTGCGCAGCGCCTTGGCCAGGATGGCATCCAGATCCGCCACCAGCCCGGCCGGGGTCGCCGCCAGCCCCGGCACTTGCCCCCGCATGGCCATCAGGCGGGGCGGTGCCTGATCCAGCACACGGCCCACACCCAGGGCCAGCGGCAGACCCGCCAGATCGATCGGGGGCCGGCCTGTCGCCAGCTGATACAGCACGGCGGCCGCGCCATACACATCCACCGGCGGTCCGGCTGGCGCCCCGGTAAACAGCTCCGGTGCGGCCCAAGGGGCCGACAAGGGCAGCGCTGCATCGGTGGCCTGGCCCGCATCCATCTGCCGGGCGATGCCGAAATCAATCACGCGCGGCCTGCCCTCGCCGTCCACCAGCACATTGCCCGGTTTCAGATCCCGGTGCAGCACCAACCGCCGGTGCGCCGCCGCCACCGCATCGATCACCGCAAGCACCAGTCGGATGCGGCCAGCCAGATCAATCCGGCGGGCATCACACCATGCATCGATGGCCACACCATCAATCTGCTCCATCACCAGCCAAGGCCGGCCGGCATCGTCCACCCCGCCATCCAGCAGCCGGGCAAGGCCGGGATGATCCAGATCTGCAAGCAACTGGCGCTCCCGCTCGAACCGGGCAACATCGATGGCGGCATCATCACGCATCAGCTTCAGGGCGCCGCGCTGGGCAAAGCCGCCGGCAACCCGGCTTACCGCCAGCACCACCCCCATGCCGCCGCGCCCCAGCGTCCCGTCCACTGCCCACGCCCCGAAACGACTGCCCAGTCCGGGTGCGCCCGCGGCCTCGTCCAGGGAGGCCGGACCAGGCTCCAGAAACCCATCTGCATCCGCCATGGCGATCAGCATGGTTCTGGCCTGGTCCAGCAGATCAGGCGCATCTGCCAATTGCGACACCAGCGCCTGTTCGCGATCGGCTGCTGGTGCGTTCATGGCGGCATCCAGCGCCAGTTCCACACGTTGCCAGTCGCTCGGCTTCATCTCATCCCCCGCTTGAAAGATCATCCTAAGCTGTGACTTGCAAACTGCAAGCGCATGGAAAGACGCAGACAATTGTCAAAAGGATTGACCTTGCCGACCATTGAGCAGCTTGGTCGCAACATATTTGCCAGTGGAGCGTTCATCAATGCCGACCACCAGCCTCAGCCAATTTGATGCAGCGGCCATCCTGATGGTGCTGGCTGCAGCATCGGGCTATCTCAACACGCGCCTGCTGAAACTGCTGTCGTCCATCGGGCTCACCGTGATGGGCGCGCTGGCGTCGCTGGCGGTGATCCTGATTGACAGCCTCGGCGGCAACACGCTGGCACTACAGCTGGCAGGCTTCCTGTCAGGCATCGATTTTTCACGCCACATTGATGGAGGGCATGTTGTCGTTCCTGCCATTCGCCTTTCAGGCTGCCGCCCCAGCGGCGTCTGGGGCGGCGGCAGAGTGATCTTCTGAAGTACGGCTTGTCATATTGTCCCATCAAATTTGGCGCTATTGCTGGGCCATGATCATCGGACAGTTGGACCTCGCCCTCCGTTTCGGTTCCGCCAGCGTCATTTTGCTGCTGTCATGGCTGCTGCTCGGTCAGAGACGCCAGGTTGGATTACCTGCCCTGCTGTTTGCCCCTCTGGCTGTTTGCCTGGCTGGCTTTGTCCTCGGCAACACGCCGCTTGCTTCGCTCCGGCCTGCCGCACTGATTGGAACTATCGCGAACGCAGCCAGCGGGTTCACCGTCATTTTCCTGTGGTGGTTTGCTCTGTCCTGCTTCGACCGCCGCTTCCGACTGCAAGGCGGTATCCTGGTGGTCGGGCTTGTCTGGGCCGCTATTGCGGCGGCCGACCGGGGCCTTTTGGGAGACAGGCTCGCCAATGCCGGGCTTTCGCAGGGGCTTGTGGCGATGGGCTTCGGCATTGTTGCCCATCTTGTCTGGCGCCTGGTGGACGAGCGGCAGGGCGATCTGATCGAGCAGCGCCACCATGCGCGCATACAGGTGGCCGTGCTGCTGGGGGGAATGCTGTTCATCGACCTTGCGGCGGATGCGCTGTTCGGCTTCGATTGGCGGCCACTCGCCTTCTCCCTGACGCAGAACGCCATGATCCTTGGGTTCGGAGTGTGGCTGGCCGGCCGGATCCTGACCGTCCGGACCGATGTCCTGACCTTTGGTGTCGCTGGCGCGGGCCCGGTGCCGGCCAGGCCGGCGCCCGATGCAAACAGCCGCCGCAATGAAGCACTCACCCGCCGCCTGATTCTGCTGATCGAGACCGAACGGGTGCATCTTGATCCCGCGCTGACCTTCGACTGCTTTGTGGAACGCATGGCAGCCCCGGAGCGGGCAGTCAGATCGCTGATCAACCAGCAGCTGGGCTTCGATCATTTCCGGGCCTTCCTGAACCATCACCGGGTTGCCGAAGCGCGCCGCCTGCTTGAAGATCGGGATCGCAACGACAAGCTGATCTCCGTCGCGCTTGATAGCGGATTTGCCTCTCTCGCCAGCTTCAACCGTGCCTTCCGGGCTATCGAGGGATGCAGCCCGAGCGCTTATCGGGCGGCGGTGCGCGCGCCTTCGGCAACCGGCTCAACTCCCCTAAAAGCCGTGTTTTGAGGAACGAAGTTCCGCCTTTTGAGGAGCGGAAGCGGCAATCGCACGCTAACCGACACGCCCACCACAACGGAAAGTAGGCGCGTGAACGGACTGATCGGATTGGCAGGAACGCTGACGGTTCTGCTGTTGCTTGGCGCAGCGTTGGGTTTTGCCGATCAGCGCAATTTCTCGATGCGATGGCTTGTCATTGCCGCGGCGCTGGTGGCGACCAATGATGCCCTTCTGACTCGTTGCTATGGCTTGCTGCCCGATCTGATTGGCGGGGCGTGGAACTGGCAGGGCAAGCTCTTGGCCCTGGCCGCCTCCATCGCCATGGCGGCGCTGCCGGCCTTTCAGCTGCGTTCGGTCGGCCTGACCCTGACCCACGCGGCGGGCAGCCTGAAAGCTGCTGCGCCCGTGGCTGTGGCCTATTGCGCCTTCTTTTTCATCATCGCCTTGTTCTTCCCTGCCGATCAACCCAGCGCGGAAGATGTCGCATTCCAGTTGACGATGCCCGGCCTGGAGGAAGAGCTGTTCTATCGCGGCATTCTGCTCTTCGCGCTTGATCAGGCGTTCGGGGGACGCAAGCGGCTGCTTGGCGTCGATTGGGGCTGGGGTGCGGTACTGTCATGCGTGCTGTTCGGCATGACGCACGCCTTCGGCTATTCCGATGGAGCCTTCTCGTTCGATCCCGTCAACATGGCGCTGACCGCTATTCCATCCTTCATCGCGGTCTGGTTGCGCTTGCGGACCGGGAGCCTGCTACTTCCCATTTTGCTGCACAACCTCGGCAACACATTCTCCTTCCTTGTGTGACGTGGAGAATATGGCTGGAAGGACTGATGGCAGCACTGCAAAGGCGGTCGTGAGGTCATATCGACAGGCCCTTCGTCAAGGAGTGTACACATGGCCGCGACTTCCTTTTCAATCCATGGCATCGGGCCGCGGCAGCTTATCCCTGTGAGGTCTTTTTCTGCGCAGAGTTCTGGCCGGTGACCGACACTGCACCAAATGCGCTCGGCCTTGATTTCGGCACGACGAACACCGTTGTCGCGCTTGGCGGTGGCGAAAACGGGTCCCAGTTGATCGCGTTCGCAGGCGATCATTCGACCGGCGAGATCTTTCGGTCTGCGCTCTGCTTCTGGGAAGACGCCGACGTTCGCTATGGTGTTGCCAGCGAAGCCGGACCATGGGCGATTGCCGAGTATCTTCAGTCGCCGCTCGATAGCCGCTTTGTGCAGTCGTTCAAGTCCGTCGCTGCAAATCCGACATTCGATCGCGCGAGGATTTTTGGACGCGCCTTCCGGTTCGAAGATCTGGGGCGGCTGTTTCTGGAGAAACTGAGGGATCACGCTGGCGGACAGCTATCAAAGCTCCCGGACCGCATCGTGGTTGGCCGGCCGGTCGAGTATGCCGGTGCTCGTCCTGATCCGGCTCTGGCGCGTCAGCGTTATGATCTGATGCTTGCGCAATGGGGTACGCAGATCCACTACGTCTACGAACCGCTGGGAGCAGCTTTCAGCTTTGCCGCGCGGCTTGACCGTCCAACGACGTTGCTTGTCGCTGACTTTGGTGGCGGCACGACCGATTTTTCGGTTGTTCGCGTCGGAGCGCCTGGCAGCAGCAGTCGCTGTCAGCCCCTGGCCTCTTCCGGTGTCGGCATTGCGGGTGACCGCTTTGACCAAAGGATCGTCGACCATGTCGTCCTGCCGCAGCTCGGCAAGGGCGGGCGCTATCGTTCCTTTGACAAGATTCTCGACATACCCGGCGGGTATTTTGGCGACTTCGCCGACTGGTCCCGGCTCGCACTCATGCGCAACCAGCGGACGCTGGACGAGCTTCGCAAGCTGCAGCGCAACGCGATCGACCCCAAACCGATCGGACGCATGATTGCCCTGATCGAAAATGAGCAGGGCTTCCCGCTCTACGAAGCTGTCGGCCGAACCAAACGGGCTCTGTCGGAAAATGACGAAGCGTCATTCTCATTTTCCGGTGGCGGCGTTGAGATCAACGCGGTCGTCAGTCGGCGGGAGTTCGAGCAGTGGATCGCCGGGGACTTGCAGCGGATTGAAGCGGCGATGGATGCAGTGCTGGTGAAAGCCAGATTGGAAGCTGCTGCCATTGATCGCGTTTTCCTGACCGGCGGTTCTTCCTTGATCCCCGCCATCCGGGCGATCTTCGAACGACGGTTCAGCGTCGATCAAATCGCGTCCGGCGGGGAATTGACGTCGATTGCGCATGGTCTTGCACTGATTGGCAGCGAAGCCAATCCCGCCGAATGGAGCGCTTGATCATTTGATTTCAGCCGCTCAACGGTTCTGCTCGGGTCAGCAACGGCCACGCTGTCATCCAGGCCTTGGTTCTGACCCTTGCTTCGAAGATGGGCCGCTTTTCGCCGGCGAACCCTGGCGTTGGGCGCAGCACCAGGTTGAAGAGATCGTCGAGGCCAAGCGGGCTGGCAATTTCAAGCTGGCCCGCTCCGCTTCGCCTCGCCGCCACTGCTGTCGCTGTCTCAGGCCAATATTGCATGGCATCGGTTGCAGAACGATACGGCAGGTCACCGTTGCGGGCATGCATCCGCGACTGGTTCTTCACCGACCAGTCAACCGAAGGCACAACGGCACGGAGAGCCGCTTCAGCCTTGCGATCATGGGCTTCTTCGGCGCGATCAGGATCAAACCAGATCACATCGACGTCGCCAAGTGGCGGTTGCGCGGTTCGACCGTGCAAAGCGTCCCAGACCGCATTTCTGATGAATCCGGCCGCAATCCAGCAGTCCGGCAGACCCAAATGCGACACCACTTCAAGCAGACGCCATCGGACCGGGTCCGTGCGCAGGAGGGCATCCAGTTGCCTATCGAACGTTTCATTCATGGCTCAGGCTAGCGCCTTGTCCAATAACCGCACTCGGATCGACATCAGGATCACGGCCTTCGGCGACCATCCCGCTTGTTATGTGGGGCAGGTTCCAGGGCTGATCGAGGGCGCTCGGGATGACCATAGCTGGGTGGGAAGCTGAATGGCCCATTGTGGTCGCGCATGACCTGTGATGGAGTGGGCAAATTCGGGAGCTTCGAACATGACAGGTCAAGTTCTTGCAGTCGCCATGGATGGATGCCATCGCTTCTCGAAACAGGTCGTGCCCGAAATCACGATTGTTGAAGGGCTCGGAGTGGAAGGAGACGCACACCAGGGCGTGACGGTAAAGCATCGTTCGCGGGTCAAGGCTGATCCAACACAGCCCAATCTTCGCCAAGTACACCTTATTCACTCCGAACTGTTCGACGAAGTTGCAGAGCAGGGCTTTAAGGTCGGGCCGGCTGATTTGGGCGAGAACATCACGACCAAGGGGATAGATCTGCTTGGTCTCCCTCGGGGAGCGCGCCTTAAAATCGGCGAGGAAGTGGTTCTGGAAGTCACCGGCCTTCGCAATCCCTGTGCCCAAATCAATGACTGGCAGAAGGGATTGCTGTCGGCGGTGCTTGACCGGGGGCCGAACGGCGAGCTGATCCGCAAATCCGGCATAATGTCTGTCGTGTTGACAGGCGGGCCTGTGCGTGCCGGTAATCGCATCGTTGTCGAGTTACCCGAGCCGCCATTCTTGCCGCTGGAGCGGGTGTAATCCGCCGCGCGCTTCTGACTGCTATGGGGTCGACAATAAACATTCCGCTCTTGGCCGAAACGAGCCTGAAAACGCCATACCGCTTTCGAGCTCGAGCCCCGACCCCGCCCCCGACTTTTCGTGAATGGTCAGCTGCTCTCCCACTGCATCATATGCATGAGTTCAATGACAGTGCTTTCTCCGGTCCATAGTGCGGCAACCCAACCGCATGCTCTCGCCGCCTCTACGTTGTCGATCTTGTCGTCGATGAAGAAGATGGCTTCGGGTTCAATGTGCACGGCGGCTGCAACGGCACGGTAAAAGGCGTGATCGGGCTTGGAACGGCCAAGGGCGGCCGCGTAATGCATGCCATCGAAGCTATCTCGCAGCGCAAGACGATCCCAAAGATATGCAGCACGCTCGTGCTCCTGGACTGTGGCCAGATGAAGCTCGAAGCCTGCCTGTCGCAGGTGCTGAAGCTCTGCCAGCAGTCGCTCGTCGATGTGCGCGTCGTTGTTGAACCAATATTCGATCAGGGTCGCCGGAGAGACCGAAGGTGCAATCTCGGTAAGAGCGAGAGCCAGGCGGTCGCGAAGCGCCGCGCGTCCGTGCACCACATCATCCCAATGGCGACGGAAAAACCCGTCGTGCAACAAGGCAGGCGTGATGCCGAGGTCGCTTTCGAGATTGGCAGACCAGCCACCCGCATTGGGGTGCGCAACAAGCACCCCGTCCACATCGACCATGATTGCTTTGCGTCGCATTGCGCCACCCTTACCCTTTGCTCGGACGGTTCACGAGGGCTGTCAAAGTGTCGGCTCCTTAAAGGCAGGAATCTTCCAGAGGCCAACCAAACCCCACCGGGTCATCGCTTGCGAGGCGTTGAGGAGGCTGGTCGAGACCATTTCGAGCGCAATCGCGCCCAGCAGCAAGGCCCGGAGATCGATCTTCATCTTGCCGTCGCTACCGAAGGCTTGGCGGGCGGTGACAGGGCAGCTTCGAGGAAGGCAATGGTGCGCGGCCAGCCATCCTGGCGCGCGGCGATGTTACCCGTCTCGGTGCCGCCAAACACGGTCAACATGAAGGGCACCTTCTTGCCATCCGCAAGCGGTGGGCCGACGCCGAAGTGCCCGGCATCCTTGTAAGCCAGCAGCGTGGTTGCCAGCCCCGCTCCCGCTGCCTCGCGCCGTTCCTTGACCGCGCGCGCCATCGGGCAGGAGGGCCACAGGCTGTCGTCCTCGCCGCACAGCACCAGCACCGGCCCTGTGATCCGTTCCACCGGGATCACCGCCTCCGGATGCTGCGACAGCGCGGCGAGCGCGGGGGTATATATATCGCTGCTGAACCCGCCCGGCGTAAGCGGCAGAAACGGCACGGACTTGCCGTCTGCGCTCCAGCTTGAAGACTTGACCGGCATGAAGTTCCAGTCAAAGCCCTGCCAAACCACATGGCTGGGCACGGCAGCGACCACGGCGCCTACATCGGGGCGGCGGCTCGCCACCAGCAGCGCAGCCTCGGCCCCCTTGGAGGTGCCCATGATCGCCAGCCGCGCCGGATCGACAGCGTCTTGCACCTTGAGCCAATCGAGTGCGCGGGTGATGGCTTCGAGCGGCACATCTTCAAGCTTTTCGGGCTGACCGGGCAGGCGATAGTAACCGATGGCGAGGGTGGCGAACCCGCGCGCGGCGAGCAATTGCGCCTCGCGGTTGCTCGCCCCGCCCAGCCCGCCTTCCGATCCGCCCAGCACCAGCACCGCCGCGCGTTTGCCCTCGCCTGTGCCGGGGTAGAAATTGCCGATCAGTCCAGGCTGGTTGACGCGCTGACCGCCCGGGCCGGGCTCGGCCAGTTCGATCGCCGGGATCCACGGCTTGGTGTTCCACAGCCACGCCCCGGCGGCGATCAGCAGCACCAGCACACCGCCCAGCGCAATGCCGAGCCATTTGAGCCATTTGGGCATGTTTCTCAGTTCTCCTGTGAAGGGCTTGGGCGCAGCCATGCAGGCACCGGGCCAATATCCTCGCCGCGCGCCAGCGCCGCGCTGGTCGCCGCGCTGATGAAGCGCCACACCGCGCCGTCAAAGCCGGAATCGAACCCGCCTTCGCCGCGCCAGTTATCGACATCTTCATAGATCGCGCGCGCGCCGTCCCACATCGCGGGCGTTGCCACAGCCGAGAACGGCGCCAGCAACGCCATCCATTCGCGCACAAAGCCGAACGCTGCCTCGCTATCAGGCAATAGCGGCTGGGCCGCGCTGATCCGCGTGCCGAGATCGCGCCACCGCGCGTTGTATTCCTCGCTCGACATGTCGCATTCCATCGCGGGCAAGGCGCGCACGAATTCGGCCTGCACGCTTTCATCCATGTAGCGGCTGGCAAACGCCTGCCAGGCGGCCATGTCGCCGCTGGCGGCGTTCTGGCTATCATGGATAAGCTGGCACAAGATGGCAGGATCGAGCGCCTCCTGCCGCGCCAGCCGGGCTTTCACCGCCGCAAGCAGCGCGCGGATATCGGCCAGACGTGCTACTTCCGCCTCGATCACTTCCAGCTGCGCATCGATCATCGCGGCCAGATCATGCGGCCCGCGCCCGAGCACTCGGCCAATCGCCTCCAGCGTCAGCCCGGCGCGCTTGAGCGTGACGATCTGGTGGATGCGCTCAAGTTCGGCCGCGCCATAAAACCGCCGGCCGGAGCCCGCCCGCAGCGGCGTAATGAGCCCGCGCGCTTCATAGAAACGCAAGGCGCGGGACGTGAGGCCGGTGCGGCGGACAACCTCATGGATGGGAAACCAATCGCTCATGCCCCGTGCGTAGCAGTTGACGCAACGTCAACTTCAACCGTCAATTTCAGGAGCAGTTTC
>Ga0075154_10002865_pt1 | contig 11113 bp, 9 predicted proteins | sample JI71714BDNA_FD_70965 | JGI IMG/M metagenome (GOLD analysis project Ga0075154, IMG submission 70965) | Wastewater effluent complex algal communities from Wisconsin, to seasonally profile nutrient transformation and Carbon sequestration -... | ecosystem: Engineered > WWTP > Effluent > Algae... | reverse complement strand
CAAATGGGGGCCTTTTACGTGTCTCCCAACCCGATGGTCGGCGCGGTTATTGTGCACAATGGCCGCATTATCGGGGAGGGGTACCACGCCCGTTACGGTGGGCCACACGCCGAGGTGAACGCCGTGGCCAGCGTTGCCGATCCGTCGCTGCTTTCCGAAGCCACCTTGTACTGCACCCTCGAACCTTGTTTTCACCACGGAAAAACCCCGCCCTGCGTGGAATTGGTGCTACAACACCGCTTCCGACGGGTAGTGGTTGGGGCAGTGGACATTAACCCGCTGGTGGCCGGTAAAAGTATCGAAAAAATGCGTTCCGAGGGTATTACGGTGGATATGTGCCCGCTCGATGGGCAATTTGCGCGGCAAAATCCGGCCTTTACGCACTGGATGGAAACTGGTGGCACGCGGCCCTACATTATCCTGAAATGGGCGCAAAGTGCCGATGGTTACCTTGCGCGCACGGGGGAACGCACGGCCATTTCGGGGCCGGTAGTGCGGCGACTGGTGCACCGCTGGCGCAGCACCTGCGATGCCATTCTGGTAGGGACCCAAACAGCGCTGACCGATAATCCGCAATTGGACAGTCGGCATTTTCCGGGCAAAAACCCGCTGCGCATTGCCCTGGATACCGACGGAAAAATGCCGCTCACCCACGCCCTGCTCGATGATTCGGTGCCCACCTGGATCTTGGGCAAAACCCGTTTGGGTGCATTCCGCCAAACGACGTTTATCGCCCTGCGCCCCGAAAACCGGCTAAACGACCTCGCCGCGTTATTGGCCCGCGACAAAAAAGCCATTTTATTGGTAGAAGGCGGGGCCAAACTGCTGCAATCGTGCATTGACCAGGGTTTTTACAACGAAGTCCGGGTGATTGAAAACCAAACGGAATTAGGCGACGGGGTGGCTGCGCCCCGGTTACCCAAAGGGCTGCACCGGCGTACAACGGAGGTGTACGGAGCGGATGTGGTGCGGTATTTTGTGAAAGCCGGTACGGATGTTTTTTGATGTAAGAACGCTGATGTACAATGTTTGATTTTTGAAGTTTTTTGCATTGTTGCTTGCTTTACCAGCGGATTATTAAAGTTTCCCGGCCTACTCAACAGCCCAAAAACACGGTCATATTTTTATGATCTTATACGATACCCGGAGCGTTTTTTCCTGCATCCGCACGACGTATGCACCCGGTGGAATATCGGACATCGGGATGGTTTGAGTTTCACCGCTGACCATAACGCTTCGGATAACCCTGCCGTTCAAATCCAATAAATCAATGTGTTCACCGATGGGATTTGTGACCGTCAGGAATGCACTCACCGGATTGGGAAATGCCCGGATTGCCGCTAATTTATCCAGGCCATAGGTGTTACCCGCCTGCCCGATACTTTGGCTGCAAAGCGTATCCATACAACCATTTTTATCTACTTTGAGGAGGACGCCATAGGTCCAGTTTTCCTCAAAGTTTTCGGAATAACCAGCGGCCACAACACTGCCGCTTGGCAACTCCACTACCCCACCCAAATTTTGGTTACAACCAAATAAGGGCGTACAATAGTCGCGGTAGGTCCAAATCAGATCACCGTTGGGGGCTATTTTCATAATGACCGACGCGCCCGACCATTCAGTTTCACTCCAGTTGCCCGCCGCAATAAAATTCCCGTCGGAAGTAGGCTGGAGATCAATCGTGTAACAAACCGGTAGCGGGACGGCATTGGGCAGATAACGTTGCCAGACCAGGTTAAATGCCGTGTCCCGGCACACAATTTTAGGTCGGTTTCCCCACTTGTCAAGCGGCCCGGGATTTTTAATGTATTCCGAGGTCGTGTATATCCAATGGCCGTTGGCCAGTTTGCACACCCGGGTATCAGGCCCCTGTTCCTTGGTGAGCGGGCTTTCCCACGTAGATTTAACATTCCCCAGGCTATCAACGATCAGCATTTGGGTTTGGGTCCAATTGTCCTGCACCATTGTTTGACTGGGCCAATATCGTCGGTTAGTTGGCAGTAATATGGTGTTGTTGTCTATAACGTACGGCTCCGCTGTGTAAACATCCACGTCGGGTGTTCCGTAATATTTGCGCCACATTTCGTTACCGAGGGCATCCGATTTGATGAGCATCCCCTCTGCATTGTACGAGAAATTTTGGCTACCGCCGGACAATAGATAAGCATTTTGGTAAGGAGCAATGTTCAATAGCCAAGTTCTCAGCCCTTCGACGTGGATTATTTTTTCGGCAATCCGTTGCGATTGCTGGTAAGTCACCAAAAGGTTTTCCTCCGTTTGATTATACATTTGAGTAGGCGCGTAAATACGACCGTCAATTGCCGCCAAACTATTTCCGATATTCGACGCGACCGCATCGTTGGGATGAAAATAGACGTCGGTAAACAAGGTATTGCCGTGGGTATCGAGTTCCATGTACAAGAGGCCGTTTAGGGCATTGTACGGGGCGGTATCGGTCAGAAACTGGCCGGTGGTGATTAGTTTTTGGCCGTCCCAAACGACGTCCATAAACGAGGCCGCCGTGAGTTCGCCCCGGTACGTTTTTTTAAATCCCGGTTGCTGCGCAAAGGAGATGAATGGGGCGAAAAGGAGTAGTATTTTTAGAAATTGCAACATGATGATTATTCGCACCCGCAGGCTTCGCATTCTGCTAAGGTTTCAAAAGGAACGACACCGTTGCAGCCGCCCCAGATAAATTCTTTGCATTTTTTTTCGGTTCGGTCGTAATAATAGCGGGGTATATAGGCTTCGCAGGGGCCGGTTTCTGGTGCCAGCATGCACTTGCTTTCGCAGGTGGACGGAGGTGAAATGGGGTCTTTTTTGTTGCAGGCGGAGAGGGTTAGGGCAAGGAGGAGGAATAGTATGTTTTTGTGCATGATGGTGTTCATCGTATTATTTATACTCTATTTGACTCATGAAATCCATGATTTTTTTACCCACTTCATCTATTTCCGTTTCCAGAGGCAATATTTCAAGGACTATTTTAAAGTCCCATTTGGGGTAATCTGAAATGTTTTTATCGCTGAAAATTTTTAGTTTTTGAAAAATTTCAAATTGCTTCGCCTGACCAGTTTGAGTTGTCTGGTTTGGGCTTCTTACAAAAATATTGATGTACCACCCTTTAAACCGAACAACAGCCTCCAGAACAATGTCTGTTTTATCAGGTAAAATTATGTCGTGGTATAAAGTCGCTTTTTTCCAAACACCTTGCGTAGTTGGGTATTTTTGATTAGTGACATCAACAATATTGCGAAGAGTTGGAATATTTACAGTTAGAGAACTCAACGCATTTTGATACGCTGTATCTAGTTCCCAGTACCTTTCTTCGTATTTTATGAAAAAATCTACTACTGCTTGGTTCATATTTATTGGGTTGATCAAATTTTCAATCGTTCTTATGAAATCTTTAATATGGACGAGATAATCGGGGCTGCCTTCTTGAAAATATAGTCCCAATCGATTTTTTATTTCAGTAATAAAATCCGAGTACGATATATTGATAAAGCCTGAACTTCTCATTCTTAATCGTTCTTGTGTATCGGATAATTTATTTAGACTTAGTACTATTTTTATTGCCTTTTCATTTTCTTTCAATTGGCTTGATAAAAATCCTGAATAATCATCTAAGTCATTATATAGACTTGCAAATATTTTATGCTCTATTCCAATTATTTTACCGTCAATTCTAATTACGATGTCCAGGCGCTTACCATTTTCTGTCATAACCTCTCTTTCAACGGATATTGTTTCATAATTGGTATTCTGGTTAGGTTCAACCAAATTTATCAAGGATGAAATAAACAAGGTTTTAAAACCATGAACCTCTTCGGAGTTAAAGAAAAAAGCAAGAATATTGCTCAGTACGTTTTCATAATGGGGGTATCCTGCCAATTCAGATAATGATGGATTTCTCCTGACGACCTTTGGCAATTTAGAAAACTCTTCAAACAGAGTCGCATATTCGTTCATGTTATTTACGTTTTTTAACTCATTGATACGGTTGACTTGCTATTGGTACGCCCGTGCTTTTGCTTAGAACATCGATATTCGGGTGCATAGCCGATAAGCCGTTGCTATCCCATTTTTATTTATAATTTGTGAGTTTCCTTTGCCTTCTGCCAATTCTTTTTCAAAATAGGCTTCGAAAATGATGTTTCGCCATTTGATGGCTCACCTGAAAAATGACAAAATTTTTCGGGATACGCTTCATTTCTAAACTTAATCCAACTATTATATGCATCGTCCGAAAAAGGTTTTTTTGAATTAAACGGTATTTGCCGACCGGTTCGGATGCAATATCCGCTGATTATCTGTTCTGGTTTGCTACTATTTGGCTGTATGGAACTTGGCTTATTATAGTTTTTATTGTCTGTATCTCTAACTGGCTTATTAAAAAATTCGTCAATTTTATCCGCGACCACATTCGAACATTTATACTTTTTCTTTAAACCCATGAGCGAACTTTCAAACTCTGGGACTCTTTTGAAAAGCAAATCTGCCTGCTGAACAACTCTTCCAAAATACACAAATGCTTCCGCCTCAAAACTATCTCCACCTGTGAAAGATGTAAGCAATCCACCCGTCAAGTTTCCTAAAAGTGATGATTTTGTTAGAATTCCAGCCTCAATATTATTGTCTTGTGAATAACTGTATAGATTCATTGAGGTTATTAGTGCGCTACTTTCGTTAGCATAGTATTTTGCGTGAAGCCTTTTTTCGTATCTTATTTCAATGTTTGGGAAATCTGTGAAAAATTTCAAGTCATCAATTTTCAAACTTTTGGAAAGGTCATCTTCATTTTTGCCAAATACTAATATTATCTCCAATTCAGGGTTGTCCTTTTTGGATTTTAAGACCGAGATATATCTGTCATGTAATTTTATATACGGTGATATGAGAATTAGTTGAGCATACGCATTTTCAAGAATTTCTTCGACCTCGGTATTCAACTTATTCCCAGTGAGAAACTTTGCCATTTTGATTATATTTTTTATTATTTTTTGCTTTTTTAATTAGAATTAACTACTACCCTACCACCCCTCACCCACCAATATCTCCCTTCCCCAAACCCCACCAATCACCCAGAAGTAATAAAAAAACACTCCACACACACCACCGGAAAAGCAAATAAAGGCCCAGCCTTGCAAGTAGTTCACAATCTTTAGCCCACAAATATACGAACGAATTTCACATATCAAAACCCCGGCCTCAACATTTAACAATTTTCATCATTTTTTATAAAACACACAGTACCATAATTGAAGTCATTGCTCAACCGCTGTTTTACCGCGACGCCATTGGACACGGATTTCCACGGATGAGACACGGATTTTACGGATTTTTAAGATTTTTTCAGAGCAACAAAATATCCGTGAGCATCCGTGTCCAATCCGTGGAAATCCGTGTCCCATTAAATACCGGAGCCACAACTAATGCTCCTCCGGCCGCCCCAGTATCTTACCATTTTCAAATTTCTGCTTCAACTCCTCCTCGTCCGTGGCGAGGGCGGGTTTTACGTCCATTTCGGTTAAATCGGGCGAACCGGCGTCCAACCAGGCCGAATACCACGACGAGGCCACCGCGTGAATGGCGGCGACCATGCGGCGTTCGACCATACCGCGCATATTGGCCTGGTACGCGGCCGCAAATTCGCGGCATTGGGTGAGCACTTGTTTGCCCTGCCGGACATCGGGGCAAATTTGTTGATCGGCGCTAATGGCCGAACGCAGCGCCCATTCAATGGACAATACGCTGTCCACCAATTTGTGGCTTTCAAAAATAACGTTCCAAAAATAGGTGGAAGGCCGTTCGATGTATTCGGGTTTTCCCACAAAATAATCGTACGAAGCATCGGCAAACAGTTCGGGAATCCGACTTTCCCAAAAACCGTGAATGCCGTATTGGTTGGTTTTTTGGCCGTTGTAATTGCTTGTGGTGTGCAGGGGCACGTGCGCGTCGCCGATATAATGGCCAATATCCGCGCAAATTTTCAGGATCAATTTACTGTCTTTTTCCCGAAAAGCGTTGGTGAGCCGCTTTTGCATTTGTTGCAGGTTCCAGGGCAAAATACCGTGCGCCGAGAGGGTTTCGGTAAAAAAAACGGTGGTAAAAGCCGGAACGTCCATGCCTTGTCGGCGCACAAACGCGCTGAGCGAATCGGCGTTGAGGGTTTTGTCGTCGGAGGAAAAACGCCACATGACTTCTTTAAAAAAATACGATTTCCAGGCATCCTGGGCGGCGGCGCTGGCGGTGTCCCGGCGGGCTTTGTTGTACAGCAGGAGGGTATCGCCCGCGACCGACACGCCTTTGATCTCGCAATTGTTGAGCAGGGCATCTATCCAGAGCAAGTCGTAATCTTTACCGGCCACCTGGTACTCGTCGAGGTCAATATAATGGCGGGGTGCTTCCCAGTTGACGGCATAGCGGCGCATATCGGGATCGGCGGCGTGGTCGGTGAGGTAATCAATATTGGGTTTAAAAAAGACCATCATTTGGGGCGGTAGGGTCATTACTGCCATCCGATTGATGCGTTTATGACCAAAAAAGCCCCATTCCGGGGCGCAGGAATGCACTTGGGGCGCGGGGGTACGAAAGGAGGCAGAAACCACCAGCGCGGCGGCGCAGAGCAAAGGGAGTAAGATTTTGTTCATGCGGGCAAAGATAGATTTAAGGAGTATCAAATCCGTGTAAAATTTTCCGCGCCATGCGCTGATTTTGAAAATTATACCTTTCCTTTGTGCTACCAATGGCCCTTTGACGGCAATTTAAAAGTATGGTTGGTATAGTCCGAACCGGCTTTTATTACTGTAATTTTTTTTCAAGCACATGGAAAGTAAAGTAAACGACTCGCTCCAATATATCATGGAGCACTGGCAACAAATTGTCAAAAAATACCAAATTCCAAACACAAAAATCGCCGTTGGGCAACTTTTATCCACGTTTTTACCGTTCGTGGCCTTATGGGTACTGATGTATTTTAGTTTATCCATTTCGTATTGGCTGACCCTCGGTTTGGCCTTGGTAAATGCCTTTTTTTTGGTGCGCATTTTTATTATTCAACACGATTGTGGTCACCAGTCGTTTATGGCATCGCGCAAAATGAACGACGCGATTGGTTTCGTTTGCAGCGCATTTAGCCTAATTCCTTATAAATATTGGGCCAAAGCACACAATTTTCACCACGCCAACTGCGGCCGATTGGAAGAAGATATCCGCGATATTGGCGATATGCCGTTGTTGACGGTGCAGGAATACCGCGCCATGCACTGGAGCAAAAGATTGGGTTACCGCTTGTTCCGCATGCCGTTGATTTTGTTGGTGGTGGGTTCCATTTATTACGTTTTTATCCACAACCGTTTTGCCACCATCAAACAACGGGGTTTTGAATACGCCAATAAATCATTGGTTGTCAGCAATTTATTTATGGTGGGCGTATATACCGCCTGCATCCTGATGTTTGGCGCCTGGACGTTTTTGAAAATCCATTTGCCCATCGTGATGCTCTTTTCGGTGATGTGTTTTTACGCGTTTTTTATCCAACACCAACACGAAAATGCGTATAAAAAATGGAAAAGCGAATGGAATTACGTAATGGCGGCCCTCAAAGGCAGCACGTATTGGAAACTGCCCCGCGTTTTCCAATGGCTGACGGGCAATATCGGTATTCACCATATTCACCACCTGAGTTCGCTGATTCCCAACTATAACCTGCAACAATGCCACGACGATAACCCGGCATTTTCGCGCTACGTCACCACCATTTCGTTTTTCGAAAGTATGCGTTTGTTCATGAATAAACTCTGGGACGAACAGCAGGAACGAATGATTACTTTCCGGGAATACCGGCAGTTATACGCGTCTTGAGTGAAGAGTGAAGAGTGAAGAGTGAAGAGTGAAGAGTGTCTTTAAAATCTTAAAAATGAACACTCTACGCTTAGTGAATCTTAGTGTATTCTTAGCACCTTAGTGGTAAAACGAACACTCTACGACGGGCAAATTTTTCACTATTCACTCTTCACTATTCACTATTCACTTTTCACTTTTCACTTTTCACTCTTCACTCTTAATTGTAATTTAAAATACTATTTTTGGGAAAACAAGGCACATACTAAAAAAGAGACTTATTTTTGTGTTTCACTCACCAACTTTTTTAGTAATGAACCAACACAAATCCCCCCTTCGGTTAGTCGGTGCAATCGCCGTTGCACTGGTCTTTTTTACCGCAATGCCCGTTATGATTCGGGCGCAATCCTCATCCATTACTATTTCGCCGCAGGATACAACGCAGCATTCTTTGACCAAATTGGTGAAGGGGCTCGTGGCCAATGGCATCGAAATTGTGGATATTAAGAGCAATTGTACCGTAAAAAGCGGTGCTTTGGGCGCTTTTGATGATCCGGGCCGCACGTTGGGCATTCGGCGTGGTATTATTTTATCCACTGGAAGTGTCGCTAAGGTCAATGCGCCCAACAAAGAAGAAAACTACACTTCGCACGACGTAACGGGGATTTCCCGCCGAACCGAAACCGGTTATTCGGCCATGCCGGTTGATCCCGGTGACGAGGATTTGAGCAAGGAAATCAACTACAAAACCTACGATGCCCGCACCATCGAACTGACGTTTATTCCCAAAGCCGACACATTTTATTACCGGTATGTATTTGCCTCGGAGGAATACGACGAGTACGTTTGTTCCAAATACAACGACGTTTTTGCGTTTTATTTGTCCGAAAAAGGCGGTCCAAAACGCAATATCGCGCTCACGCCCAACCAAAAAGAGGCCATTTGTATCAATACCGTAAACGCGGGTAACGAAGATAAAGAAAGTTGTCCGCCGCAGAATTCCTATTTGTACAAAAGCAACGAAGGCGGCAAACAAATTTTGTTCGACGGGTTTACCCAAGTGCTGGATGTGCGCGAAAAAGTGGAACCGGGCAAAACGTACGTGCTCAAAATTGCCATCGCCGATGCCTCCGACGAAAACCTCGATTCGGCGGTTTTTCTCGAAAACAACAGTATTTCTTCGTATTATCAGTCGTTTGAAATACGGTACGCCACCAACGAATACGAAGCCCGCAGCAAACGGGAACTCCGGCGCATGGTCAGCACCTTAAAAAAACATCCTAACAGTAAAATTGAAATGGTGGGCCACTGCGATAACGTAGGTACGGAAGAAGAAAACATGGCCTTATCACAAAAGCGGGTAGAGTGGCTCAAAAACCACCTGGTTGCTCAAGGTATTCCGGCATCCCGCATTGTGGCTACCTGGCAGGGCGAACAAATGCCCCGCTACGAAACCCTGGATAAAAATAGACGGGTAGAAGTGTTTATTACCGGATTTTAGTGAATAGTGAAGAGTGAAGAGTGAATAGTTTGCTTGTCGTAGAGTGTTCTTTTATTTTGGGTAAAAAACAGGGCAAAATGCTCAGAGTATTTTATCCTGTTTAAAAAAAACATATCATTCACTACTAAAAATGAGTACGCTACAACGGGCAAACTCTTCATTATTCACTCTTCATTATTCACTCTTCACTCTTCACTCTTCACTCTTCACTTTTCACTCTTACAAAACTTCTTCCACGTTGTGCATGGGCAAACCGAAGGCATCGGCGACGCCCTGGTAAACTACTTTGCCGCCCACTACGTTGAGGCCGAGTTTGAGTTCGATATTGTCTTTGCAAGCCTGTTTCCAGCCTTTTTGTACCAATTGCAAGGCGTAGGGCAAGGTCGCGTTGGTTAAGGCCACGGTGGACGTAAAGGGCACGGCACCGGGCATATTGGCAACGCAATAGTGCACCACGTGGTCAACGATATAGGTTGGGTCGGCGTGGGTAGTGGCGTGGGTGGTTTCAAAACAACCGCCCTGGTCCACGGCTACGTCCACCATAACGGTACCCGGACGCATGAGGCTCAACATATCTTTGGTGATGAGTTTGGGGGCTTTGGCACCGGGAATCAACACCGCGCCAACGATCAAATCGTGGTCTTTGATGAGGCGACGAATATTGTACTCGCTGGAGAACATCGTGATGACGTTGCTGGGCATGACGTCGCTGAGGTAACGCAAACGGGTAAGGCTTACGTCGAGAATGGTCACCTGTGCGCCCAAACCAGCGGCCATTTTGGCGGCCTGGGTACCTACGATACCACCGCCCAATACCAATACTTTACCGGGAGGAACGCCGGGAACACCGCCCAACAATACACCGCGGCCTTTCACTGGTTTTTCCAAAAATTTGGCACCCTGCTGAATGGCCATCCGGCCGGCTACTTCCGACATAGGAATAAGCAATGGCAACTGGCGATCTTTGGTTTCTACCGTTTCGTAGGCCAAACAAACGGCCCCGCTGGCGATCATGGCGTGGGTCAGTTCTTCGCTGCTGGCAAAGTGGAAATACGTAAAAATCAATTGGTCTTTGCGGCAACGCGCGTATTCCTCCTTGATGGGTTCCTTTACCTTCATAATCATTTCGGCAATGGCCCATACTTCATCGGCGGTTTGCAAAATCTTAGCACCTGCTTCGATGTAATCTTCATCTTCAAAACCACTACCCTCTCCGGCGCTGCTTTGGATATATACGGTGTGCCCGCGTTTTACAAACTCCATTGCGCCACCTGGTGTCAGTGCAACGCGGTTTTCATTACTTTTTATCTCTTTTGGTACTCCGATAATCATAATATACGAGAAATGTTGGTGAATAATTTGTGTTAGAAACCTGTTTATCTGGTTAGACAAAAGGAGGCGCAAATGTACCACAATTACCCATAGATACCGCAGTACACCCTTAAATTTATCAAAAAACCGGTGCCATTACAAGAGATTCTCAGACAATATCTGCCGGGCTTTTTCTACGCCCGTGGAGGCCGGTTCGGCAATGACCGTCAGGTTGCGCATCCGCTTCAATTCATGATTAACCTGCGGGTTGGGATCAATGTAAAAAACGGGGATTCCGGCGGGAGCGTACGCCATTAATCCGGCCGCGGGATACACCTGCAAGGAGGTACCAATGATCAGCAATGCATCGGCGGTAGCGACGATTTTGGCGGCGGGTTCGATCATCGGTACCGCTTCGCCAAACCACACAATATGGGGCCGCAACTGCGCGCCGCGCTC
>Ga0075154_10002864_pt1 | contig 11121 bp, 7 predicted proteins | sample JI71714BDNA_FD_70965 | JGI IMG/M metagenome (GOLD analysis project Ga0075154, IMG submission 70965) | Wastewater effluent complex algal communities from Wisconsin, to seasonally profile nutrient transformation and Carbon sequestration -... | ecosystem: Engineered > WWTP > Effluent > Algae... | reverse complement strand
TAGGATGTAATTTTGTTTCCAAAATCAAATCTTGTTCGTCCACAGATGATGGTATAGAACAGTTCTTTATAAAAGGTATTTTTTGGAAATCGTTAAACAATAGGCTTCTGACATCACTCTCAGATGCGCCCATCCAATCTATGAGAATAGATGCATATACAGATCTGAAATCATGCTGCATGGGTACACCTTCTTGAGGAGCCACGTCTGTTGTGATTTCAGGGTTTTTGCCAAAAACAGCTTGATTGACACAGTCTCCAAAGACCATTAAAGGCGCAGCAGTTCCGTGATCCGTACCAAAACTATTGTTAGCTTTGATTTGTCTTCCAAACTCCGAGAAGGTCATACCTACTACTCTCTCATGGATACCTAAAGCTTTACAATCAGACATGAAAACATTGATCGCATCTGATACATTTTTAAGCAAAGTAGCATGAGTGCCTATTTCAGATTCGCCTATTTGTACCTGATTGGCATGGGTATCAAAGCCACCCAAATTGACCACATATATTTTGGTTCTAAGACCACCTGAAATTAACTGAGCTACTATTTTAAGCTGGTCGGCCAAGCGATTAGCATTAGCAGCTGGGTAAGTGGCTATATTTTTTCCTTTTCCAAAGGCTTTTAAAACAGTTGTGGCGTAGTCATTGGACTGTTTGATTGTTTTTCTGATATAATCCACTTCTGAGCTATAGCAAGAGCCATCTACTGGTGCGGCCACGGTTTCTTCTACTAAACTTACACCTGTTTGATTGACTAATGCAAAGCTAAAGTTGGTAGCCGGACCTTGGCAGGTTTCATTTACCGTATTGCCCAAAGTGATCGCAAATGGGTCTGGATGATCTGCATTAGGATATGCATCAGGAAAGCCTGGATATTTTTGATCTAAATATCTGCCTACCCATCCGGTACGTTCATATTTATTGGCATCTGAAGCCGAAGTCCATATATCTGTAGATCGGAAATGTGATCTGTTTTGATTGGGATAACCCACACTTTGAACCACGGCCAACTTTCCTTCTTGATATAGTTGATGTAAGCCAGTCATGGATGGATGGAGACCTGTTTTATCAGTCATTTTGAGTACACTGCTTTCTGGTATCAATAAACCCGGTCTGACCGCGCTCAAGCCTGAATATTGGTCCAAGGGGATGACCATGTTAAGACCGTCGTTACCACCATTGAGTTGAACCAATACGAGAACACGATCGTCATCGTTACTTATAAAGTTAAATAAGGAAGATTGTGATATAGCTGCCACCTCTAGTCCACCTAAAAAAACGGGCAAAGACATGACAGATCCGGTTTGTAAAAATTGTCTGCGTTTCATTTTTTGTAAATTTGATTGTGGAATAAAGGTGATTAACTCAAGTGAAATTCTGGCATACGCATCATGTAAACCAAAAGGTTTCTAAGTCTGGTATTTACAGCAGTCAGATTGGCCTGATTAGAAGGATTCGCTTTGTAAGTATTGTACGTTTTGGTCCAATCTCCAGTAGCCCCTGTATTAAGTATTCCTTTGAGGAAAGTAATCTGATTAACTGCAAGTGGTTTACTCAGCATGAGCAGACTTAATTCATTAATGACTACGTCTGCATCATCAGGTTTTGAAAATTGATTGATGGTCTTTAAAGAATCTATTTGGAATCTAAATGCTCCATTTTGATAAGCAATTCCAACTGATGCAACAACGTCTGAAAATCTCTTTCTGGTAGGTAGAGATGAAGCATTTAGCCATAGCCTATTAAAACCTGGCTCCTGATAATACTGTGGCCACCCAGCTACTGATGGAGCTTCGAAGATTGCCATTTCCATCGGAGTTGCAAAACCTCTGTTTAAACCTTGAAAAACAGCCAGCTTTAATGAATTAGTTGTCGGTAAGGTTACAGCAAACAGATTTATTGGATTTACAATGAAGTCCACGGGATTTTTTATGATGGCACCGATGACACAATCATCATAAAAATGTTGACTAGAAATCAAAGCTTTTACTGCTGGAGCCATTTCATAATTATTGTCGCGGATGATATCTGCCAAAGGTGCAATGATATTTTTTTGGATATCATCATCGATTCCCGATTTGACAAACCATCTATAAAGTTTGGTAGCCATAAAAGTAGCTACTTCAGGTTTTTTAAAGATGATGTCCACTACATTTTTATATTCATCAGCCCCGGCGTTGTTGATCACTTCATTGTTGAATCGGTGAGACAAAGTCTTAGGTCTGACATCATGTCTTCCAGCCCTATATTCCGTGCGTATAGGAATTGTATTTCTGACATCTATCCATCCTGTGAGTGCTCGAGCTATTTCTTTTACATCAGTTTCGGTGTAGGTGGTATAGTCACCTGGTCCTGCATCCTGCCCTTTGCCCAAGGTAAAAAGTTCCATTAATTCCCGTGCGTAGTTTTCGTTAGGTGCTTGGCCAGTATTGTCTCTTCCATTGAGATAATTGAGCATGGCAGCATCTATTGTCATGTCTTTGGTGAGCTGTTTAAAATTGCCCAAAGCCGATTTTCTCAGTGTATTGATATACATATAAGTGAGCCTCGGGTCATTGATATCTGCCGTCACAAAATGATTGTGCCAAAACATGGTCATCTTCTCCCTGATATTGGGGATACCCGCAGTAAGAAGTTCATAAGTCCAGACTCTGATCGATTGTTGACGATAAGGGTCAACGGTGTTCGCAACTCTACCTTTATCCACCCAAGTTTCACCAATGGGCACATCAGGATCATCCGCATAAGTATAATTTATGGGCGGTGCAGGTGCCGGTATGGGTTGCAGAATAGTATTCACACATTGATCCATAGATTTTTTGCCAAAATCCTTGATCGTAGCATAAGGGACGCCATAAGTGGTGCGTCTTAGCAAATGTGCTGCCAGGTGGTCATTCCAAGGTCCGGTGTATTTGTTGAGTGACGACATGAGTATTTATTTTTTATAAATGCTGTAAAAATACTTGACTTTGACAAACGCAAATCTCGAAAGTTTAACGCTTCTAAAAGCAAAAGTAAGTTTATTAAATTTTGTACTCTATTTATAAAGGTATTTTTTAATTTTTTTTTCGTGATGTTTTCTATTTTTGTTCTGAATATTAGAAAACAGTGGTTCATTTGCTAAAAAGTCTATGTTTCAGGCTCCATGTTTTAATACCTGCGTCAGCTAAAAGTATCATTTTGCCACTAAGGCACGACGACACAAAGCTCATTTTATATTCATTAGACCTCGTAAATGTGTATTTTTTATTTCTGATTTTTGTTGAATACAGTATGCTGTGAAATATTGATGTTGTGTCAAAAATTTAATCTGAATATCGATCCAAGACTGCAAGTCAAATAAAGGATTAAAATGTTTTATTTCATCAAATAATAGACCAGATATCTTTTGATAAGTATCCGTACCCAAATAAGCTAAGTCCGCATCTGCTAATATTTGACCACAATGATCTTTAGGGCTTTGAGGTATTTTGGTAGTCATGATCATCTCGCAAATATGTGTCATATCTATATCGGAGATACCATATTTAGGCAATATCTTTTGAGCGTAGTCACAACTCACTTCTTCGTGATTTTGATAAGTAAACATAAAACCTGTGTCATGGCACAACGCCGCAATTTTTATTTTCATCAGTTCTTCTGGAGCCACCGATTCATGTGCAGCAATGATAATGGCGTCTGCCAATACACCTTCCGTATGATCTACGGTATGATAAGTAAGCTTGGGCGACAACTGATCGGTCAACGCTCCCAAAACTTCAAGCCTTAGCTGATTAAAACCAACATCATTGCTTGCCAAATATACATTATTTATATCCATGGGTTGAGTATATTTATGTGGTAAAGCTTCAAATGGGGTTTTGAAATTTTTCCAAGGCTTCTTTGGACATACCTTCCAATACTTTTTTGGCATGTTGATATCCTTTGGCTACAATTTTATGAAAATCGGTCCAAGCAGTGAGACCAAATTTGGCCACATCAGGATTAAAATGCAAATCCAAATAATCAATAGATTCGTGTCTTCTTGCATTGCTGTACATCAACGTAGAATTGATAATGATAGACCCAATACCGGGCAATCTGTATCTTTTGTCCTTACTTCCTAACAGTTTATGCCGTAACAACTGATTATTACTGGGCATTTCGTCGATGGTCATTTTATGGTTTTTCTCCATCATAAAATCAATACCTATGACTTTATTCATATCGAGATTTCGCATGATGTCAGCTGGAAAATTATTGAATGTTCCACCATCTACAAACAGCTCGCCATCTATGATTACAGGTGGAAATACTCCGGGTATGGCAGACGATGCAAGCAAAGCTTTGGCCAAATTTCCTCTGAAAAAAACAGTTTCATCAGATTTGGTATAATTGGAAGCAACGATGTACATGGGTATCCAGGTATCTGCGATGTCTATATCCTGCTTGCCGCTCAAGGTTTTGATCGTAAACTGGACCATTTTTTTGATATTCAGTCCTTTGATGAGTGATATGAGTGGAATGAAACTCACGTCGGACGAAGGTTTGTGCAGTGTGGCTTTAAAGATGGTTTCTTCTACTTCGCTGATGGGTTTATCAAAAGCCAAGGATGCAGCCATCATAGAACCCACACTGGTACCGCCTATATAGTCAATTGGAATTTGATATTCGGTCAACGCTCGCATCACGCCTATGTGTGCAAATCCTTTGGCTCCTCCACCAGCCAACACTAAACCTGTAGCTTTGCCCGTCAAAATTCTTCCCATCCTTTGCAAGTCTTTGTGATGCCCTGCCCTGAGATGAAAATGACTTTTGACCAAAGGTCGGGCATCTAGCCAATCCCTAGTTTTATCTGGCGTGATGGTATCCTGCGGGTGTACAAGCGCTATGGAAAAATGGACATTGACCATCTTTTGGAGATCTTCTTCTAACTTGGTTAGCTGTGGCGTTTGGGTGCTGTCTGCGAGAAGTACGATATGATCTGCTTGTCTGAGACACTTATCATTCCAAGAGGATGACTGCGTATCACATTCAAAAAACATGAACTCATACAGCAACTCTAAATCATTGAGCCATTTAATGAGCTTTTTGCTTTCACTTTTGTTTTCGACGGCTTTGTTTTGGTCTGGTTCAAAACCGTTTTGCGCTAACAATGCTTTGTTTACATGGCAAACATCCATACTTTGGGTGCAATAATCAAAGAGTGATTTGATGATTTGTGTACTATCGATGGTGTCGTGGATCGGAAGGAAACAAATGTTGACTACATGACTTTTGTGTGTTTTATGCGTTTTTTTGATCCGCTCTATGATGAGTTTGGTGACATTGAGTGCTACAGCCGAATATTCACGGATCACTTTTTCAAACAATGTTTTGGGCAGTTGTACCAATACACTATCCCTTAAGGCCGTAACTGTGGCGTATCTGGGTTCGCCTGTAAAAATGGCCATCTCGCCCACGGTTTCACCACGCACAATATCTCCAATTTTATACTCTTGGCCTTCACTATCTTTTTTGGTGGCTACCAATCTGCCACTGAGCACGAAGTACAAGGAGTCGCCAGCATCACCTTCTCTGATGATGGTTTTACCGCCATCCAACTCTATCCAAATCAATTGATCTTCTATTTGATTCAGGATAGTATCATCAAATTCGCCAAATATTTTATTGAGGTTGTCCCTCAGTAATTTTCTATGAAATTCGTTTTGGTGAAGTGGGTCTAGAGTCGACATATAAGTTGGTCTTTTTTGATTATAAATGTGTTTTTATTTGGGTATATTTTGAAGCTAAGATGTGTCTTATTTTACGTTTGATCTTTTTTCCCCAATAAAAAATAGGAGTGCATCATTCCTTTGCCTTTGATGGCTATTTTACCACAATCTTCATAAATATAATCCGCTCCCAATACGTTTTTGACATCTTCGGTGATATGAATTTTTTCTGGATGGCCACTGGCTTCGAAGCGACTCGCCACATTGACACAATCTCCCCAGATATCATACACAAATTTTTTGTTGCCGATGACACCGGCCACTGCCTGCCCAGTATGAATACCCATTCTTAGCGTCAGATTATATTTTGGGGTGTACTTTTCTTTGATGACCTGATTAATTTCAAGGGCCATATTGGCAATGCCTTGGCAGTGCTGGTCATTGGGCTTGGGCAAGCCTCCTACGGCCAAGTAAGAATCTCCGATGGTTTTGATTTTTTCAACACCATATTTATCAGCTAAAGCATCAAACTCGCTAAAGATTTCGTCAAGCATAGCCACTAATGCATTGGGAGACATATGGCTAGCAAAACGAGTAAATCCTACAATATCTGCAAATAGAACGGTAACATTTTCAAAACTATCGGCGATGGATTGGTTACTATGTCTTAGTTTTTCAGCAATAGCATCCGGAAATAGACTCAATAGCAAACGGTCTGATTTTTCTCTTTCGGTTGCCAACATATCTTTGTAAGCAGCATTTTGGGTAAAGAAAAAATAGGCAAAGTACAATGAAATAAACATGCTGTCCAAGGTCACCACAGTATTGAATATTTCAAAAGTAGCTTCAGGTACTTCAAACATGGGACCGTAAAAAACATTCCATAAGATCACTATCAGGAAGGCCAACAACAATAGACCTAAATAATTAAAAAACTGTTTTTTCTCTTTTCTAGAAAATAATAAAATAGTGGCAAATGGGACAAATACTAAGTGTACCGTGATCATCGTATCCATCCCATAATACAATGGAGGTACCCCGGTGATGAGCAATGCCAAAAGCAAAGCTATTGACCTACCCCATTTGAAAGACATACCCCAAAATATGGTTCCCATAAATAAGAGTACGTAACCAGTCCAAGTCACTAACACCAACCAAAACATCTCCCACATCTCCAGATACACAAACCCAAAACCCCAGATACCAATCACAAAAATCATCATCATTTCTAGAATGAGATAGATGGTCACATTACGTTTTTCATCTTCATCAAAATGATGGTAATGTTTTTGAATCACTTGCTCTACGAAGGGTATTTTCATATGTGTATTGTCTTTGTTTTTTGAATAGTCATAACCAGTACCGCATCAGTAACGGAATGCAATCGATAACCATAATTTTTACTAATGTGTGATAACCTTTCAAAATCGGCAACAAGTATCTTTACCATTGTTGCAGGGTAAAAAAAATCACTATCAACCTTGAATATACTAAGCCAAGAATATGGCAAACATGCTTTTATTGGTTGAAACCAATTGGGGATGGTATCGGCGTATGTAGGGTAATCTCTCCACAAGCTGGGCAGTAAAAATCTAGGAATGCAAAAACTTGGCTTAAGCATCATGATTGAGGTTTGGGGTAAATGATTGCCAAAAATAATATATTTTTCTAAACTTAACATTTTTATTTTCAGATTACCTTTTCCTATGTCTATTTTGTGATCTTCATGAGTGGATTTCACTAGTTTTCACACCTGAATTAGTGTTTATGTCCATCACTGCTAATCCATATTGATTGCATGAAGAGATGATTAGCATACCGTATCCTTTTATGGGTTTTGGTCAGAATATGAAAGGGAGATCTATGAATCTTTTTTAAGGTAAGCCTTACTTAGGCCGTATTTTGTTTGGGTTAGGCAGTAAGCAGCTTGATTTTTATTTATACTTTTGCGGCAAAATATTGATATGTACACAAAAAGACGATATGGATTTTGGATGACATTTAATTGGAGTAAAGAGCCATTTATTATAGGATTGATTTATTCAACGGTTCTTACTTTGATTTATGAATATGTCTTTCATGTGCTCAACTTTGATTTTTCATTTGATTGGCAACCCATCAGTGTTTTAGGTATAGCAGTTGCCTTTTATGTTGGTTTTAAAAATAATGCCAGCTACGATCGTACTTGGGAAGCTCGTAAAATCTGGGGTGGCATTGTCAATAATTCCCGTACTTTTGGCGCTGCTGTGACGAGTTTTATCCAGGGACCTGGTCAGGAAGCCATCAGAAAGGAGCTGATTCATCGCCACGTAGCTTGGTTGACAGCCTTGAGATTTCAATTGAGACTCGCTCGGGAATGGGAGCATACCGAAGACCGGATCAAAAATAAATATGCTCCAAATATATCGGAGATGTATAATCATGATTTAGAAAACGAAGTTAAAAATCTCATCTGCGAAGAAGAATTTGATCTGTATTCTGGCAAAACCAATATGGCCGCCCAACTTTTGCAAAAGCAAGCCACCCGATTGCAGGAATTGAAAGATAAAAATTATTTTGAAGATTTCAGACACATGGAATTTCATAAGCTAATCGCTGAGTTTTATGCTGATCAAGGTAGAAATGAGCGTATTAAAAACTTTCCTTTTCCTAGACAATACGCATCTGTTGCCTTTTGGATGAATGTAATATTTGCCATATTGACACCTTTCGGGTTACTGAATATTTTTCACAATCAAGATAGCCATACGGTTTGGTTGACCATTCCTTTCTCAGCTTTGATCATATGGGTGTTCTTCTTGATGGAAATGATAGGCGATTATTCTGAAAACCCATTTGAAGGAACGTACAATGATGTGCCCATCACCACCATTTGCAGGAGTATTGAGATAGACCTGAGAGAGATGCTAGGTGAGTCAGATATACCCAAGCCTATCGCCAATGATGGAGGGTTTTTGATGTGATTAGTATGTCATATGCTTATATTTCCACTTCATAGTTAGCACTCATTATAGTTTAAGACCGCATTGCAAAGACTGTTATGTATAAGACAATAGGTATTGGCCACTCATGGGACCACAGCTTGTGAGATAATATTGTGGTGAAGTTTCTATACATTGTGTTTTTTGGATGTTACAATCGGGGCTGAGATCTAGATCATTTACCCAATTTTTTACTCTTAATTTCAAGGTTGGCTTTGCAAATCATGCTTTAGGAATGAAGGCTATTTTAGGTTACCGCCTTCCAAATTTACTCCGTGGTTCCTCCGTGGATACTCCGATCTTTAGACCACCTTGTCATAGGGTTGTCATAAGGTTGTCATAGGGTTGTCATATGTGAAACCTATAACAAGCCTATATATTTTATATAAATACCCTATTTTTACCATACTTAAGGGCCGTAGCATGGTGGGAACATTCGTTAAGTAAAGTGGGAGGTACAAAATGGTATTCTTATGGTAATCTTAGATAAAGGAAAGTCCTTCGGCGGCAAACTTCGCGATTTCAGGTTTTTTACATTTAATATTCCAAATACCCATGCAAAGTGAAAAGAAGAAAGTAAAGTAAACTGCAGCAAAGTCTTTCAAGCATGACTTTAGCATAATAGCCAGACCGACAGCTTCGCATGAGACACGCCCCAAGGTACCCTTTGCCATCTTAAATGAGCAGTTATTTAAAAACATTCTAAACATAAGTAATTTTAAAGGTGTTTAGTTACTTTATAATTACCTTTGTGACGAGTTTCTAAATAATACATGATGAATAAAAATATTATAATTGCTGTTGTGCTCATAGTAGCAGGTATTTTGGTGTTCTTAAGCGCTTCCAAAGATGTGAGCACCTATGCCAATTTCAAACAAGCAGCCAATGGTGACAAAGTAAAGATTGTTGGCCAATTAGCCAAAGATAAGCCTATGGTCTACGATCCCCAAAATAGTCCCAACGAATTTACTTTTTTCATGAAAGATGCTGATGGTGTGGAAAAGAAGGTTGTGTTACAGAAACCCAAGCCACAGGATTTTGAAATGTCAGAACAAATTGTGGTTACTGGCGAACTTGAAGGCGACACTTTTGTAGCTTCTGAAATCCTGATGAAATGCCCATCCAAGTACAAGGATGAAGAGATCGCTGTAAAAGCACAACAAGGTTAAATCACACACCATGAACGAAATATCATATATTGGCGAGCACCTTTGGGTAGGCCGCGTGGGACATTTTAGTCTTCTTTTTTCTTTTGTCGCTACGGTATTATCCTTGATTTCATTCTTTCTCGCCACTAAACATAGAAATGACATCCCAAAATCCACTTCATGGTTACAGTTGGGCAGGATTTCCTTTTACGGTCATGGTCTAAGTTTGTTTACCCTCATCGGTGTGCTCTTTTTTGCCATGTACAACCATTATTACGAATACTCCTACGTATTTGATCACGTATCCGAAGATTTACCATTAAAATATATTCTTTCTGCTTTTTGGGAAGGACAGGAAGGTAGTTTTATGTTGTGGATGTTTTGGCATGTTATTTTAGGAGTATTGATGATTAGAACGGCTGGAAAGTACGAAGCCCCGGTGATGTTTACCTTTGCTGCAGCCGAACTCATCCTTATGAGCATGATATTAGGTATTCACATTCCGTGGGGAGAAGAAGCCATCAAAATAGGAAGTAATCCTACCACACTCCTCCGCCACATGAATGAAGCTCCAATATTTGCCAATGCGGATTACCTCTCGCTGATCAAAGGCCGAGGTATGAATCCTTTGCTACAGAACTATTGGATGACGATACACCCACCTACATTATTTTTGGGCTTTGCTTCTACGATTATCCCATTTGCTTATGCCTTTGCGGGTTTGTGGCTAGGTGACCATAAAGAGTGGCTTAAACAATCCTTGCATTGGTCATTGTTTTCTGGTGCTATTTTAGGCGTCGGTATTTTGATGGGCAGTCTTTGGGCCTATGTTGCTTTATCTTTTGGAGGATATTGGGCATGGGACCCCGTAGAAAATGCATCCTTGGTTCCTTGGATTACATTAGTGGCTGGGATACATGTTCACTTGATCTCGCGCAACACAGGATATGCTACCCGATCAGTTTATTTCTTTTACCTAATTTCTTTTGTATTGATCTTATACTCCACCTTTTTGACCCGTAGTGGTGTTTTGGGCGATACTTCAGCACATGCCTTTACAGAGATGGGGTTGGAATGGCAATTGGTGATCCTGGTATTGTTTTTCCTGGTCAGTGGTATGGGTTTGCTATTGTACAGATTTAAAGAAATCAAAAACCCTGAAAAAGAAGAAGAACTCACCTCTCGAGAATTTTGGATGTTTATCGGTGCTTTGGTACTTTTGTTTGGAGCTATTTTGATTATTTCGTCCACTTCGCTTCCGGTATTCAATAAGATTATGACCTGGTTTAATCCGGCA
>Ga0075154_10002862_pt1 | contig 11128 bp, 12 predicted proteins | sample JI71714BDNA_FD_70965 | JGI IMG/M metagenome (GOLD analysis project Ga0075154, IMG submission 70965) | Wastewater effluent complex algal communities from Wisconsin, to seasonally profile nutrient transformation and Carbon sequestration -... | ecosystem: Engineered > WWTP > Effluent > Algae... | reverse complement strand
CCATGTTACAATTTTTTTGAGTGGTTAAATATCCGACCATCACACCTATATATTATAGGGGACGGCTCAACACCTCTTTCAAGACATTGATTTTTGTTTCGTACGATGCAATGATAGGCTGGAATATATCTTGGTTTGCTTCGATAATTTTATGTTTCACCCATTCCCGCAATCTTTTATCTGTTCTAAAGTCCTCCAGTTCCAAAGACCTGCCGAACTCCTTTTCTTTGTTATCCATATAAATCCTAATCGCCGGGTTTGCTCTCATTGCCTCAATAGCGTTGGTCGTGGCCTCCGGGGTGCTGGATGTTATCGCTCGAATACCCTCATTCACGGCCACGGCCAGTTCATCTTGGATCGCTTCGATCTGTTGTTGAATAATCATAGCCTTAGCCTTTTGCTCTTCTTCCTTTGCTTTTTTCTTGGCCAATTCTTCCTTTGGGTCAGTAAATCCATTCCTTAAAGCCTCAATGAAAAAGCCTGAAAGACTTTTCACCTTACCCTCCTTCTTTGCTCTCTCCGTTACCCTAACAGCCTGGCTCACTTGTTCCTGTGTACATCCTTCCAACTCCGACAAAAACACCGTCGGGGACACCCCAAATTCACCCACAACAACCGCTTGGAATGAAAGAAAAATAGCATCCTTGATTGTTTGCTCTTCATTTACTGGTTCTACCACCTCAGCAACTTCATCAACCTCCTCCGCTACATTTTCAATCTCCGGCTCCGGCAATCCATCAAAGAGCGTATTTTGAAACGGGTTGCTCCGTGCCTTACTCAACTCCTCTTCTGTTTTTGCTCTAAATTTAAAACGCAAGGCCACCACTCTCCTACCCTCCTTGATCTTATCAATAGCCTGTATCAGTAAATCAGTATGCTCGTTGATCTCCTTTTCTGCCGGGATAATCACCCACCTGTAAAAATCCGCATACAGTTTATATTGCTCCTCAACCTGAAACATCGCTTTCATCTCCTCAATCTTCATGGTTCTTGAACCAATGCTTTCGTACTGCTTCAATAATTCATATAATCTGACGGAATACACTCCAAGTTTTATGACATTCCTCAAATCATAAGCGGTAAAGTTTTTCTGCAACTGGAGGAGGAAAGGTTGAAGGTTTTGTTCTACGATCACATCAATATACTCCTGATGCTCTGCACGGGCCTGCCCTTCTTTGAGGTAGTCAACCGACCTAATGAGGTTTACCATCTTCTCCCTTTTTATCCCATTTTCCTCATAGTTGATAACCACCGACTTTTTAAGTAGTGCTTTTGAAGCCTCTCTTAGGAGTTCATACGAACTATTGGAGTTTAGCCCAAAGGTTTTAACTACGTCCTTATACCATATCCTATACGTCTGTAAATCAGTATCCTCCCTGCGGATTTGTGACAAAACCGAAAGAAAAAACCTCGTTTCCCAAATATCAAATTTATATCTGGATTCGACCAGGTTGTTTGCCTTCTTAATGAGGACTATTCCCTTGTTGTTCTTTTTCTTCTTGACTGTCATGGCTACCGCGTAATGTAATATGAGCAAATTGGGACGATGTATGAGCAAAATAGGACAACATCCCGAACTATGAGAAATTTAGGACAAATATAAAGATGTTTTTTTGATATTCAATCCTAAATTCCTCATAATTATTCCTAAATTTCTCATACTACGCAAAGCAACTCCCAATTTCCTCATAATTAACTCCCAAAATCCTCATAGTTTCTCCCATTTTTCTCATAGATATTCCCAAAATCCTCATAGTTTCTCCCATTTTTCTCATAGTTGTGTCTTATAAACCGCTTGTAATCAAGTGTTTATGCCACCCTAAAAGATATAAAAGATATTAAAAGAATTAAAACAACAACAAAAGGGAAAGATGTTGATGTTGTTATTTTTTGTAAATAAAAAAACTACCTATGACAGGTATGTCAATATTTTGATGTTAGGAGCGTAGAGTATGCCCCTCCCCCAGTTCCGCTCGCCCCCCTCCCCGCTTGGATACTGAAATACTGAAAATATGTATATTTTTTCTGTACACAATACACGCACTCACAGTGCCTACTTTATGGCTTGACATACTATAGAACATAGTTATAAAATATATGCTCGTAATAAAAAGAGTTTCATATGAAAAAAAAAATTCTCCATTACATCTACATTGCTGTACTTGTTTTCATCCTGTTTTTTGGGATGGCCAAAGGTGATCAGATTATGATTGTCTTTGGTATAACGCTGTGCCTTTCTCACGGTGTGGATATGTTTCTCGTACCATACTTTAAAGATTTGGTTTCCAGATAGACTTAGATGTACAAAATCGCCCTTCCGGTTTCGGTTAAAGGGCGATTATATTTTATAGGTATCTTGGTTCTAACAACCATGACTTTAAAGTTTCTTTTCGTTTTTTTGATGGTATTTGGACTATTCGTATATCTACCGCTTTACTTTCTTGATTTATGCGTTCCACGATAAAATGGTACATTAGGTTTTGTGAGGAAAATTCTACTTTATCACCATCCTTGAATGAGGTTGCTCTCCGATTCATCCGTACGTCTTCAGGCACCGTTAGATAGGCAAAAGCACTAATCTCTTTGTGAGAATTAGAAGAACTACTTACTACCCGGGTTAGGTTATAAGTTAATCCTGTCCGTGGATCGGTGAAAATCTCTCCTTCCTGTACAAGAGCAGTTTTAACATAAAAATCTTGCATTTCGTGGGCGTCTGACTGTATAGGAGGCACACGCTTGTACTTTACTCCAAGATAAAGCATTGAACCGATAATGAAACTTATGCTTGGTAGAAATGCCGTGTTAAGTTGCCCATCAGGAGTATCCCTCTCAAATGCAATGGTATAGGAATAGAGAACTCCGCAAACCAGCATCCCAATAAAGAAAAGCAACATTCTTATGGCGTTATCATCTTTTTTGTCGAGTTGTTTTAACAAAAATAATGAAGAGGCTATTCCTCCACCTCCACATAGTAAAGAAATAATGATTGAGATTAGTGAAGGCTCAGTTGTTTGCTGAAAAGAACGAAGAATTAAATCTTTGATTGGGATCATATATGCAAACGATACCAAGAAAACAAATACTCCGCCCACAAACATTGCTGTTCTGGCGAGGGCTTCTCCTGAATCATGGTTGGCATGATTAGCGTTTTCAAAAGATATTTGGCTGATGATGTTTCTTAATACAAGAAACATCAAGAATGCTGAGTAACCAGCAGCAACAAAGTATAAAAAAGTATTAACCAAAGACATACACAGCGAAATTTTTACTGAAAAAATGTGTAAATACTGAAAATTGCAGTATTATTTACTGCTTTTCTCATCAAAATATCTGTTTAGGAGTTCCACGATAAAGCCTTTCATCGTTTGATCCCTGTTTGCGGCTTCGGCCTTAACCTTACGGGCAAGTGATTTGCTTAAATCCAGCGTTACACGGGTTTTCTCTTTTCCGCCGGTCGGCTCATCCTCCTCTACCGTTGTAGTCGTCTTAGAACTGCTTTTACCACTCATAAGGAGTTCCAGTTCCTTTTCCTTGTCGTCTGCTGAAAGTGGTGTACTTAAACTGCCTTTAAGGCTATTTTTTAAATCGTCTCTTTTGCTCATAGCTGATGATTATTGATGTAAATGTTTGATAATTTTGGAAACTTCTTTTCCAAGGCTTTCAATTTCCGCAACTGCGGCCTTTTTGTCCTTCATTTCGATAACCCCTACCCCATTGATCGGGCCTTCCCTATACGCTACCCTATCGCCTATGGTGGTTTCCATCACTTTAATACCAAAGTCCTGGATCACCTCCATTACATTCTTATCCATGTTGGACTTCCCGGCATACTTATTCAGGATGATATACGCCTGGAAAGGAACGCCTTTGGCCTCCTTAACGTCTTTAACGTCCCTGTATTTACTCAAAAAGTTCTCGAAGCTCCACATATCAAAGGCACTCGGCGTAAGTGGCACCAGAACCAAATCTGAGGCCATGATGGTAGCAAGTGCTGTCTTTCCTAACTGCGGTGTACCGTCAATGATGACCACATCGTACAGTTCCGCTTGTTTTGCAGATGTTCTAATAATCTGATCTGCCTCAACTCCAAATACTTGAATGTCCGGGAGTTTAGCGTCCCTTAATCCTGCCCACCTCATGGTGGTTCTTTGTTCCATGTCGGTATCGAGAATACAAACCCTTTTGCCTTGATTGGCAAACCAAACCGCAAGGTTTTGGCTGATGGTTGACTTCCCTACCCCACCCTTTAAATTCGTGACGCTGATAATCATACTGAAATTTTACTGAATAAATACTGAATTTTCACTGATTTAACCTTTTTAGGTTGAAAATCCACTGAAAATTGCCGTAAAGGTAGTAAATGGCTTGATATATTGCTTTGTACGGTACGAAACAAAGTTCAAGTAGCCTTCCAGACGGCCATATCGTAACGCAAAAAAGGCAGGATAACTCCCCGCCCAAGTTTTGGAGTAAGTCCCTCCTACTTATCAGTTTCTTCCAATTCCTTTGCCTTGAGTAAATTGAGTGATGTCCTATAAAAATCAGATTGTCATTTTTTCGACTTTATCTCTAACCTATCATAAATGGTTTTTCAGTCCTCGACCCCTTCTCATTTTTTGTACTGTATCAAGGAGTAGATTGGGTTCTTGCCTCCCTCGTGTACCCAGGATTCAGATTGGGATGTTCAATCTACTTGGTTCATGGTGCGAATAAATATCGTTGTTTTTCATTCTTTGAATCCGGCACTAATGAAAACCCTATCATTACCCTTTTGGATGGTTTTTGTTACAAGATTCCCTACCCCATCAATATGGGGTGCCAATGATTGTATTGTAGCCAAGCACTCATTTTTGAAATCATGCTCCTGTACTTCTTTACTTTGCCCCTTGTATCCATCAAGTTGCTCTAATAATTCAAGATGTTGCATTTGTTTTAATGAAAAATAAAGTACTCGATTATACCCTAAAACTTGTAGGTGTCAAATTTTTTATATTTACACAAAAATTCAGTATTTACACATTATTTCAGTATCATTTCTGTATCGTACGAAACAACACAATTTAAAAAAAAGAAACGGAAACTGTGTTTGTTCCCGCTTCCTGTATCACTATTGCACTTGGCCAGCCTGTGCAATTTTTGCCAAAAGTTCCTGCTTCCTACTCTCCCAATACTGCATCTGTGTTCTTCTCCGTTCGGCTGTGTTTGTGTCTCCGGCACGCTCGGACTGCTTTAATCTGTCGCTGTATGTCCTGCAAAACCGCTCTACATCGCTCAACTTGTAGCGTTTCCCTTTGTGTTCAATGGTGAATGTGTCGAGGTACTCTGTGTTTTTATAACTCTTTGTAAGCACAATCAATTCACCTCCTTGATCCTGTGTTTGGTTTGTAGTTGTGTTACCCTGATGGAATCCTATTGGCCTTCGTTGTGTCGTCTCGTTTTTTACTCCGTTCCCGTTGCTGTGTTGCTGGGGTGGGGGAGTGTTCAATACTTTTATTTGTGTCTGTGTTTCCGGTTCCTCGTCGGGTTCCATTTCTGCGTATTGTGTCGCTGTCTTGTATTCGTAGCGTTCACGATACCAGCAAAAGGCAATAAACAGAATTTCACACACAACCGAAAACAAGGCCAGACCTCGACCCTTTACCTGTGTTTTTTCCTCATGCTGTTGTAGTTTGCGTTCGTGTTCTGCTTTTACTCCTGCATTTGCTCTGTCGTTGTAGGCTTCCACGCTGTCAATCTTTGCCAACATTTGACGCTCCAGTACTTTCTTATCTTCCAGAAGTTTGGCGTAGGTTACGCCGTTGGCATCACTTAGTTTACCGTTCCAAAGTTTGTTTTGCCTGTACTGTTCCGCTTCTTTTTCTGCCTTATCAATTTTGGGCTGATACTCCCGGCGTACATCGTCGGCGTTTTTCAATTCCGCTTTTGCCATCTCCGGGGGAGTGGATACGGCACCAGCAAAGTCAAAACCTCCAAAGTAGTTGAAAGCGGTACTTGTTCCAATCAGGATAACAATACCGATAACTTGAAGGAAATAAGAGGTTTTCCATCCATACTGAAACCAGTCCTGAAAGAGGTCAGGAACAAGTAACTGTTTGAGGGCTTCAATTCCTATCAATATGATACCTGAAAGAAGGACGGCCCAAAGCATCGGTTCTGGTACTTTTGCAAGTAGGCCATAAGCGTAGGTAAAAACAAAGGTGCTTCCGGTAATAATAGCCACCATGTTACAAAAAAACGACCCTACCCAGGCGGTGATATACAAGCCACGCCGTTTTTTTTCGTAGGGTTTAGGGGTGAATTTACGGGCAAGTCGTCTGCCCAATTTGCTGTCTGCGAATGCCTTTGCTCGTTCTTCAAAGGCATTTTTGTCTGGAACTCTGATGTTTTCCATACTTTTGTTGTAGTTTACAAGTTAAACGATAGGGTGTTGGACAGTCGCGAGCTGACCAGCACCCGTTTTTTATAAACCACAAAAGTAGAGAGGTTGCACGATATATACTGAAAAAGTACTGAAAAAATGTGTAAATACTGAAAATATGTGTATTATTCTCCCTCCATTACGGCTGTTCTGAACTTTTCCAAAAGGCCGGGAAGGGCTGGATTCCTTGAAACTTTCAAACTTGAAATAGGAACATATTCATTATTGTTTTCATCAGTAACATAGCGGGTAATTGCACCATTTAAAATGATATACCCATCTTTTTGGGTTGCGGTTACGCCTGTAACGTGGAACTTGCATATTTCAAGACCATCCCCTTTTTTTCGCGTGATTTCGATACTCCCATTATGCTCTACCTCTGGTACTCCATCCCACTCGCTCCCAAGTACGGCTTTTAGTTTTTCAACCAAATCTCCTTTTAACGCCATATTGGCTCGGTAGGCTTCTCGCTTTGCCTCCTCCTTTTTCTCTTTTTCTCTTTCAATACGTCGTTCCTCCTCTTGTGCCTTTTCTCTTTCCTTTTCCTCTTTTTCCTGCTCGGTGAGTTCGACCGAATCAGTCTTTTTGCTCGGCTTATCAAGCCAGCAAACAATAGGTAGCATCGCAATGAGTGCTAAACCAACGATAAGTACTACTTTTGTCCTTTCCATGAGTTAAAATTTATGAGTGAAGAAAAATCAAGTTCAGATTCACGGTTTGACTTTTACAAAGGTTTAGTCATTGGCGGAACCCTTCTTTTGATGTTGATTTTTGAATGGATTGAAAAACATCCTTTTACTACGATGTGGATAGTTGCTGTTATCGCCTTTGTAGTGTATTTGTTGTTTTTCATGGGAAAATCTACCTCATCGGATTCGGATGGTGATTCTCCAAAGGATTATCATTGATCCCATATCCGAACCTTTTTGCCATGTATATTCTGCCACGATGAATGCCAGGCTTCTTTAACCTCGGACTGCACCCCTAAAAACAGGTAGTTTTCAAGGCCGTCGAAGTTGTCCAGGTACTCGTCCTGCCTTACCCTTGCCTGAACTGATTTTAACGTAGAAAGATGCTCAAAGGCTACCAATAACTTTGGTGTAACCTTCACTTGATACTTTTCGGATATGTGGCCTTGATAGCAAGCAAAAATTACGTTTCTGATTTGCTGAACGATCCTTTTGGTATCCAGTCCATTGGCTACTTCTAAGACGCAAAGTTGTTCTTTTTGTATCGTACGATACGCAAAAATTCCGTCCGGGTCAATGAAATTTTCCTTTCCTATATCTATCCTCGTCTTTCCCTTTAATGCTCCTTCGTCCTGTCTTCTTTGGCTCCCTGTCTTGTCAAAGTACACGTCGAAGAAAAGCGGATCATACCCGGTTTGATGTATCCACCTATCATAGGCTATCATTAAATCAATGGTATATATCCTATGAAAGAAGTCATTTTTTACCAGTGTATTCGTTGACTTTGGAAACTTCACTTTATCCAAAATGAGGCTCTCGATGTCTGCTACAACCTTTGCCCCTTTGGGTGTGAGGTAGTGTAATTTCGCAAGGGTTCCCGTTTTCGATACCCCTCCATAAATCACGGAATCAAGAAAACCTCTTTCCCTCAAGGCTCTTACTTCATTATAAATAGTCTGAATACTTTTGTTCCCCACCAGCGTCAACGCCTGCTGTGAGGTTAAAAACTTATACTTTCCCAAACTGGTCAGTATTTTTTCCTGAATTGGCGAAACAACAATCATTACTTGTACTTAGGTGTAAATTTTTTCTTGCTCGGTCGCTGTGGTTCCGGTTCTCGGTTTGGTTCTTGCGGTTGAGGTCGAATTATTGGCTTTTGTTCTACTTCTTTTGGTGGTTCTTGTGGCTCTCGTACTTCCTCTACCCGCTTCGTTTCGGGTGGTATGGTATTCGCCTCCTTTGGACTTTGTTTGTTTTCTTTGTTTCGTCTCTTTTTCTTTTTCTCCTTCCGTTCGTGATCTTTTGGATGGGGTAGGGTAGGGGTGGCGGGGCTACCGCTCCCGTGTTCAGGTCTTACCTTGTAGTATTTCTGAATCTGATGTTTCATCTGTACTTCCCAGTCTGTTTCACTTATGCACGTTTTCCATTTGAGGTGTTTTTCCGGTACTTTGAGAATGAAGCCTTCACCGTTACCGATTCTGCAAAAGAACTCCCCAACGCTTAGGGTTTTAAGTTCCTCAATTTCGGTATAGGTTTCTTTGCTCATAACCCTCAATGTTTCGTATCCATTCATACCAACAAACTTTACATTGGTATTTCCTAAAACGATCTTCGTCATTTCGGTACTCATTTTTTGGCCGATAACTTGTGAGGCTACGGTAAGGCTAACTTTATACTTCCTTCCTTGAACAAACATTTGTTCGGCACTTTCATTGATGAAGTCCTGAAACTCATCAATGAATATGGAAACGGGTGTTCTGTCCTCTTCCTTGATGTTTGCCCTTTGGAAGATGATATTTTGTATAATTGCTGTGAGCATCCTACCGATATAGGAACTCGCTAAATCTCCCAACTTACCTTTACTCAAATTGAAAACGATAACCTTTTTTTCGGCAACTGCTCTTTCAAGGTCAATCGTAGTTTCGCCACAAAAGAAGTCGGTAAAGGTGGTCATATTGAGGAGGTTCATCAACTTTTGATAGACACCCTGACGCGATGAGTTGATATTGGTATCATTAAACTTTCGCTGAAAAAATTCCCCATGTTTGGGCGATGCTTTTCCAGCCTCCAGTAGGTCGTCATTTGCTCCAGCAAGCATAAACCTTTGTAAGTCTTTAAGGGTTCCCCTTTGCTCTGCTACGATCTCCAAACAAGGTTCCAAGATTGACTGCATCTGCAAGGTGAGGGGCTGGCCGTCACCTTGAAAAATTTGTTGCAAGGCAATTCTGATAATCTGACTTTGCTTTTCTAATTCCAAGCCATGCGATGAATCAACCAGTTCAAAAGGGTTTAGGGAAGGGGTGTGGGGAGGGAGGCTACAATCAATGTAAATCAATCTTTCAGGTGGTATCCCTCGCTGTTTTACGATCTGTTCCGATAGGTCGCCATTCGGTTCAATGACAATCACACACTTTTCACCCTTTCCAATATCCTGCAAAATCAAGTGCTTTAAAAGTTCGCTTTTACCGCTCCCCGTTCCGCCCAAAACGTAGGTATGTTTTTCGGATTCGCTAAAGGGTAGTCTAATGGTATGCCTATTATGGAACAGGCTCCAGAGGTCGGCGTTTTTGGTTTTCATCAAGTGAAAATAACCATCCAACCCATTCGGGTAACTGTTTATAAACCTTTGCCTGTGGCTCTCGCTGGCAATGCCTAACATCTTGTAAACGGGATACCTTTTCTGTATCTCCGTTCCGTCTTTGACCATCTTATCTTTGTACACATCTTGATACTCCAAGAAACTTATGAACCTGCGGTTCCTCCACCAACCTTCAATAAACTCCCTTAAAAAGAAAAACCACTTTGTCAGATTATTGAATCTTATAAACCATAATCTGAAAAATTCATCTACCTGCCCAGGTACGTCCCTAAGCCTTGTAGTTCCCAAGTAGATGCTGTTTTTCTCGTCCAAGTATTTCGTTCCTGATGGATAAATCAGCGTCTGTAATTTCCTTTTCAGCTCGTGCTGTATGCTCATATTCAAAGATTGGTTTAAACCTAAAATTAAAAAGTAGTCGCCTACAATCAAAAATATTGATAAACAATAAGTTAGACTACCTTTTTCAATTCAACTGTTTTATGTGTCCTCTTCGCTTCAATCGTCAGGTATTGTTCCTGGCTTCCGAATGTTATTGCTCCTATCCCAAAGCAGTTTTACGGTTGCCCTTTGGTATTCCTTCCCGGTTACGGTCTTAAAACCGTTCTTGTTTAATTCATCTGCTATCTCCCCAAACGACATTCCTTTGCCTCTACAATGTTCAATGAGTGTGGTTGCTCTGGTGTTGCTTGGGTGATTTTTAGCCCTATCTTTTACTGCTAACGCTCCTGCCTTCCTGCCGTCAATACTAAAGTTTTCAGGCTTTCCAAGTTTACTACCTTGCTCCTTTTTTGCTTTCAATGCTTGGCGTGTTCTTATGCTGATGATCTCTCTTTCACGTTGAGCAAGGCCGGCAAAGATGGAAAGGGTTAGACTGTCTGAACTTGGGAGGTCACACGATTTGAAGCGGTCACCCAATGCCTTAATCATTCTGAAAATGTGTTCCACGTCACGGCTCAACCTATCCAGTTTGGCCACCACTAAGATGCTCCCGGTTGCTTGGCAATGCTCGATGGCTTGTTGTAGAACTGGCCTGTTATCGGTATCCTTTCCGCTCTCGTACTCAACGAACTCAACGCCGATGGCGACACCCTCGACACTTGCGTAGTGTCTGATGATCTCCCTTTGTGCCTCGATACCTAACCCGGATTTTCTCTGCTCTTGGGTAGATACTCTGAGGTATGGTGTCCATTCTCTCATAAAGTATATTGACTTGAATTGTAAAAAAGTTAATATGCTGTTGTATGATAGATCAATCTTCGTACCTTCCTACATAGTCCCTTGCTGTCAGCAGTTTAAGGGGCTGTTTTTTATATGGTAAGTCTGGTACCTTGAAAAAGTGCAACCCGTGGGAAACCCCTGGGAGCACTTATGAATTGTGAGCGGTATCGGCACTCTCCCTTCCGGGTGGTCGTTTTCAGATTC
>Ga0075154_10002860_pt1 | contig 11133 bp, 8 predicted proteins | sample JI71714BDNA_FD_70965 | JGI IMG/M metagenome (GOLD analysis project Ga0075154, IMG submission 70965) | Wastewater effluent complex algal communities from Wisconsin, to seasonally profile nutrient transformation and Carbon sequestration -... | ecosystem: Engineered > WWTP > Effluent > Algae... | reverse complement strand
TGTAGCATAAACTAGGTACCCTCAGCTGTGCCATTTCAAATAAATTACGTGCAATTGCTTCTGCTTGACCACGCTCTTCTGCTTCAAGCCCAGGAAATGCGCCTGGTGTATCGATAAGACAAATAACAGGCAAGTTGAATCGTTCGGCTAACTTCATGAGTCGGAGTGCCTTTCTATATCCATCAGGATTAGCCATTCCGAAATTACGATATTGTCTCATCTTAGTATTCACACCTTTTTGGTGACCAATGATGACAACACTTTGATTATCAATTTTGGCAAGACCACCCACGATTGCCTTATCATCTTTGCAATACCTGTCTCCATGAAGTTCTGTAAACTTTTTGGTAATTTGCTCGATATAATAAAGTGTATAGGGTCTTTCAGGATGTCTAGAGAGCTGCACCCTTTGCCATCCCGTCAAATTGGCATATATATCCTTTTTAGTAGTTTGTATTTTTTTTTCGAGTTCTTTAATGTTTTCAGTTACGTCGATCACTCCTTCTTCACCGACTTGACGAATTTTCTCAAGTTGTTCGTAAAGGTTTTCTAAGGGTTTTTCGAAATCAAGAAATACCATACTGAGTTTGATTTAAATTAAAAAACTTACTGTGAGGGACAAAATTAACCATACTAGTTGATAAGATGCAAAAAATGGAAGAAATAAAAAAAAATAAAAAAAATAAGCAAAAGCATTTTGATAATTAAAAAGTATCAATATCTTTGCGTCGCTTTAGAAGAAAAGCATACTGTTGGATCGGTAGTTCAGTTGGTTAGAATGCCGCCCTGTCACGGCGGAGGTCGCGGGTTCGAGTCCCGTCCGGTCCGCAAATCATAACGCCAAATAGAAGTAATTTTCTGTTTGGCGTTTGTGTTTCAGGTAGTTACGAATTTTGAAGGAGGTTAAAGGTGGTAAAACAAAGTATATTTAGGTATATAAAATGCAGCCAATTTGCAGCCATATTGCAGCCAACCATTTTTTTGCAGCCATTGGCTGCAAATGCTTTTTTTCATAAACTATTTAAAAATAATATAACTGCTATACCATCATAACTAATCCAGAACCAATAGCCAGATTTGTAAATAACTCTTATCCTGCAGTTGTAACATTCTCGATCCATGCTTGATGTGTTGACGCACCATTACCTATCTATATTATTAGAATTCAAAAAGTAATAATTGTGCAACCAATTCTACCTATTGCCTTGATCCCTTTCTCTAATTTTTGATAGTTTTGATCAGTTCCAATACTTTTTTGGTTTCAGATGTTATAGTGTCATAATCTTTGTCTTCCATGAGTTTTTTGGAGATCAATTTGCTCCCCATTCCCACAGCGCTGACACCTGCGTCAAACCAAGATTTAATATTTTCATAAGTCGTGTCTACGCCTCCTGTTGGCATAAAAATCAATTTAGGGAAAATGTCTTTTATGGTCTGCATAAATTCAGGTCCTAGCAAATTTCCTGGAAAGAGTTTGATAAATCCAATGCCAGCATTTTCAGCAGCGATAATTTCTGTTGGTGTCATACAACCAGGTGCGTAAAAGATATCGTTTTCGACACAATAAGCAGCTACTTCTGGTACAAAACCTGGGCTAACGATAAAATCTGCACCAGCTTCACGGTACATTTTGGCTTGTGCTAGATTTTTTATCGTACCAATGCCTAGCTTCATTTCAGGCATTTTTTCATTACGTAAAGCTACCATTGCCTTAAAATTGCTGAAAGCTGTATCACCACGATTGGTGTATTCCACAGCATTAACACCAGCGCTATGTACCGCACGTAATACTTCAAGGCTTACATAAGCTTCTTTGTGAAAATATAAAGGCAAAATACCTTGTGCCAAGATGATGTTTTGTGCTCTTTCGATATGGATACTTTTTGATTTCATTTTTCGACTTTTAATTAATAATAAAGCTGGATTTACTCACGTATAAACAATTAGTGTAGATTTTGTCATGATTTTTGATTCTTTCAGTCAAAAATAACGCCAATATCAATGTTTTCCTACATTTTTAACCATGGATTCTCATCCGTAGTTAAAAATGTAGCACCCCTACGGGGTTATATATTAACGCTGTACACGACCGCTTCCGTCCCCTTTTACCAAGTCTTTGACTTCGCTTAATGTGGAATGGTTTAGGTCACCAGGAATAGTGTGTTTTAAGGCACTAGCAGCTACGCCAAATTCAGCAGCATCTGCCATACTCATTCCCGTCACAAGTCCATAAATCAAGCCACTTGCAAATGAATCTCCACTTCCTACCCTATCTACGATCCGCACATTATACTCTTTTGTGTGGTAAAAATCATTCCCATCGTACACCAATGCACTCCATCCGTTATCACTTGCGCTGTGGCTTTCACGAAGCGAAGAAGCAATAAATTTAAACCCAAATTTCTCTTTCATTTGACGAAAAACATCTTTAAATCCATCTAGATTGAGTTCGCCTTTAGTGACATCTGTATCTTTAGCTTTGAAGCCTAGTGTGGTGTCCGCATCTTCTTCATTTCCTATACAAACATCTACATATTGACACAAACGACTCATCACTTCGCGGGCTTTTTCTTTGGACCACAACTTTTTGCGATAATTAAGGTCGATACTAGTAGTGATGCCTTTGGCTTTGGCAGCTTTCAATGCTGCTTCCGTAAGTGCGGCTGCCTTATCGCTCAATGCAGGCGTAATCCCCGTCGTATGAAACCAAACTGCCCCTTCGAATATCTCATCGAAATCAAACTCGGATGCATCCACTTCTGCTATCGAAGCACCAGCGCGGTCATAAATTACTTGTGACGCTCTCATAGATGCCCCTGTCTCCAGAAAATAAATACCTAATCGATCTCCACCTCTAGCTACAAACTGTGTATCAACACCATATCTGCGAAGATGATTGATGGCTGACTGCCCAATGGGATTATCGGGTACTTTGCTGACGAATGTACCTTGCAAACCATAATTGCACAAAGCTGCTGCAACATTTGCTTCACCACCACCGTAAGTGACATCAAAGCTATCGGCCTGAACAAAACGTTTATAATCGGGCGTAGAAAGCCTTAACATGATTTCTCCTAGTGTTACTACTTTTTTTGACATAAGAAAATGAGTTTTGAGATATGAGTTATGAGATGTGGCTTTGAGCTTCAATTTTAATTGAAATGGATAAATTTAATCTATTTTTGTCCACTTATACGTATTAACCTTACGATCTGTTTGAATCCGAATGAAATACATACCTACTTCAAGTGATGATGTGTCCATTTCAAATCCATCTGTCAATTTACTTACTTTTGCAGCATTAATAACTTTCCCTTCCATATTCATTATCAAAACCGAAGTTTGCTGGTCAACAGAATGCGGAATAAAAACTGAATTTCTTCCTGGATTTGGTCTTGGTAACAGTTCTGAACCTTCAGAATTAATAATATCCTGATCAATATTTGATGTTTGAGCATCACAAACAAGGTTTAGTCCAGTTAATACTCCAGCCGTAACATTATCTAGTGCTTCAATATCCGCTCCAATGTCTAGACCGTCTGACCCTGCACCACTAAACGAACTTCCTTGCAATAATTGGTAATCACCACCTAAACCAAAATTAAAATCCCGAAATCCAATATTTTCAATGGGGCCAGGAAAATAATTACCTCCAGGATAATTAGATGCAGTACCTCCATTCGATGCTTGACCATCTGTGAGGACATTGTGATGAAATTCGGCTCCAGGAAAATAAAAATTTAAAGCCGGATTACCTATTCCCTTGCCACTGCCGTGTAGTCCGTAGTCTCCATTTGAAGTTATATTATTGAGATAAATAAAATTTTCATTTGGATAATTAGGTCCGTCTGTATTTACAAAAGTTCCTCCTAGTGGATTAATAAATGTATTATGGTCCACTGTCAAATGATGGACACCATTCAAAACTTGTAATGTACGGCCGCTGCCGCCCCATATATCGCCATTTATGTCTTCTATCAAATTATTTTTCATTAGAATTCGATTAGTATGCGTTACAGAATAGTTACCATCTCTGCCTGAAATATTAAATCCACTGCCAGTGTGCCGTAATATATTTTGCTCAAAAGTGACATTTTGGACTGTAATCCAAGGGCAACTTCCTGCTTCAGTACGTGGCGTGAAAAGAATTGCAAATCCAGTTTGGGCATCAGACCAATTGTTTTCAAAGACATTGCCTTGTATCCAAACTCTATCAGCATTTTTTAATTCAAATAAGTTTTTTATTGACCAATGTGTACCTGCGTATGACGGGTCGCTTACCCGCCATGATAATGGTTTATAAAAGTGATTTTGACGCACTTCGATATCAGAACAAAGCAAATCCGTAATGCTTGGCTTTGCTCCACCAAACATGACATTTTCGCCTGCACCTTCGAGATAGTTGTTGACGACTTTAAAAGTTTTTCCATTCCATGCACAAAGGGCTTGGCTATCAAAACCCACTTCTTTGAAATCTGAAAGCCACGAATTTACTACAGAAATGCGGCGGCCGTTCATGGCGATTCCTCTGCGACTACCCATTGTTTTATGTCCGTGAAGATAAACTCTATCAAAGGTGATATCATGCGGAAGATCATTGATATTTTTTTCGCCACTTCCTATTTCGACGACATTCCACGAAAAATCTGTTGCTGCTATTTCTATTCCTAAAAAGTAATAATGATGAGCTCGTGGTTTTGTTTTAATGGCACTCAAGCCTGGTTTTGCCAGAATTTTTGCCAAAACAGGTGCAGTTTCAGGATTGATACGTTCATTTGTTGCAGGTAGAAGATCATCATCAATTGCAGTACGAATTACAATCCAGCCTTCGCCATTCTTCTCAGGTAAATCAAACGGACCAGTATATTCGACCCCTTGTTCTAGAAGAATAGTTGTACCAGGGGTAGCTGATTGAATAGCCTGTTGTAGCTGTGAATTTAAAAACATGCATCCATTGCTACAAACAGTTATCGTTTTGTCTGTCTGTGGAACACAAGTTTCTATCCATTCCTGTGGCATTTCAGGCAATACTTGCCCTTGCAAAAAACCAAAAGGAATACCTATATAAACTATAATTTGATATAGTCGCAAAGTAGATATAATGGATATCTTCATGTTTTCACATTTTGTATTAAATATCCACAAAGTTAAAAACTTATTTGAAAAAATCTATTTCCTCATTTAGCCTCTACAAGCACCTAATTAAAAAATATATGGATAGATAGGTCATAATTTTACAAACCAATATTAAGAACATAAGGAATGAGATATTTAAATAAAAAAAGCCCACTTAACTTAATAAGCAGGCTTTTCAGATTTTCCAATCTAGTTTAACTTTTATCTAATTCAATAAAAATTAGTTTGCACCTATAGGGAAACTTAATCCTATATTTAGAGATAATGCATTGTTTTTACCTTCTATGATTTCTGTATCAAAAATGTTTGAAAAACCTGCCATATAGCTTAAGTCCACATTCAACCATGTTCTTTCTTTGAGACTATAGTTAAATCCTAATCCTGCTTGACCGCCAAAGTCTACAGATTTAAACGATTCTTTGATATCCACATCACCGTTTTTAGCACCTAAAAGAATTCCGACATAAGGTCCTAAAAATACTTTAGGTCTAAATTTATCTCCAGTTTGTCCAAAGAAATAAACACCTGAAAGAGGTATTTGCACATAATTTAGTCTAAACTTGTCGTCAGAAACAGAAGATGCAATACCCATTTGAGAAAATAATGCTTTTATATTCAAGCCTATTTTTTCATTTATACTGTAATTTGCGAAAATACCTGCTGATAATCCCATTAACCTTTCACCATTTTCTGCTTCAGATATTGAAGAAGAATTTACACCTACAACAGGTCCGATAGAAAGTGTTTGTGCCTTGATGCTTAAATAAGCAACTGACAATAAAATCGAAGTTAAAACTACTTTGATCATTTGTATTGATTTAAAATATTATTAATAAAAATACAAATATACAAAATATTATTCTAAAATCATAAAATAAACAAAAATATATTCTACATACTTTTAATTATACAAAAACTGTGACTTTCCAGGTTATGATAAACGAACTATTAGATTCGTATTCTTAATCTAAGTTATTTTTAAATATGTTTTTTGTGGGGAAAGTAGGAAATAAAACCTAACTACATCTCTCGCACGTACCATTCAAATAATAATGAAATTAAATTGAGAAAAGTTTCGGAAAATTTTTATAATAAAATTCCTCAGCTTCTATTGAAAATGGATCTTTCTTAAACAGCTTTTCATAAAGATTGGTGAGTTCTTGATTCCTTCTGAATTTAAAATCACCACGCCAAATCCAAATGTACCCATTATCCTCCGCGTACCATATTAAATTTTCAAATTCTTCATATTTACCCTCATAAAAATATTCGTAGGCCTTTGCTTTGACAATAAATCCATATACATGTTTACCCAAATAAGAATCATAATATTGATCCATACTCCACATTTTATCCATTTTTATTCTTGTTTCTTTAATTTTACTAAAAGGTATTGTATCCTGTTCAGTAAGATATATCATTTCGTTACACATATTATACATACTATGGAAGTACCCCAAAGTATCGCAATTGAAATTATAGAATCTTTTATCTTTTAAAAAAGCGTACCATTCTGTTCTAGATAATAAACACTCATCTGGACACACTTTTGACAATATTGTTTCTAAAGTCTGCATAGAATCTAACCATTCATTTGTTATTGTATCTTTTTTTAGATGTATTTTAGTGAATTTATAATATAAATCATTAGCTATTATACATTTATCTGAAGATTCTAATAATCCAGAAGAATTTATAATGTTAAAAAAATCAAAAAAATCAATTTTATTTGTTACATATGAAAACCTCAACAATTGATAATCCCTCCAAGGACGAACTATTGCGTTTTTGTACTCATCATCTACTAATACTTTTAGCTGATTTATATAAACTTCATCATAATATGGATCCACTTCTGCCCCATTTAAAGATAATTCTAAATTTTTTAAATTTCTATATTTAACATCCAAAATACTATCTTGCTCCAAAATAAGTTCTAAATTGTAATTCAATTTATTATCATACCTGTTCAATAATTTAAAATCAAAAATATCAGCAACATTATAAAAATCACTCATATTTGTTTTATAAAAATTTTGAGCTTTATTTAGAAAGCATTCATATTCTGCCTTCGAATATTGATTGCTCATGATTCGATTAAAATGAAAAGAACATTCAAGAAATTTCTTGTCTTCTACTTTTTGTGCACATCCTGTTGTAAAACATAGGGTTACACAAAGCATGCAGCATATTATAGGATTTAATTTCATTTTATTGCTAATTTAATTTTTAACTTTATTACTCTTGAAACATCTTTTATTCAATAGTTTTTTGTGAAAATTTATAATGAAGTCAACAAAAACCTAACTACATCTCTCGCACGTACCATTCACGACCATATTGGTGCTAGATACGTTAAATCCTTGAGGTAAGTGGATGGTAGGCACAAAGACATTATCCATACAAAATGTATTTTCACAACGTTCGCAATGGAAGTGTACGTGTTGATCGTGGTGATGATGTTCATCGCAGTCGGCTTCACAAATGGCATATTTTTGTGTTATAGTTCCGTCTACTGCTTTGTGAATGATGCCTTTTTCTTCAAAACTTTTGAGGGTGCGGTACAACGTAATACGGTCTGCATCTTTAAGTTTGGTCTCAATATCACTACTAGAAAGGGCATGTCCTGCCTTATTAAAAACATTGATCACATCCATCCTAAATTGGGTGATGCGGAGATTATGTTTTTTTAATATTTTTTCTGATGGTGACATTATTTGATAGATTGACCATTTTCCCAAGAATCTGCTGGGCTTACAAAACTGAGTTTACCCTCAGAGTTCTCAGCCATGAGTATCATTCCTTGCGATTCTACTCCACGCATTTTCCTTGGAGCAAGATTAGCAAGAAGACTGACTTTAGTACCAATAACATCTTCTGGAGAGAAATGTTCAGCTATTCCAGACACAACAGTACGTGTTTCAAAACCCAAATCAAGGGTCAATTTCAATAACTTATCAGCTTTCTCTATCTTTTCCGCTGCAACGATCGTCGCCGTCCTGATATCCATCTTGACAAAATCTTCGTAAGTGATCTCAGGTTTTAATGGTGTTGCTTCTGGTAGTTCTTTTTGAACATTTTCACTTTGAACTTCTTCAACTTTTGCTGTTGCTTGGAGTTTTTCTATTTGGGTATTAATCACTTCATCATCTATTCGTGTAAACAAATGTACTGGTTCGTTGATTTTGTGATTCTTTTTGAGTGGTCCAATATTTTCACTAAGATCGTCGAGCATCTTTACCAATTCACCCTTCTCTACAATAGGTTTTTTATTTAACAACAATCTGATTTTATCCGATGTAAATGGCATAAAAGGTCTACAAATGACTCCAAGCGCGGCTACATATTGAAGACATAGATTCAAGACAACCTTTACACTTTCAGGATCATCTTTGATCGTTTTCCAAGGTTGATTGAACTGTAATATCTGATTTCCTTTGGTAGATATCTCCATCAAAACACGCAATGCAGATCTGAAATCATAACTTCTGATATGGTCATTCATAGCTTGAATATCATCAAAAAGCCTTAATAGTTCCGAATCATGATAAGATGCATCATATTGATCTTCAGGTCCTATGATTTCTTGAGATTCGTCAAAAGCGGGTACTTTTCCATCATAATATTTATGTGTAAGTACTACTACCCTATTCACAAAATTGGCCAAATTATTGACAAGTTCGTTATTGACAGCGTCTTGATAACCCTTCCAAGTGAACTCACTATCTTTTTGTTCAGGCATGTTTTTGATCATGGTGTATCTCAATTCATCCTGTTTATTCGGAATATCATCCAAATATTCATGCACCCAAACTGCCCAATTGCGTGAAGTAGATATCTTTTTGCCTTCGAGATTCATAAATTGATTGGCAGGAACATTGACCGGAAGGTTATAATCACCATGAGCTCTCAATATAGCTGGAAAAATCAGGCAATGAAAAACGATATTGTCCTTTCCGATAAAATGCACTAAAGCGGTTTCATCATCTTGCCAATATTTTTTCCAATTCTTTTTGTTGTCTATCGCCCACTGTTTTGTCGCAGAGATATATCCGATTGGTGCATCCATCCATACATACAGTTTTTTGCCCTCATGTCCTTTGATATCATGTGGCACATCTACGCCCCAATCTAAGTCTCTTGTCATAGCACGTGGTTGTAATCCACCATCAAGCCAAGACCTACATTGACCAAGTACATGATTTTTCCATTCATCAGGATCATGAAGCGACACGCCATCTAAATTACCTGTTTCTATCCATTCACGAAGCCAAGTCTCATATTTATCAAGAGGTAGATACCAATGTACAGTCTTGCGAAGTACAGGTTTTTTGCCCGTCAAAGTAGATACTGGATCTATCAAGTCTGTTGGATTGAGTGTAGAACCACATCTTTCGCATTGGTCACCGTAGGCATCAGGATTACTACATTTAGGACATGTCCCGGTGATATATCTATCTGCTAGAAACTGTGCTGCTTCTTCATCGTAATATTGTTCGGATTCTTTTTCTTCAAACTCACCTTTGCGATAAAGCTTGGTAAAAAATTCTTGAGATGTTTCATGATGGATAGGTGCAGAAGTCCTGTGGTACATATCAAAAGACACGCCGATTCGCTCGAAAGTATCTTTGAATAGTTCGTGGTATCTATCCACCACTTGCTGTGGTTGGAGTCCTTCTTTTAGTGCTTTTATGGTAATGGCAGCACCGTGTTCGTCAGAGCCACACATAAAAATGATGTCTTTACCCATCAATCTTTGAAACCTTACATACACATCTGCCGACAGATAAGCACCTGCAAGATGACCGATATGTAATGGCCCATTTGCGTAAGGTAGTGCTGAAGTGACTAGATATCTCTTAAATTGTCTCATAATACCCGAATTATTCGGAGGGCAAAGATAGTAAAAATTATAGATTGTTTATTTATAGCCAAAAATGATCGTTTTTGATGTAGTTATTCTGGACTTAGCACATTAAAATTGTGTTTGGCCTAAACAAATGAATGTAGATTCTATCGGCTATACTTCACTCCATACATGCTCTAGCTCACTCATCATCATTGCGGTAGCTCCCCATAGTTTTTGGCCATAAACATCATAATATGGCGTATCCGGAAGTATCATATCTCGGACTTTTATATCTGCTACCTGTTTGTATTTAGGTTTTGTAAAATGATCGAGTGGTACTTCAATAATGTTTTTTACCTCAGTTTCTTGAATAATAAACTTAGGAGATTCTGTGGTAAAACCTACAAATGGGTGGACCAAAAAATTGCTAACATACACATATAAAGGTGTGAGTTCACCCAAAATACCAATGGTGTCAGGAGCGATGCCTATCTCTTCGTACGTTTCGCGGAGTGCACAGTCTTCATAGGAAGCATCGTTTTCGTCTAGCTTACCGCCTGGAAAACTAATTTGTCCTGCATGTTTATCATCAGGATGTAGACTAGTACGTTCTATTAAACTTAGATGCCACTGATCATTTTTGGGAAAAAGCAATGCTAATACACATGCGACTTTATGGTCTGTGGCTACATTTCTGTATCTTTCGCTTCCTTTTGGAGCCATTTTATTTTGCGCTTCAAATCCAGGAAGGTCTTGTGACAATCTTTTTTCTAAAGCATGAATGACTGAAATATCCATTGATCTATAAATAAAACGTGATCAATGATGTACACATCCAATGATTACTTGGGTCCATTGGCTTTTACGATATAATTTTCCAATGCTTTATTCATAGAAGGTGCTTCAGGCGTTGGTGCTTTGATATTCACGTATAAACCTTTTTCTTCTGCTGCCTTTAATGTTGCATTTCCGAATACTGCTATTCTTGTATTATTTTGTTTGAAATCTGGGAAGTTGTCAAATAATGACTCTATACCTTGTGGACTAAAAAACGCCAAAATATCATAGAATACATCACTAAGGTCAGACAAATCTGCTGAAACGGTGTTGTACATGACTACTTCTGTATGATTGATATTTAGTTTTTC
>Ga0075154_10002859_pt1 | contig 11134 bp, 13 predicted proteins | sample JI71714BDNA_FD_70965 | JGI IMG/M metagenome (GOLD analysis project Ga0075154, IMG submission 70965) | Wastewater effluent complex algal communities from Wisconsin, to seasonally profile nutrient transformation and Carbon sequestration -... | ecosystem: Engineered > WWTP > Effluent > Algae... | reverse complement strand
TTTGGCAGTTAGATACCTACGCCCACGCAAAAATATTTTTGGATGACCCGGAAGAAGAAGGTATCCTGTCCGTTGATGATTTCTTGTACACCCGATGCGCCGTAGTGGCAAATGGTCAAAAGTACTACGAAGAAGTGCTGAAAAACCCGCACCTTATGCCACCTGATTTGACTTTCGAACCTTTGCTTTACACCGCGTTGAAGGCTTACAAACAAAAAACAGGCAAGAGTTTTACGCCAGTTTATGCCTACAACTATGAAACCTACAGTAATAAAGAAGGCTGGCAAAAGCAAGAATCGTAAACTATGTCAGAGCACGGCAACTCAAATAAAAACAACAAACTGCATCATTTGTATGAGATCAGAGATTCCGTGGATGATGACGTTTTTAAATATGGAATTAGCCATGACCCTATCAATGAAGACGGTTACTCCGATCGAATGAGGGTACAGGTTGATTTTTTAAACCTTGGGGTCAAATGGTTTCGTTTTTTTGCCCGGATACTGCTGATAGGCATTCCGGGAAAAAAAGAAGCGAAAAGAATCGAAAAAGAGTATATCCGCAAATACAAGGAAGAAAACGGGCATAATCCGAGAGGAAACAAAAATGAGTAAATAGTTTCACAGCCCCTACCACCCTGTCAAGGCGCTACATTCGCCACTACAACACAAACAATGAAACAAATAGCGCTATTCTTCTTAGCAATGCTCCTGACTCCATCTTTAAGTGGGCAAGAGAATAGTGCCTTTGTTGACAGTATTTTAAGTTTGGTGGTCAGTCATCAAATCCCCGTTTTTAACGGTGCCTTTAAACCACTCGATAACGGGAAAGTAGTTGTAATAAGGTATGATACCGTTATCAATGATCAATGGACAAGGCCCAAATACATCAACAATATACTCCATGAATCTTTTGACGGCGTTGCAGTTGGGATCGTCGTTATTTTTGATACGGCGACGAATACTACCAACAATGGATACTTAGAATTCCGCACTGCCGAACGGGATACGGAGGGGAATTTTATGGGTAATAAAGTTGCCTTCTTAATCAACAAATCAATTCAGCCCCGCCGATTGAACGGCATCGTTCCCCCGGCATTGATTACGTCTGAGGATGCGTTTTGGCAAAATGCAGAAATTCAAATTTCAGATAAAACAATTGCTTTGGATAGTTGTAATGCGCTGTACCGGCTGGAATTCTACCAAGATTTCACATTTAAGCAGTATTACAACAAAAATGAGCGTGCGTGCTATTCAGCGGAAATGGGCCACAACATTGAAGTTGGCGTTGAAGGAGATGCCGAAGAATTTTTCGAATATTTCAATAAACTTCAAGGGCATTACATTGACCCTCCAACGGGGTTTTGGCGCATAGAAAAGGGTAATCTTGTCCTTGAAAACCGGGAAAAAAGGGAAAGCACTATGTACCGCATCATCAACTTAACGGACAATGAAATGTTTCTGGAATTAGCCGGTACTACTTTCAAGGTAAAATTAAAAAAAGTTATATGAATTTCAATACAGAACTCAAACAAAGACTTCAAGAACTCAAACCAAAACTAGAATATTACAACGCATGGACAACAGCATCCAAGAAATCTTTTTTAAATTCCTGAACCAGTTCACTTTTGACGAAAATGATTTGGATTATACGCTGATTCCAAAGTATGCACAATCGTTGCAGGCTTTGGCCGAGGTGAGCAATTCCGGCGTGCAGGTTTTTGACATCAACAAAAAACAAATGGTATTTTTCTCTTCTAATATTGGGAAAGCGCTGGGGTACGCGCCCGCCGATTACGAAGACCTCAACTACAAGTTTTTTGAAAACAAAATGCACCCCGAAGAGAAATACCCATTGGCGTTAAAAGGGGCTTCGGCGCTCAAACTGTTTAACGCTTTTTCAAAAGATGAAAAACTCAACCATAAAGCCATCTACGAATTCCGGATGCTCAATGCCGAGGGGAAATATATTCGCGTCATTGACCAATATCAAGTGTTGGAATTGGACAAAAAAGGGCAAATCTGGCTCATGCTCAGTATGGTGGATGTTTCACCCAACCAGGAAGCGGACAGCCCCATAAAGTGCCAGATCCTGAATTTCAGGACGGGCAATTTTATCGCTTTCGATACCGAAGAACAACCGGAATTAGAACTGACCAAACGGGAATTGGAAATCCTGAAATTGGTCAAACAAGGCTACCTGAGTAAAGAAATATCGGATAAATTATCCATCAGTGTACATACGGTAAATACGCACCGCTACCGGGTTTTAGAAAAATTAGGGGCCAATAATTCGTTTGAAGCCGTGGTTTTTGCCTCAAAATACGGGTTATTAGACTAGCAGCCCTCCAAATGGATGACGGAGGTGGCACTATCTTATTAACCCACGACTGAAGTCATGGGCTGATACAGTGGCATCCGGCGAATGACACATGTGCTATTCGCCGGATGCAGCAATAGATTAACGCACAACGGTACTAATAAATCAGTATTGTAAGGGTTTGGGATCGGAAGGACTTTTGCGCCTTCTTTATTTCAAATTTCAACAACGATGATTCGTACAGTTTTTTTCATTTTTAGTGTTGTATGCGCGGGGATACCATTATTCGCCCAACCCACCCAAACCATTCGCGGAACCGTTATTGACGAGGCTTCCAACGCCCCCGTCGCGTTTGCTTCGGTGGTTTTGCGTAATACCGCGCCCACAATCGCCACCATGACCGACTCGCTGGGCCATTTTGCCCTGTCCGGGGTGCCAATGGGTCGGTACGATCTGCAAGTTACCTTTCTGGGTTATGAAACCTCTATTGTGCGAGAGGTAACCGTGGTATCGGGAAAACAAACTTTTTTGACCATTCAACTAAAGGAAAACGCGACTTTGCTAAAGGAGTTGGTTGTAAAACCGCGCGTCAACAAAGTACAACCCCTCAATACAATGGCTACACTGAGCGCAAAAATGCTGAGCGTGGAAGAAGCCAAACGTTACGCCGGGGGCTTTGATGATCCGGCCCGGTTAGCCGCTACGATGGCGGGTGTAGCCAGTAATACGGGCGATAACGGCATTATTGTTCGGGGCAATGCACCCAAGTTTTTGCAGTGGAAAATGGAGGGCGTCGAAATTCCTACGCCCAATCACTTTGGCGACCTCAACTATCTCGGCGGCGGAGTACTAACGGCTTTGAGCAGCCAAATGCTGGCCAATTCCGATTTCTTCACGGGGGCTTTTCCCGCCGAATACAACAATGCATTGTCGGGTGTTTTTGATATGGCCATGCGAACCGGCAATAACCAACAACGAGAAACTACCGTCCAACTGGGGATCGTGGGGTTAGAAAACGCTTCGGAAGGGCCGTTTAAAAAAGGCGGACGCGCTTCTTATTTGTACAATTACCGGTATTCTACATTGGCGCTCTTAACGCCCCTCCTTCCCGAAGGCGCTGGCAGTATTCGGTACCAGGATCTTTCGTTTAAATTAAATTTCCCGACGCGCAAAGCGGGTATTTTTTCGGTTTGGGGGGTAGGTTTGCTCGATGGTGCGCGCTCAACGCCCAAAAAAGACCCCGCTGAATGGAAATACGCCGACGACGACCAGGACGATGTGATTAAACAATCTACTGGCGTGGCCGGGATCAGTCACAAATACTTTTTCCCCAATGATGCTTTTTGGAAAACAACGCTGGCCGCCACGGTAAATGACGTGGATTGGACCTCGCAAAAAATGGACAACAATCTGGAACTTCGTCCGTACAGCAAAATCACCAATACCAACTGGAATTTTATCCTTTCTTCGTACTTCAACAAAAAATATAGCGCCAGGCACACCCATCGAACGGGCATTTTAATCAATGGCATGAGATACGACATCCTACTCAACAAAGCCTTCAATCCGGGAGAAGTACCGCAGGAAGTGGTGAAAGCCAATAGTCAAAGTGCCCTGATTTCGGGTTACAGCAGTTCATCGGTAAACCTGACACCTAAGTTACTGATGAATATCGGGGTCAACGCTCAGATTTTTACGCTCAACCACCAATACACTATCGAACCGAGGCTTGGACTGCGCCAACAACTCCACGAAAAGCACTCCGTTGGCATTGCTTATGGTTTGCACAGCCGTTTGGAGAAACTGAATTATTACTTGAACAATTCACTGTCCACCGGCGAAAAAGCCGTGAACAAAGACCTCGATTTTTCAAAGGCGCACCACCTGGCATTGAGTTACGATTGGAATATGACCGAACTCATCCACGTCAAAGTAGAGCCATACTACCAGCGATTGTTTTCAATACCCGTCATCCCGGATAGTTCATTTTCGTTTATCAACCTTCAAAGCGATCTGTTTTTTGGCGAAAAACTACAAAATACCGGTGCTGGCAGGAATTATGGCATTGACCTAACGTTCGAAAAATACGTATCAAAAGGCTTTTATTATTTGTTTTCGGGGGCGTTATTTCGGGCGGAATACAAAGGTGGCGACGGAATTTGGCGAAATACGCGCTTCAATCGTCAGTATGTTTTTAATTTTTTGGCGGGAAAAGAATGGCAAATTGGCAAAAACAACCAGAATACATTTAGTCTAAATGCACGATGGAGTTATCAGGGCGGAAACCGGTATTCGCCGGTCAACGAAACTGCTTCCCAATTAAAAAAAGAAGTTGTTTATGATGAATCCGATGCCTTTTCGTTACAATCCGATCCCATGTTGAACGTTCATTTGACGGTCATTTACAAAATCAATAAACAAAAAAGATCCAGCGAAATTGCCCTAAAAATATTGAATCTGACCCAACAACCGGATTTCAGGGGGCATTTGTACAACCGGCAGAACAATACCGTGGATGAGGAATTGCCCTCGCTGATGATCCCGAACCTAAGTTACAAAATTGAGTTTTAACCAATCAAACATTTTCAAATAATGATACCAAAACTATCACTTCGACAAGTTTTTTTAATAGACGGCATTGGCGCCGCACTGACGGCGATTTCGCCCTTTGCCATACGGACCATCTTTGGCGATATTTTCAAGATGCCCATAAATATCCTCTTCGTTTTATCGGGTATTGCCGCTGTGTACGCGTTGTATTCGCTGACCTGTTATGTGCTCCCGTTGAACAACCGCAAACCTTTTTTACAAGGTATCATGGTTGCTAATATCGCTTATTGCGGCCTGACCCTCAGCCTGGTATTGTATTATTGGTCAACGCTGACGTGGTTAGGTATCGCTTATTTTCTGGGGGAAATAGGTATTGTTCTTATGGTAGTAATGCTGGAAAAAAGTGTATTAGCGGAGGCGGTCGCGCGCCAGCGGGATGAAGCAGGCTAAAAGCGCCGCCGGGAAACTAGAAGTATAAAAATTTAACTTGTAAAATTTTTGTGGTTTTAAAAAGATATTAATTTTGTCTCTATAGCCAATTCGTCAGAATGATTCTATGCTTCACCATACCCAAAAAACACCGTCCCGCAGCCTGCCCATTTGCAGGTTGCGGGACGGTGTTTTTTGGGAGTGCGGAGGGGGTTAGTTATACGCAATGAAAAATAATGTATAAGTCCAAAAGCGACTTGCCCGGGTCTATGCTTTAATTGAAGTTGGGGAAAAGGTTTTGTAATGGCAATTTCTAAACGTTGGAAATACGACTTCTAATCTTTGATCACCTCTTTTACATCTTTTTCCGCCGCAATGGCTCAAAAAACAGCGAAAGGGATTGCCGATGGGTAACGTATGTGTACATCCAATTGATAAAAACGATCAGTTTGTTCTTAAAACCAATGAGCAAAAACAAATGCAGCATCATCCAAATGAGCCACGCAAAAAAGCCTTGAAAACTCCATTGGGGGTTGGCTAAATCCACCACTGCTTTGTTCCGGCCTACCGTTGCCATGCTGCCTTTATTGACATATTGGAAAGGATGTATTGCTTTCTGGCGGGCCATTAGTTTGAAATTATTGGCCAAATTGGTTGCCTGGTCGATCGCAACACTCGCCAGTTGCGGGAATCCTTTGGGGTGCAGTTCCGTTTCAATAAAAGCAATGTCGCCCACGGCAAATACATTGTCGGATGAAAGAACTTTATTAAATGTATCGGTCTTGATTTGATTGGATTTGGTAACGAATGTTGGATGGATGCCCGTTGGCATGTTGCCCTTTACGCCCGCCGCCCAAATCATCAGGGTGGTCTCTATTTCAGAATCATCTTGCAGCAAAACACGCTGGCCGTCGTAGTCTTTTACGATGGTGTTCACTTTGACGGTCACACCCATTTCTTCCAAATATTGCTTGGATTTTTGGGAAGAAATTTCACTCATGCTGCCCAATAATTTGCCCGTGCCTTCCAATAGATAGACGTGCATTTTTGTGAAATCGAGTTCAGGATATTCATTGGGCAACGAATCCCTTTTCATCTCGGCCAATGCCCCGCTCAACTCAACGCCGGTCGGGCCACCGCCAACAATGACGACGGATAATAGTTTTTCGCTTTGGGCAATTTTGGAAGATACCGCGTCCTCAAAATGTTGGAGCAGCGAATTGCGGATTTGCAACGCCTCCCAGGTTGACTTCATGGGAAATGCCCGTTCTTCAATGGCTTTATTGCCAAAATAATTGGTGGTTGCGCCCGTGGCAATCACCAGATAATCGTAATCGAAATGGCCGCCGGTCGTTTCCACTTTGTTCTTTTCCGCGTCAATATTGGTTACCGTTGCCAAACGGATGCTCACGTTTTTGCTTTTTTTAAACATATGGCGCAACGGAAAAGAGATATTGCTGGCATCCAAACTCGCCATTGCAACTTGATAAAACAATGGCTGAAACTGGTGGTAATTGTTTTTATCAATCAACGTGATGCCATAATCGGGGTGATTATTGAGCGTCCGTGCCAATTTAAGGCCCGCAAAACCCGCCCCGATGATGATGATTTGTTTCTTTATATTGTTCATTTTATTTCGGTATTCATCGCAGATACCACCGATTCTTTTTCCATCAAAGTCATCATTGCGAAAATAATAAACTGTGTTAAAAACCCTCCAATCGCACTAAGCGGTCGGAGGGTTTTACAATAGAAAAAAACGGTGTTTTACATTTTAGGCATCACCACTTTGTCAATTACGTGAATAACGCCGTTTGACGCGGGGATATTCACCGAGACAACATTCGCGCCGTTGATCATTACTTTGCCGTTTTTCACGGACACTTTTAATTTGGTGCCCTGCACGGTGTTCAGTTCCTGACCGTCCTTCAGATCGGCAGCCATTATTTTGCCGGCCACGACGTGATAGGTCAGAATATTGGCCAGTTTTGCCTTATTTTCGGGTTTCATCAGGTTGTCCACATCCGATTGGATGGCGGAAAAAGCGGCATCCGTGGGCGCAAAAACCGTGAATGGACCGTTGCCTTGTAGCGTTTCGACCAGCCCCGCAGTAGTCACGGCGGCGGCCAGCGTTTTGGCACTTTCGGAGGCAACCGCCACAATATCCATCGCTTTTTCTTGCGGTTTTGCGGGCATAATCACCCGGCTAATCAGGTGAATTACGCCGTTCGATGCTTCCAAATTTTTGGTGGTAACAGTGGCATCATTGACCATCACGTTGCCGTTGCTGATTTTCACCATCAATTTGCTGCCATCCAGCGCAGTCAATTGTTGTCCGTCTTTGAGATCGGAAGCCATTTTTTTGCCACTAACGACGTGGCAAGTGAGTACTTTTGCCAGTTCGGCCTTGTTTTCAGGCTTCATCAGATTGTCCACGTCCGATTGGATGGCCGCGAAAGCGGCATCGGTGGGCGCAAAAACCGTGAACGGGCCGGGACCTTTGAGGGTTTGGACCAGCCCCGCGGCGGTCACGGCGGCGGTTAGTGTTTTTGCATTGTCGGAAGCGACGCCAACGATGTCTTTTTTACTCGCGGCACAAAAAGAATTGGATAGAACAACTGCCAAAAGCAAGGTGCCTAACAAAGGTATTTTTATTACTTTTTCCATTTTAATTGGATATTTTCCCGATACTGTCAGGACAGATGTGAAAAAAAATTTCACGAATTGGCTTGTTTCTTACGCTTTTGGCATGACAACTTTGTCAATTACATGGACAATGCCGTTCGATGCGTGCACGTCAGCCGAAATGACGTTTGCGCCGTTAATCATTACTTTTTTGTCTTTGATGGAGACTTTCAGTTTGCCACCCTGCACGGTAGTGAGTTCCTGGCCGTCTTTGAGGTCGGCGGCCATTGCCTTGCCAGGCACAACGTGATAGGTCAGGATATTGACCAGTTTGGCCTTGTTTTCGGGCTTCAACAAGGTATCAACGTCCGATTGGATGGCCGCAAAAGCGGCATCCGTTGGTGCAAAAACCGTGAATGGGCCATTGCCTTGCAGCGTTTCGACCAAACCCGCGGCGGTAACGGCGGCGGCGAGCGTTTTGGCGCTTGTTGAGGCGATGCTAACGATGTCTTTTTGGGACTTATTGTCAGTTGAATGTGTCATAATAACTTTAATTTACGCAAATGATTTCCTGCAAATTGGCAGGACAGTTGTGAAAGAATTTTCACAAAATGAATGTAGAACTTGTCTGAACACCCCGCACTGGTCTGAAAGCCGGGGCGGAGGTACGACAATACGTTTTAGCCTTTTTTATTGGCTTCAACGGCATCTAAAAGTTCTTTAACAAAGACATCGGTTAATTTATCCGTTGTCGATTTATCCATAGCGAGCCCGGATACGTCATACGCTTCTTGCACTTTTGCAACGTGAAACATATTGGTAACCGTCCATGCCCCTATTTTCCACAGTATAAATTGCAGCGATACCAAGGCTTGTGTACCGCCAAAAACGCCGCCGGATACCGTGACGATTGAAATCGGTTTACCATGCCATTCGTCATATAAAACGTCAATCGCATTTTTCAAACTTGCCGGAATGGAACCGTTGTATTCGGGCGTTACGATGATGATACCATCGGTTGTTTTTACTTTTTTAGCAAAATCAAGTAATTGCGGCGACGGATTTTTTAGATTTTTCAACGTATTGTCAAAAAGCGGAAAATTATATTCCTTCAAATCCAAAATGTCAACCTTCGCTAAATCATGATTGGTCAAATAATTGTTGAAATATAGCGCAACGTTGTGGCTTTTTCGGTCGGGCCGGATACTGGAGGAAATGATTGAAATATGTGCCATTTGTTTGTTTTGTTATTTTTTGAAGAAAACCGACTATTTTTTGTATATTTTATCAATTTCCGCCGAGAGTAAACGGTCTTTTTCAGTAATGCTATCATCGGCATCGTGCGTAAAAAGGGCTATTTCGACCTTATTATACACATTGCTCCAATTCGGGTGATGGTTCATTTTTTCAGCCGCAAAAGCGACGCGTGTCATAAAGGCAAAAGCCTCCACAAAATCATTAAATTGAAAACTACGTTTCAATTGGTTATTTTCTTCTTTCCACATAAATTTTTATTTTAAATGCTGGCTAATTCGCGTCGTGCATTGATTTTACCAAATCACGGTCGGCTTTTAACAGCACGAGTTGAGCATTTATCATGGATTGTTGCGGGGCCATTAAATGCTCCAACTCATTTTTAAGTACATCGTGGTAGGTTTCATCGGCGGCGTTTTCACCGTACTCGCAGGAGCCGAGAATTGCTTTGCGGTCTTTGCCGTAATGGCGGCTTTTACATCCATCCAAACACGAAAGAATTTCCCAGAGACTCTGGTGCTATCCGTTGGTTCGCCGCCTAAACGGGTCACTTCGTTTACCAATTCTTGTTTGCATTTTTGGCTTGTCAGCATGAACTGGCTGAAATGCGCTTTCAAGTCCGGCTCTTCTGTTTCCTTGAAAGCGGTTTCGTAACCTTCGATGCGGTCGTTGTTGATTTGAACGAGTGTATTTAGCACTTCAATCGTTTTTTCATTCTTCATATTGAATTATTTTTATTTAGTTGAATTAGTTTTAACATTTTGTATATTGAAGCATCCTCCGATACCAACTGCGTCGCGATGACAGACCGTTTCTCAAAAAGGGTCTGTCAGTTTACATCGGTTTGTGAATTACCATCTTAATAAGGAGACAAAATTACACGCGCTGCTTTCCCATAATGTTACACAATATTTTAAAATAATTACATCATTCACACCTTTGGGCCGTTGTTGGCGGCCGTTGCTCCTCGGCGCTAGTTTTTTTTCCGCTGGCGTGAGTGCATCCCGTGCTTTACAGTAAATTTGCAACATTCGGCTTGCAATTAGTATTTGATATTTATGGAACGCCGTACTCGTCAAGCAGGTTAATCCAATCTAAAATAGCAGAATAGCCGCGCCAATAAAGCGCAAGATTCAATCATACACCTGCCAAATTAACCGAACCAACACAACCATCCCCCCCTGCCGCCTTTGCACCCGCTCCTACCCCGCCCAACAATTCTCCAACAAAGGCAAAAAATCAGTTTTGTTAATTCATCAGTCTTATAGTACATTTGTCAGTCTGCTGTAATGGTAACGGAACAAGCCCTAATCAACACGCGATTATAGTACTCGAAAAACCCTTTTTTCAACTGGACAACGTGGGTGTCCGAAGCCTAATACTCATTTCTAAACATGAAAAAATTATTGATTTTCAGCCTCGTTCTCAGCATTTTCACGACGCTACACGCCCAACAACACAGTGAACAAAGCCACAAAGGTTATATCTCCCCCACCGATCCGTTGGTACAAGCCAAACTCGGCACCTGGAGTAACCGCAAATTTGGACTGCTGATGCACTGGGGAACGTACAGCCAATGGGGCATTGTGGAAAGTTGGAGCCTTTGCCCCGAAGACGAAGGCTGGTGCGAACGACGCGGCCCCTACAAAGATAATTGGTACGAGTACAAAAAAGCGTACGAAGCCCTGCAATATACCTTCAATCCGACCCAGTTTAAGCCCGAAAAATGGGCCACTGCCGCCAAAGGCGCGGGTATGAAATACGTGGTGTTTACCACCAAACACCACGACGGATTTTGTATGTTCGACAGCAAATACACCGACTATAAAATTACCAATTCGCCTTTTCGGAGCAATCCACGCAGCAATGTAACCAAAGAGATATTCACGGCCTTTCGCAAAGAGGGTTTTATGACCGGCGCGTATTTCTCTAAACCGGACTGGCATTGCCCCGATTA